>Ga0307515_10018372_pt1 | contig 12663 bp, 3 predicted proteins | sample 17_EM_MG_FD_194513 | JGI IMG/M metagenome (GOLD analysis project Ga0307515, IMG submission 194513) | Populus trichocarpa ectomycorrhiza microbial communities from riparian zone in the Pacific Northwest, United States - 17_EM | ecosystem: Host-associated > Plants > Roots > Unclassified | place... | reverse complement strand
AGATAATTGGATATAGTATATTAAATAAAAAAATTTTTTATAAATTACTTATAAATTACGTAAGTTATTTTACTTCTAAAAAAAGTTTAAATTTTTTTAAATTTTTTTTAAAAAGTAGAATAACTCACGTAATTTATAAGTAATTTATAAAAAAATTTATTATATAATATACTATATCCAATTATCTATCTAAAAATAAAAATTTTATATATAATATATATATAGCTGCCTAAATACTACTTAATGCGTATAGTCTGTTTTAAATACTGCGAAATGCTACAAAATGCTAAAAATGCTGGCAAAATGCTGCTAAAAATTTTCCTAACGTAGACTTATTATTTGTCGTTTACGAAATGCATTAGAATCCTTGGCATGCCGATCCCCGATTTTTGCGCCCAACCTTATATGCAAAACCGTGAGATAGCCCATTTCCCACGTCAAACGCGCCTTATTGTCGACATAACTCCCTACCGTTAGTTAGTAAGTTAAAGCCGACGGCTTTGTCAGTAATATAGCTAGCTAGCTCCGTGAATTTAAAGCATACTATAGGCAGCAAAAGGCCGCTATAGCGGCGAATGCCCTTACGGTCCTGGTAGGAGGCTTTACGCGTATATAAAAGATATAGTAATTTAATATTAGACGATTTCCTAGCAAGTGCCCGTAGCGATATTAAAGGCCGTAGTTAACTCCTCTAGCCCTTAAACCTCAATACCACGCTTAAATTGCTCCAATTGACGCCGTAAACGCTCCATCTCAGCCCGTTCTATATGTATTCCTCCTGCAGCATGTTGAAACTGCTGCCGGGCAAAGGAATCGCACCTACTCTCGCGGATAGCTCGCTTAAGAAACTCACTATAATTATGGTGGAGTTCTCAAGTATATAGGTACTAGCGACGGATCTATGCCTTCAAGACGGCCCATATAAGCTCAATTGGATTAAAGTCTGGTGAGTACAGCGGTAGATAGCGAATAATATGGCCCTCCTCTTTAATAGCAGCCGGAATCCGCGCGTTAACGTGAACTGGAAGGTTATCCATTACGATTACCATAGTCTGATTTGGATATTTCTTACAAAGCGCAGGAAATAGGCAGCCGTATAGCCACCTAATAAAGTCATCAATCTTAAAGTAGCCCTTACGGGCTTAATAGCAAACCCAGCCATTAATCGTTGTAGCCGCGCAGATACTCCAAGTATCACCTCTTTAAAGATCGCCCTTATAGCACGCCTCCTCACCAATTAGAGCTCGCCCTTTTATCCGCCAGCCAGTCTTCTTGTTAAAAATAGCCTCGTTAAGGAATACCATAATATCTGCCGGAAACCGCCTCATATCATCACGATAGAGCTCCCTTAGCTATAAGTTACGGCCCTGCGCTATACGCCTAATTGCCTTTCTTAACCACCCTTCCTTCTTTAAGACATGGTAGATTGTAGTACTAGTAATATTAAGATTACGTTTGTGATAGAGCCAGTACTAAATTTCGTCTAGATATTTCCAACCGTCGTGGAGCAGGAGTTTAAGGAGAGCCTCTCTATCGGCCTTTGTTAACGCCGCCGGCCGGCTAGCCTTCCGTACACGAGGCCTAATAGGCTAGCTATATCGTATAAGGTTGCGTTTGGTGTTATACACGGTAGCTTAACTGACGTATAGCTGTTCTGCGATAGCATCTGGCCGCTAGCCTAATTTAAGTAGACGGACTATATCCGCGCGACGGGTAGGGTCAATAGGAGGCACTATAACACTAGGAAACGCGTTAAGATAGGGCAAATAGCAGGGCGACGTCGGCTTTAATTTACTGACTGGCTGACGGTAGGGAGTTATGTCGACAATAAGGCGCGTTTGACGTGGGAAATGGGCTATCTCACGGTTTTGCACGTAAGGTTGGGCGTAAAAATCGGGGATTGGCATGCTAAGGATTCTAATGCATTTCGTAAACGACAAATATTCTTCCTAGGTATGCCTTATAGACTAATATCCTTCCTTACTATATATAAAGCACTTCTGGCTAGTTTGTCTATAGGGGTATACTTTTATATAAGAGTTGCTATAGGGGTTATAAGTAGGACTTAGTTAGTACGGATACTGCTAGTGGTAGCGGCGGTCTGTAAAGTAGGCGTCTAAGTTAGTTTATAGGTTTTATAGGTCCGTAATAAAGGCTTAAGTACTATCTAGTGGGTTTAAGGCTTTATATATTGTAATAAAGGACTATAAATTATTAATAAGGCCAGCTATAGTGTCTGCGGGCTTGTAATAGGCGTATTTATAGGGTTCTATTTCCTAGTAAGCTGTAATAAGTTTATTATACAAGAAGTTATCCGTTTAAAACTTAATATTAAAACTGTGCTGTAGGTGGTAGAGGTTTTTAATAAGTATTTATAGGCACTCTATAGTTAATTTTTTAGTATTCTTGTCTATTACAGTCCGTAACTTAGTTGTATTCTATTAGGTAAGGATATTACGCTTATATTTTAGTCCTTTAAAGTAGTTATATATAGCTTTATCTAGCTTATTAAAGGGAACACTAAGGGGGTTGCTTTTAAGGTTAGTGTAGTAATAGTTAAGTGCTAGGCCGCGTAGTGTTACGGACGCTTCAAGTACGATGTTACGACTACTAGGAGAGGAGTCGGAAGAAGCTAGTTGGTTAATTTAGGTACGGTCTAGGATGGAACCGGTAGAACTATGTGACGAGAAATGGTAACCAAGGTTACATGATGTGCTATGTATTAAACGAGAGGAACAAGAGGAACTTACGTACCTTATGTATAAGACGTATATTACGTATAAGAAGGATTTTATAGGAGTACGGTTATATATTTAAGGACCCTTAGTCCCTACTTAGATAGTTCCTTCCTTATAGTGATTCTTAGAATATAATTGGAGTTAATCTATTAGGCAACCACTCTACCAGTTGTTATTCGTTATTGACTTTTATACTTACATTTCCTATATACCTAGCCTAATAACGAGCCTATTGTAGTTCTTGCTATAAGGTTCTATTATATAATTACTACCTAGTTACGGTATTAATATAAGAAGTTGAATAATATGCCACCAAAAGCAGCTACCACAACGCTAACAACGGCGGCAACTACTTTGAGGTTAGGTAACGACACTAGTATAGTAGACACTGACTTATAGCAACCTATAACGGTCGGGCAACTATAGGAGATAGTTGACTAGTTGATAGCTAATAATATAGTGTTGGAAGAAAGACTTAATGGGATAGGAGCAGTAAAGATTAAGCTATTATTAATTGAGAGATTTACAGAAGAGAGGTTAAAGCTTAAAGGATTCCTTATGTAGATGCATTTTAAGGTCTTATAGGAAGGGGCGAAGTTACCTACACCCGTGGATTGGATAGCCTATGCAGGACTATTCTTATTAGGAAAAGCACTTAAGTGGTTTAAACCTTATTTTACGGAGATACAGGCGAATGGAATGACGACTACTAACTAGGACGTGCGATTTATATTCTTAAGTTAGGAAGGATTCGCAGAATGACTTATGCAGATATTTGGAGACCTAAAAGAAATAACTATAGTGGAAAGAAAACTCTAGAACCTTGTGTAATGAACTTTAGCAATTAAGTATATGATATAGTTCTAGACACTAGCAATATAAGTAGAGTGGAATAATAGGGCGCTTATGGTATAGTATAAGTAAGGACTTAAGGCTAAAGTCTAGGACGTAATTATCCTAATAGAAGATGTGGACACCCTAAGGAAACTAATAAATTAGGCAATTAAGATTAATAATTAGATCTACTAAAGGGAATAGGCTAAGAGAGGCTAGGATAGAGTTTTATAATTATATAAGGCGCAGAGTACGTAATGATAAAAGCTAAGTTAGAAACTATAGTATGGCGTAGAGCTAATAGACCTAAGTAGTACTAAAGAAGCCTATAAAGGATAGAGTAAGAAACCGTAGAAACCTAGAGGATAAGGATTAAGTAATTAAAGGTCTAAGGAGTAAAGGCCGAATCAGGGATCTTAGTAGTAGAAGATATTTAGGCGGACTCTATAGCAAGAAAAATGGTTTAAAGAAGGAGCTTATATAAATTGTGAAAAATAGGGTCATTACGTTAGAGACTGTAGAAGTGGTTAGAGTTACTATATAGTAAAAGGCACGAGACTAGCAGACGACATATACGTATAGAGGGATGATAATGTGCTATAAGGAATAAAAGAATGTTTAATTAGAAGTTTTGCGTTTTATTATAATAACGTATACCAAATTTATAAAGACGCTAAGTATAGCGTAAGCTATTGGCTATAGGAGCTAGTACTTATAGGATGCAGAGGAACTAATGAACTAGTTTGTAGATTAGATATTAAGGACGATGAATTTAATATAGGCGAAACATTTTATGACGATAAGGTAATAAAGGCGGCTTACTAGGAGCACGCGAACCTTAAAGATATTATACTAGAGGTAGAGGATAATTCTACTACAGAATAGGGAACATTAGTGGGGATTAAGACACCACTAGATATGATATCTATTGCTTTATAAAACGTAAGAGAAGTAGAATAGTAAACTACTTTAGCACTTAATAAAGGCAAAAGGCTATAGGCTTAAGATTCTTATAGCAAAATGTAAGACGACTAAGATTCTTAAAATAAGATAAGGCAAGCTTAAGGACCTATAATAGATAATAACCGATGGAGTAGAGTAATAGCTTAGTTTAGTAATATATGAATAAGCTTAGGACGAAGTTTCCTAAAGGTACAAGACTCTTAAGATAAGATAAGTGAGATTTAAAACTCTTAAGATAAGATAAGAACACTAAGTAAGCCTAGTTGGACTAAGGCTGGAGCTAAGCTTAAGTTAGAAGTAAGCTTAGGATTAAAGAATCTAAGGGGTTAAGAATTCGGAGTATAAATTAGGACACCTATAAGCAAGAGGTAAGGAGCTTCTTTATAGATTAGAGAATCTGCGGTATAAATAGTAATTAGACTAGGAGACAAGTATATAGACTTAGAAGACTTACTAGTAGAATATATTGTTTGGACTAAAGATCGAAAAGTTAATACTAAGATTAAGAAGTAAGAGAACTTTAAGGATTTAAGCGTAAGACGCAAATCAAAAGAAACCATAAAAGAGTTTAGGTAAAGAATTATTGTATAGCAAGAACAGAAACTAAATAAGAGATCTAGTATATTGGGATATATAAAGGACAGAGCACTAGTATAAAGAATTATTAATAGGCTTAGGGGAGGCATACTAAGAGCTAAGTGGCTTACTAAACTAAAAGATAAAGAGGACCTAGGGATTCTAATTAGGTTTAAAGAATAATATATAAAGGGCTGTCACAATATAGTAATAAAAAGATACTTCCTTATGGACAGACCGTATATACTCTAGTAGCTATACTAAAAGTGGTATAGGTAAAGGCATAACGATAAATGGGAAGATTTCTATATATAGTTAAATGAGAAAGTTATCTAGGACTACCTAATTATAAAGAAGGCTATAACGTATATTAAAGGAGCCTTAATTATAACGTTAAAGGATCTAAAGGAGCGTTTAGAGGACTAGAGAAGTGAGAGATGTATCTTAGTACCTATAAATAAAGTTGTAACGTTTAGATTAGCATGATAAAGGTTTAAACTTAAAGATAAAGATAAGTTAAGAGTTAACCTAAAGCACCTAGCACACTATACGTTATTATGGATTGTGTATATAGACGATATATACGAGATGCATAAGAATCTAAAAGAAAAGAATTAGAAATACCCTATAAGGATATACTAGATAATAGATAAGCGATAGTATAAGAATGCTAAATATATGCATAGATGGCATCCAGCAGAAGTTTAAAAGGAAGGAAGCTTAGTACTTTAACTAGGAAGATTCCTTATAAAAGAATGCTTAGATGGACGATAGTGGTAGGAATACTTAGAGAATATATATCTATAGTATATCGAAGATAAAAAGCGAACTAGGTATTAGCTAAAGAGTAAGCTAAGTGTAATAGGATTAAGCAGCTAATAGTTAGGAAAAGTAGAGGCCTATAGGACTAGAGGGAGCCAGTAGTAAAGCCTTAAACCCTTAAAGAAATTTAAGGACGATACCTTAATTTATAAGTTAAATAGCAAGATTAGCAGTTTAAAGCGCTAATAAATAGTAGAGCAATAAGGAACCATATCTTACTAGCAGTAGTTAAGAGAATGGGATTACCTTATAGACAAAAGGAGTAATCTTACCTATTAGTGACAATTTTAGAAGATCTAATAGCCTATAGAGGAGGCATTATTAATCTTAAAACAGGACCTATTTAGATAACTATTAAAGGAAGACAAATTAAGATATCTTTTAATATCCTACTATTAGGACGGGACAAGGTAGTATTAGGTATGCCTTAATTATAGGAATATAATCTAAGGATTAATTGGATTATAGGTTAGGTCGATATTAGAGATACTTAACGCCGCAAGATGTAATAACAAGCTAAGTTGGTATAGTACTAAGTAGGAGCAACCTATAAAGAAACAGAAAAAGGACTAAGTTACGTACTAAAGAGATACTATAAGTATGGTAAGAAACTATAGTTACCAGAAAGTGAAAAGCTGTTAGAATATATAGCATAGGACTATAAGATAGAGTTAGAACTAGGAATAAGTCTAAAGTTCTTTCCAATCTATAAGCTTACTAAAGAAGAAGGTAGAGTATTAAAAGAGTTTATCTAGGAGAACTTATAAAAGGGATATATTAGGCCATCGCAGTTATTAGTAGGATATCTAGTATTGTTTATACTAAAGAAGAATAGTAAATTAAGGCTATGTATTAACTATAGATAGTTAAATAGTATCACTAGGAAGGATAGGTATCCTTTACCCTTAATTAGCGAAATCTAAGATAGGATAGGTAATGCGTAAATCTTTATAAAGATAGATCTAAGATAGGCGTACTATTAGATTAGGATTAAGAAAGGCAATAAATAGAAGGCAGCCTTTAGGTCTAAGGAAGGACTATATAAACTATTAGTTATATAATTCGGGCTTATAAACGCACTAGTAATATTCCAAAAGCGTATTAATAATATATTAGGAGAACACTTAGATGAATTTGTTATAGTATACCTTAATAATATTATTATCTACTTAATAACTAAGGAAGAACATAGGGAATATATTGAGTGGGTCTTAAAGAGACTATAAGAGGAGCAAATACTAGTAGTAATTAAGAAATGCGAGTTTTTCACCAGGAAGACCGATTTTGTTAGATTTATTATTAAATTAGGCCAACTTAGTATAGATCTAAAGAAGATTAAGGCTATAGCGAATTGGTAAGAACTAGAGAACGTTATATAGTTAAGATCGTTTCTAGGGTTTTGTAATTACTATAGGAGGTTTATAGCGTAATAGTTAAAGGATATTAAGCTATTTACGCGATTAATAAAGAAAGAAGAACTATAGGTATAGGGAGAGGAATAAAGGGAACTCTTTAAGAAAGTTAAAGAGTTGTTTACCTAGGAGCTAGTTCTTAAGATCTATTAACTAGGACTAGAGACGGTTATAGAAATAGATATATTAGACTATATACTAGGGGCATACTTTATATAAAAACATTAAGATAGATAGCACCTAGTAATATATTATAGTCGGAAGATAATACTACCGGAGTTAAACTATAACATCTATAATAAGGAGTTATTAGGTATAGTTATAGCATTAAAGGAATAAAGAGCATTCTTATAAGGCATAAAGAAACTATTTATAGTTAAGACGGATTATAAGAACCTAATAAAATTCCTAATAATAAAGGAACTTAACTAAAGATAGGTTAAATGGGCAGAGATACTTATAGAATACCATTTTAAGATTTAGTATACTAAGGGTATAGATAATACGTGGGTAGATGCTCTAAGCCGTAAAGCTAAACTATAGAACGATAAGAAGCTATTAGGGGCTTTACTACAAAAGGATATAGATAGATTAATTAGGTATAATTATCTAAAGATTATAGCAACTTAGGAAAAACTAGAGAAAGTTTATAAGATACTAGAAAGCTTTTAGACATAAAGAATTTTAGAAGTATAGCTAGAAGATCTATAGACGGATATATATAAGAATTAAGAAGTAAAGTATATCCTAAGAAGTATAGCAGAGTAGTTTATAGAAGACTTTTATAAGGGACTAACTTAAGGATATAATAGAGCTATAGGCTTAGTGTTAAGACTCTAGGAGGAGTATATTATTAATAGAATCTAGAGAATAGCTAGGAGGGTTACTAGAGAGTATTTAGATTGCTAAAAGAATAAACTAACAAGGTATAAGCTATACAGAGGGCTATAACCTATTAAAATACCAAAGAGACTATAGGAGGTTATATTATAGGACTTTATTATTAAGTTGCTAAAATTAAGAGATCCTATTACCGGATAAGATTATAATATAATCTTAGTAATAGTGGACAAGCTTATAAAGTGGGGATACTTTATAGTATATATAGAAGAAATCTTAGCGGAGGATGTCGCTAGAATCTATATTAAAGAAGTGTTTATAAGATATAGAGCATTAAGTAAAATTATATTAGATAGAGATTTAAGATTTATAGCAGTATTCTAGGAGGTATTTTTAGTAAAGTAAGGAGTTTAAGTAGCAACTTCTACTATATATTATCCGTAGACAGACGGTTAAATAAAAAGATTAAATTAGACGCTAGAATAGTATTTAAGGCATTATATTAAATACGCACAGAATAATTGGGTATCGCTATTACTAGTTATATAGTTTATATACAATATAACACCTTAAGAAGGAATAGGCATATTACTATTTAAGGCAAATTATGGATATAAGCTAAGAATATTATTGTTACTACAGTAAGTAAAGAAAATAAGTAGCACAGCTAAAGAAAGGATAAAGATGTTAATAAATCTTTATATAGACCTTATAGAATTAATAAAGAGAGTATAAAAGAGAATAAAAAAGTACTATAATGTTAAGAGATCTAAGGGACTAGATCTTAAGGAGGGAGATAAAGTGTAGCTACTACACAAAAATTTTAAGAGTTAACGACTAAGTAAGAAGTTAGACTACGTTAGACTAGGACCTTTTAAAATTACGTAAAGGATTTTACTAGTTATATTTAAGTTAAATTTACTAGCTAAGATAAAGATCTACCCTATACAGCATATTATAATGCTAGAGCTAGTATACGGGAATATTAAGCTACTAGTTTATAAAGCAGACACATATAGAGGACAGGAAGAAGATAAATAGTAAGTTTTAAAGATTGTTAGTTACGAGGATGTTAATAATAAAACATAGTATAAGGTTAAGTAAATAGGCTATACTAAGACTACCTAGGAGCTATTAGAGAATTTAAAGAACGCTATAGAAAAGGTATAGGAGTATTAAAAGAGATTAGGTCAGGCAGCATTAATAAGGAAGAATTGCTAAAGAATAAATCACCTAAGGGGGACCTAAAAAGAGCAGTTGCCGAACTACTTAGATTTATTTCCTTCTTTATTAGAAGAGAATCCGTTTTTTTATTACTAAGTTCCTGTAAACCTTATTCTATAAGTTTCTACTTCTTAGAATATACCTTTTTATAAACCTTCTTAAGACGGAGTAGACGAGTAGACGCCGTGATATAAGCATTTAGGGCCTTTTATTCCGCATCCTAAGAATATTTTAACTTAGTAAGAGCTTAAGACAGTTTGTTACGGACGCTTTAAGTACAATATTACGACTACTTAGAGAAGAGTCAGAAGAAGCTAGTTGGTTAATATAGGTACGGTCTAGGATAGAACCAGTAGAACTATATAACGAGGAATAGTAACCAAGGTCATATAATGTGATACGTGGGATACGCAAAGTACGTAGGGAACGTCACGTACATTACATATATTACGTACATTACGTATAAGAAGGATTTTATAGGAGTACGGTTGTGTATTTAAGGACCCTTAGTCCCTACCTAGATAGTTCCTTCCTTGTAGTAATTCTTAGAATATAATTAGAGTTAATCTGTTAGGTAACCACTCCACCAGTTATTATTACGTTGTTGACTTTACGCTGCACCTATATACCTAGCCCAATAATAGGACCCACTGTAGTACTTACTACAAGGTTTCGTTACACAATCACTACCTAGTTATAGTTATAAAAGTTAAATAACATGCCACCAAAAGCAGCCACTATAACGCCATTAACGGCGGCAACTACTTTAAGGTTAAGAGGTGATACCAGTATAGCAGATACTAACTTATAACAACCTGTGACGGTTAAATAACTATAGAAGGTAGTTAATTAGTTAATAGAAAACAATAAGGCACTTAAATAAAGGGTTAATGGGATAGGAACAGCAAAGGTTAAGTTACTATTAATTAAAAGATTCTTAGGAGAGAGATTAAAGCTTAAAGGATTCCTTATGTAAATGCATTTTAAGGTTATATAAGAGGGAGTAAAGCTAGTAACACCTATAGATTAAATAGCGTATATAGGATTATTCTTATTAGGAAGAGTACTTAAATAGTTTAAGCCTTACCTTATAGAGATATAAGCAAATGGAATAACAACGACAAACTAAGAAGTACGGTTTATGTTCTTAAGCTAGAATGGATTTGTAGAGCGACTTATATAGATATTTAGAGACCCAAAGGTAACGACTACGGCGGAAAGAAAGCTTTAAGACATTACGCAACAAACCTTAGCCATTAAGTATACAACGTAGTTCTAAACGCTAGTAATATAAGTTAAGTGGAATAATAGGGCGCTTATAGCACAGTATAAATAAGGACTTAAGGCTAAAGTTTAGAACGTAATTATTCTAATGGAAGATGCAGACACCCTAAGGGAATTAATAGATTAAGCGATAAAGATTAATAATAGGATCTACTAAAGGGAATAGACTAAGAGAGGTTAGGATAGAGTTTTATAGTTATATAAGGCGCAGAGTACGCATTAACTAAAGCTAAGTTAAAAACTATAGTATGGCGCAGAGCTAATAGACCTAAGTGGTACTAAAGAAGCCTATAAGAGATAGAGTAAGATACTATAGAAACCAAGAAGACAAGGATTAAATAATTAAAGGTCTAAGGAGTAGAGGCTAAATTAGGGATCTTAGCAGCAGAAGACATTTAGGCAAACTCTATAATAAGAAAAATGGTTTAAAGAAGGAGTTTATATAAATTGCGGAAAATAGGGTTATTTCGCTAGAGATTATAAAAATAGTTAGAGTTACTATATAATAAAGGGAACCGGACTAGTAGACGGCATATATATATAGAGGGATAATAATACACTATAAGGAATAAAAGATTGTTTAATTAACTACTTTACGTTTTGCTATAATAACGCGTGCCAAATTTATAAAGACGCTAAGTATAGCGCAAGCTATTAGCTATAGGAACCTAGTTTAAAGAAACTAAGAGCTACCTAAGACTATAAAGAGTAAGATAGGCTCTATAAATGCGACAAAGATCTAATAGCAACTTTTAGTACAGTATTAATAAGGCAGTATTTAGAAAGGGACTTTAGGAAAAATCCATTTAGTAATATTAAGAAAGAAGATCTTAAGACATTAGTATTAGAAGTAGAGACTAAGACCGCTATAGAGTAAGGTTTAGTAACGGGCATTATAACACCATTGGATACGGTATCTATTGCTTTATAAGACGGTAGAAAGAGTGTCTTATAAAGACTAAACAAGCAGATAACTGCTAGTGCTAATTTACCACTTAATAAAGGTAAAAGGCTAAAGGCTTAAGATTCTTAAGACAAGATAAGAGATAACTAAGATTCTTAAGATAAGATAAGGCACACCTAAGGACCCATAACGGACGAAAACCGATAGAGTAGGGCAGTAGCTTAGTTTAGGAACATACGAATAAGCTTAGGATAGAGTTTCCCACAGGCATTAAATTCTTAAGACGAGATAGATAAGATTTAAGACTTTTAAGACGAGATAAGAACACTATAAACGCCTAGTTAGACTAAGGCGGGAGCTAAGCTTAAGTTAGAAGCAAGTTTAGAATTAATAAATCTAAGGGACTAAGAATTTAGAGTACGAATTAGGACGCCGATAAGGAAGAGGTAAGGAGCTTCTTTATAGATTAGAGAATCTGCAACATAAATAATAATTAGACTAAAAGACGAATATATAAACCTAAAAGATTTACTAATTAAATATAGTGTTTAGCCTAAAGATTAAAAAGTTAATACTAAGATTAAGAAGTATAAAGACTTTAAGGATCCACTTATAAGACGCGAAAGGAAAGAAACCATAGAGGAATTTAGAGCAAGAATTACCTTATAGTAAGAGCAGAAACTAAATAAGAGATTTAGTCTACTAGGTTATATAAGGGATAGAGCACTAGTATAAAGAATTACTAATAGGTTAAGAGCAGGCACACTAAGAGCTAAATAGCTTACCAAACTAGAATAAGAAAAGGATCTAGGGATTCTAACTAGGTTTAAAGAATAACATATAAAGGGCTATTACGATGCAGTAATAAGAAGATACTTCCTTACAGACAGAGCGTATATACTTAAGCAGCTGTACTAAAAGTGGTATAGGCAGCAATATAACGATAAGTGGGAAGATTTCTATATATGGTTGGATAAAAAAGTTATCTAAGACCACCTAATTACGGAAAAGGCTATAACTTATATTAAAGGAGCCTTAATTATAACGTTAAAAAATCTAAAGGAGT
>Ga0307515_10018370_pt1 | contig 12665 bp, 8 predicted proteins | sample 17_EM_MG_FD_194513 | JGI IMG/M metagenome (GOLD analysis project Ga0307515, IMG submission 194513) | Populus trichocarpa ectomycorrhiza microbial communities from riparian zone in the Pacific Northwest, United States - 17_EM | ecosystem: Host-associated > Plants > Roots > Unclassified | place... | reverse complement strand
TGCACATATCGGGCGTAAACCGAAGGTTGTTCGTGTTAAGAAATATGTATTAGGAAATTAGGAAAAAAATCTCATTCTTTTTTTCAGATTTTAGCCCTTTTTAATTTTCTCCACATTATTTCTACACCATAATACAAGTTCCTAAATAAATGTTTTTATATTTTTTACTCTATTGTTTCCATTTTATTTTTATTTTTAAAAAAAAAGAAATGCTTGTGATTTTTGGCATTAAAATGGAGAACTATGTGTATATAAATGGCTGGCCATTCACTCGAGATCGCATGTATTTTTATATATAGATGGCATATTCGTTTTCTTGTTTTTTTTCTTCCAAAATATATTTTTTTATAAATTAAAATGAGAAATGCAATAAATCATAAAATATGATGAATAGTTAATAAATTAGTAATTTCTTATAAAGTGTAGAACTAGTATTTAAAATAAATAAAAAACTCTTTATAGAATTAAATAAAATTCTAACTTGATTAGAAAGGAATTCGAAAATAATAAAAAAAGTCTATATATAAAAAAAAGTCTAAATAACTTCCAGACTTAAATTGAGCATGATTCGGGCCTCCACCAGATAGATATGATTTTTTAAGAAAAAAATTAAACTTACTATTTAAATTTTATTTTAATTTAGTAATTGGATTAAAAAACATATCTATTTTAGAAAAAAAAAACTCATTTGACTTATTCATGTTTTTTAAAATAAAATCATATTATAAGTGTCCTATGTCACAAAATGCTGGAGAGCTGGGGCAGATGATTTAGTTGTGGTTCGAGGTGGTGTTTGTTTTGGCAATTCGATAGTGTTTTTGATGATTCTTGATTTTTTTTTGTAGTTTTAAATTATTATTTTTATGTGTTTTTTAGATTGTTTTGATATAATAATATAAAAAATAAATTTTAAAATAAACAAATATTATTTTAATATATTTTAAAATAAAAAAACATTTTAAAAAATCACTTTTATATTTTGAAATTAGCTATCCCAAGTTCTTTTATTCGCAAAATGCCCCTTGCCATGGAGAATGAAAAGTGGCAAGGTATCATTTAATTATTGTTTTTATCCTTTATATATATATATATATATATATATATATATTATTTTAATACATTTTCAACTAAAAAATAATAATAAACACGTTATTAAACTGAATTATGGCTGGGTAAGGCGTTTAAACGGAAAAATATAAGATGGAGATGCAGGGGATCGAACCCTGTACCTCTCGCATGCAAAGCGAGCGCTCTACCATTTGAGCTACATCCCCATTTCGGGTATTGTAATCAGTTAATATAATCTATAATTCATAAATGCAAAACAGTTGAAGATGAAGAAGCCCTCGCCTTACATTTTTTCCTTGGCAACGACCTGAGTATCTTCAAGGGGGATATCCGGAAAAAGGATTTTCATTTGCTTTCCGGACGCTTTGCTTCGCTGCTCATCCTACCGGAATATCATCGGCCCAGTAATCAAGAATTTTCTGGCTTTAGATGTTTCTTAGTTAACTGCTTTCGTTATGGCAAACTCATGGTTGGATTCTGACATTAGGAGGCATGAAGAAAGGAAAGGACAACTTCCTCGGGAATTTCCAGAGATATTTGGTATTCCATAGAGGAAGCAGGGAATTTTCATATCTGTAGTCGTTTTTGTGGCTTAACATAGTTGACTTTTCCTTCTTTTTCCCATCGGGTGAAGTCGCTGCAGTGGAGCCAAATCATGTATGAATAAGAAAAGCAAAATTATATGATAAAGACCTCATTTGTTGTGGTGTTTGTGAGACAGAGGCCGGCATGGTAGCTAAAGAATCTTGGCAACAATAGAGAAACAATGGCAAGAAACACCATCAGAAGTAATTGAGTGCTGTACGAGCACAGCAGCCACTGTGAACACCAGAAAACTAATAATGAAAGTGAAAAATTAAAACAGAAATTTGAAGTTTCAACATCATTCCATGAAATTTAAAACAAAACATTATCAAAAAATTGAAGCAACACAGTATTGCAGCAATGCTGGCAACAGAACCTGAAGCATACCTATTTCTGTTACGAGTTCCAGCGAAGAAACAAGGAAACCAGTAACCAGTTGCAACAACCTCTAAGAGCAAGTTTGACTATGAAAACAATTAAATTATCAGTAGAAAAGGTTTGTTTTTTTTTCTAATTTTCTTTTATTGAAGTTTGGAAACTGGCATATGGGTAAGGCAGGATTCAAAGCCCATTGACATAGAATTATGAATGGTCTAAATGATTTACAATAAGTATTACAGATAGGAGTCTCTACATATGAAATCCAGCAAGATGCAGTTTACAAGACAGGACAAAATTTGTTTAGAAAATTGTTGCGGGATTGAATTTCCAGGAAGCAACAGTGGCTGTAAACCCAGCAGCAACTAGATATCTGCAGCATCTATATTATCTTCTATAATTCCGATGCAAGATCCTACTGATTTTCCCATTGTCATGGCCTCTGCAAGTTTTTCTCTGGCTCCTTCATGACGACGCAACATTAGGATAGTGTTCAGGACAGACCATCTGACTTGGGAATCTGCTTTCTTTTGAGTGAAGCCTAAGCCCTTGATTAACATATCCAACTGTGCAATAAGCAAATGATAAGGTTCCACAGTTAAAGTCAATATTTGCATATTCCTGAGATTTCTGCATGACGAAACCTGTCATTACAGAACTCCAAAAACGATTAATCTGAGGGTTTGCTCAGACCTTATTTATATCAGCAAGTCCACCCTCGGCGTATCCGAATAAAAGGTACTCGGTCGCTACACCCGCAAGTGCTATACAGGAGAATCTGTTCAGAGTCTAGAAGAACATCCGAAGTCCACATGTAAGAATAATTATCACGTCCAAGGAGCTTAATCATTTCTACAGCAATATTCAATTTTGTATTTCACTCACAAGCAGCAAAATCTGAACTTAAGAAGTCAACTACATACCGTAGCTGATACTTTTCCTGTATTAACCTGTATGCCATGGAAAGTGGAAGAATCAGCAGCAATACCAAGAATAAGTAATTTCAAAATAATGTTCCTTCTGAAACCTGATCAGCAAAAAAGCATGCAGTTTTGTAGCAAACAGCAATTCACAATGTGAGAATTCCAGTAGAAAAATTGTAAGTAAAGTTGATCTGTCAAAACTTTCATACTTCCATAAATTCATAGGTCCTAGATTGTTCAAGTAGCACTACTACTTTGTGTCCACACTTTCCAAAGGGTCCATAATTCTGCTACTTGATAGACTGGAGCTGGAATAGAACAGTTAAGTATGATTCAGAACCCTTGATTCCTTGCGAAATGCTTATCTAATTGCTGGAGAGCCAAGGCAACTTAAGAAATGCCATGAGCTGACAATAAACAAGAAAATAATAAAAGCGACCCATCCACCGCACTAATTAAGATGAATACAACACGATGGAAGCAGTATATGAGACTGTTGAAATGCAGGGTAGTGAAATATCACAGAACAAAATTCAAATCGCAAAAGCCAACCTACTTCTTCAAGAAAATCAAAATCCACAAAAGCAGTCCCTGCTTGAACATTGAAAGATCCATCCTTCTGTAAAGCTTCCAGGCTTGTAAGTGTATAACCTCTTGGAAGGATGCCCACCATGTAGGCAATCAGGAAATGGCCAGCTTCATGCTGCAGGCGGAAAAGGGGGGAAATTGGAAAGCAGTTATTTTGTGATATTAGAAACCACTTCCATTAACATGAATTCAGATGTCCATGGATACAGAAGACATGGAGCACTGATAAAAGAATACATACTATCAGTACTAGTACCCTCTGAGTTGGATCTGTGTGAAAATGTTACACGACTCGAAATAAGCAAGCAGCACAGACTTCAACATCATATATCTGTGTGGACTAATATGAGAGAGAGAGGTCTTACTTGAATAACCCGGTTGTGGTACTTCTGACTGAAGGTGTGCCCAATTGTATCAAGAACCAAGCTGCCAAGACCTCCATTAAAAGACACCTACAAAATCCACTGGATTAGACACTAAAATAACATAGAGGGTGCCAACTTATATTTGTTCAAGACAAGTAAATTTATAGCAGCAATAGACAGTAGACTAGGGGTCTCGGGGATTCTGGTTCAAGTTCTCACTACTTGCTCAGGAAGAACATTCAAAATTTTATACAAGAAAATAGCGAGGAAGTGATCTTTGACAGTACATAAAGGTGCAGGCAGCCAGGCACACCTTCTGCAATAGAGAAACATAACGAATTTGGAAACAACCTTATCTTTGAAAGCGAGTGGACAAGAAATTAAACCGACAAATAAATCACAATTACGACCAAATGCATGCAAGTAGGACCAAAACCATGATTATATTTATGCATGCATTGTTAAGGTGAAAATTCAGTATCCAAAGGCTGCCTGCAGTAACATAATAAATAAGGAGATAGGTTTTGAGACAAATTTAGATAAGCATGAGGAACTTACAGAGTCCAAAGTCCACAAAAACAACAACCCCAAGGAGAAAAGGAGGATCTGTTGTGGACTAAACCCAAATGCATTCCATGTAGCAAGCCCTCCAGCAACACCAGCAAGCTGCAGAGTTCTTTCTATAGCACCAAGAGTTGCATCCACAGGAGATAAAAGTGATCTTGTCTCTATTCCATTTAGCTTCAATTCATCCAATGTGTAAAGCCTTTGTGGTATCTGCACAGTTCATTTACTCATTCAAGGAAGCAAACGGTTCTTTCAACACAGACAGAAAGACAAAAGCACCACCACAACTAGAAGTAAAAACAGAAGGGTGAGAAACTTTTTGGTGCCCCACCTGCCTTCCAGCACCAAAACATCTAAGCCCACCGGGCTTCCCTTGCAAATCCTTGACAAGAGAGAGTGCTGCTCTTTCATCTCCCTTACTCAGCTCCTTGTCCACTTGCTCCAAAACTTGCTGTCTTTGTACACCAACTGAAGAACCCACAATTTTTTTAGAGCATAATCTCAATCTTGGAGGAACTAAACCTGTGTAATACACTACTGTGCCCATTCAAGACAGTTTTTTTTTTAAAAAAAAATGAATGACACAAAATAAAAACTTTTTTATACCTCAAAATGCAATATTTTTAATTGTCAGCCACACAAACGGGATATAACTCCATCACCTAAAACGACATCGTTTGACACTTTTCGACTACTATACAACTCGACCGGTGCCTTTATTTTCTTAGAAATCAAACAGACTAGCTAGCAAAACCCATTAAAGAAATGAAATTTCCGAGACAGGTCCGGATAGAGAAATCAGGTTTTACGACGTCGTATGGCAGAGTTATCCTCTTCAATTTTAACAAAAAGATTGGATTTTAAGCTCTCAAGAGGCAATTTGAAGTCATCTCTCACCTCATGCAACAAGGCAAACCTGGTGGCCTCAGTGAATTTGGAGCTGCCAAAAAAGTACCTGTCTCTCTCTATTTGTAAAACATTTTTTTATTTCAAATGTTCTAGTTAAGATTTTGTCGGGAAATTTAATTATTCAAGGATCCGTTAATCATTTGGTGATAGCTTTGCCAGTTGTTTCATGTAATTCATACTTTAAGATCGAATCGTTAATTTTTAGCGATCCATCGTATTAATTGTGTGTTTACCCAAAATGGTTTTTTGGCCTGATTATCTTTCACAGGATCAGCTAAGAAAACATGAAAGCTCGATGGATGATGAAGCCAGGGAGTCTACCTGTGGAGAAGATCATTTTTTCTATGTCTGCAAGTAGGACAAAGTCGGTTTCCTTCTTTAGCACCTCTACCATTGTCAAACTTGTCCAGAAACTAAAACATGTTGAGAAAATACAGCCGCAATGCTGTAATATTTTCATCTGTTGCTAGTAATATCTTTGATACTCTGTGTTACTAGATACTCTGGAACAAGTTTTTATCTTGTGATGTCAAGGGGGATTTCATGGAACTGCTTTGAAATTTTAGAGGGAAAAGCATCTCAAACTTGAAAAACTTTCAAGACGGATATAGACAATACGAATGTAGATAAAAACAATTGAATACGCTCATAGAGAAGCTAGATTGACTTGGCTTTCGTTGAATATTTAAGCTTAAACAGCTTAATTGGCTAGCAATCCAAATCCAAGTTCAAGTTCAAGTTCAAGTTCAAGTAATTCTATTTTAATTATGATTTTAGAAATGCTCTGTATTCCCAACAAACTAACTCTGCACACCCTCGTTCATATCATACTTGTAGCATGGGTTTCTTTCTTTCCTCCTGCAGTCTCTGAACATGTTTTCTTGCATAATATTACGAGGATTTGTGGCAGAGCACCTGGCTTTTGGAAGCTCAGAAGGCCTTCATTCTGAAGTTGCGAAGGTTAGGCTGGATTCTTTATTACTATTTTGCAATTATGCAACAGCTTGATGAGCAGAGAAATGGTTGGACCTCTCAGAGAGGGAAGCAAACTTTCACACTAAACACTGTCTTTATCTTGAATCGTCATCTCGAAGCTAGATCCCGATTTGTATAGGCTATGACACGGGAAGCTGGCTTCTGTAATGATGAAGGACTGAAGAAACTATGTTGTAAAACTATGAATTGCTTGCCCACAAGTCATAGGGCTTTCCAAACAATCATCGCAGCAGAAGAGGAGCATTTAAAACGAGAAAAGAGCAGTTCCATTAGATGTAGATTCCAAAAAGCCTCAGCTTTACCAAAAACATACAGCAGAGTAAAACCCCACGTAGCCAGGACATCAAAAAGAATATAATACAGACTGTGGAAACCCTAATAACACCCAAAAAAATACAGGCCATATCAAAGCCTAAAACTCCTGAGAAGCAGATCCAATGTCACCCTTTCCTTTGCCCATCTTCTTGGGAAGAAGTGTCTGGTGAATATTAGGCAAAACACCTCCATTAGCAATTGTAACTGACCCCAATAGCTTGCTTAATTCCTCGTCGTTCCTTACTGCAAGCTGAATGTGCCTTGGCACTATACGATTCTTCTTATTATCTCTCGCTGCATTCCCAGCTAACTCAAGCACCTAATCAAAATCGAACACCCGTTTCAAATAATTTATTAACAAATTCAAGTCTGATTTGAAAAAAAAAAATAATTAATTATGAACTAATAACACAACAATTGCAAGAGGGAAAAAATCAACATTTTCAAATAAATTAGATAAGAGATTTTGTTTTGACCCAAAATCAATAAACACAAGAAAATGACCCAACAACCCCATTGAAAAAACAGCTCAAAAGGCCAAAAGGTAAAGAAAACGGACCTCGGCAGCGAGATACTCGAGGACAGCGGCGAGATAGACAGGAGCACCAGCACCAACACGTTCAGCATATTTACCAGCCTTCAAGAACCTAGCAATCCTCCCTACTGGAAATTGCAACCCTGCTTTCTGTGATCTCGACACGGACTTAGATGCCTTTGGTTTCCCTCTTCCTCCCTTAGTAGACGCGCCTCCTTCCCTCGAACTCATCTTGAAATCAAATGATTTTACCAAAATACAACGCTGTAAAACCCTAACCCTAGTTTTGGTCCTAGAGAGTGGGGAAGAAATGAGAGAGGTGATTTTGATTTTTGGAGGAGTGGTGGTGGTGGTGGTGTTTGCTTATATAAGGAGAGGAGGTATGATCTGATTGGTGGGTTCAGGTATACTGGGATCGATGACGTGGCTTATGTTTTCACTCTCGCGGCGCGAAATTGAATTTTTTGTTTTTGATTTCCGCTTTTTTTTAATGGCATTTGTGGGCTTTTGGGCTTTGCTTTGCTGGCCTGATATAAATTATGTGGAGCTTCATTATTTTGATAAAATTTCTAATGTTTTTTATGCAATATCATATTAAAAAAAATAGAATTGAATAATTCAACTAATTCCAAATAATTAATATAATTATATTGATTAATTAATAAAACAATTATATTAATTCAAAATCAAAGCAGAGAAGGGCAGGATGTTAAGCAACTAAATGTTTAATTTCATTAGACAACTAAAAAAATACATAGAAAAACCCTAAGCAATGTATATGACAACCTATAGCACATCCTAATCAAAAGCCCTAAAACTCCTGAGAAGCAGATCCAATGTCACCGCCCTTCCCTTTGCCAGCCTTCTTAGGAAGCAGAGTCTGGTTAATGTTAGGCAGAACACCTCCATTTGCAATTGTAACCGACCCCAACAGCTTCCCCAACTCCTCATCATTCCTCACTGCAAGCTGGATGTGCCTCGGTATGATCCGGTTCTTCTTGTTATCTCTCGCAGCATTCCCAGCAAGCTCAAGAACCTGAAACCCCAGAACACAAATCAGAACCCGTGATTAAAAACAAGTTTAGAGACCCAGTTAGAGAAGTTAAGGGAAACGAACCTCGGCAGCGAGGTATTCAAGGACAGCGGAGAGGTAGACAGGAGATCCAGCACCAAGACGTTCAGCATACTTTCCGGTTTTCAAAAACCTTGCAATCCTTCCCACTGGGAACTGTAGCCCTGCCTTCTGGGACCTTGACACCGCCTTGGAGGCCTTTGGCTTTCCTCTCCCTCCCCTTGTAGAGGCTACTGCTGCTCCTTTTGAACTCATTTTCACGCAAAAATCAGAGAAATGTTTTTTTTCTTCACTGGGAGAGAAGTATTCGTGTGGCATGGGGTTGGTGACGGGGCTTTGTTCATATAGGAAGAGAAGGCGTGGTTTGATTGGTGGGTATGGATTTGCGAGGATTGATGACGTGGCTGGGGTGTTTTAAATTCGCGGCGGGAAATAGATTGCTTTTCCGCTTTTGTTTTAAATGTTTGAAAAGCTTGAAATTTGTGTGTTAGTGGGCCCTGCAATCGAAGTTAGGGTAGCAGGGCAACTTCCTTTTGATAATTAACGGTTTAGTATTAAATTAAGGTATTTTAAATAATATTTATATGGGGAGTTACATGAAAACCCTCGACATAATCTTCATTAATAAATTTAAATTATAAGAGCACGTGCTCCAATAACAAACTTAAATATCGGTATTATAAAAATCAAATATTGCTCTTGTACTCGTATTTAAAGTCTTAAAATATTACAGTGCATATACTGTTGGGCTTTCACGCTCTATATGTATGGGCTAAAACAAGCCTTTTAGCAGATACTGTTGAGAAACACCATCTGAGGCCTTTGCCCATGAAAATCCCAAAGTGGTCACTCTTTGAAATCCCATTATCCAATCTTGTAAAGGGCTAATGCCATCGGATCAATCCCCACACAAAATCATTTTAAATAAGAATTCCAATGATTTCTCTGAGCTCACCCGATTGAGTTTTACATGATTTGATTAGGTTAATCAAGTTTAAATTTGATTAGTTAACATTTAAAATAATTTTAAAAAATTTAATTTCAACCAAATTTCGATTCATATGTTAAGTAATCAACCTAATTGGTGAATTCTATTTATTTATTTATTTTATTAATGTGAGTGTTTGAGATAGCTTATGCGCATCTCAACTAATCTCACATGTCCTAAAATTAATAATTATATAAATTTCCTGTAATTCTGAGATTTGTGGAATTTAAATTAGTAATTTCTAGAAAATAAATCTAAAATTTTATAGGATTAATAATTCTATTTATTCATGGGATGATGCAAGACGTGATGTATTTGAAAGGATTTAGCTAATTAATATACACTGTAATTTTTCATAAGTTTCACCAGGAAAAAAAAAAACTAGAGATCTATTACTTTCATATTATAATAATTAAGAAAAAAATAAAGTCAATGCGAAACACAATAATTACGGTCTTCTCGCTGTCGAGATAGAGGGAGGAGGGAGAGAAAGCCAAGAATACAGAACAAGACAAAAGAGATTAAAGCAGGATGGAGAGGCTGAGGTGTTGAGCTTTGGTCCATACATAAAAGACATATAAAGAGAACACTGTCTTGTCAAGAGTGTGTTCATTTTTACGACCCAAAAAAACATTTTTAATTTAATATTTCTGTATAATCTGAGAATAAATTTAAAGAACTAGCTAGGTTGCGGCTAGGCTAGAGTGAGGAGGCGGAGGAGGGGAGAGGGCGATATTTTTGGAGTCCAAGTGCTCAGCCACAAGAAAACAAAGAGTGTTGCTGGTTGTTGACCCAACCCCTAATGCTTCCAAAACTCATTGTGGACTGTGGGCTTCATAATAATAGTGAAGTCCCCCATGATAGCGAGCTTCATCGATGGTGACTTCAGATTATTAACTTGCTAAATCAAGGCAGAGCTTGTAGGCGTGGCAAAGGCGTAGCCACCTTCATTTGGGACGTCAACATGACATAATATCAATTAGTGGAGTGTGCTTGTATTTCATTTCCTTTTATTTTCTATATTAAAATTACTAAAATATTTAAATTATATCGATTTTAATTCATTCCTTGTATCATTTTCCATGCAATTAATTAACAGAAAAATAAATAAAATTGCCCACCACGGAAATAATTATTATTTTTTTTTACATGAGAGCAAAACTTTGTGCAAGCTGTATAAAGGTGTAACTTTCTCAAAGTACTCAACGGTGTACTTTTTCATTGCAAAGGGAGGACACAAGCACCTTTTTATTTTATTTTTCTCTTCTGGAAATATTAATAATAATAAATAAATAAACAATTGATTGCTTTGTCAAAGATTAAATGAACGGTGGACACCCAGATTCTCTCCCTTTTGTAGTCCACACCTTACAAATCATCTTTTCTTGATTGATCATGGAATCATGGAATTATGGAATCCCAAGATTAAACTTGCTATTATTAATATAACCCAATTGACTTGATTAATGTTTAATTTAAATTTTTATTTTTATTTTTATTTAATATAATATCGTTCTAGCTTTTAAAAAAATAATCTTAAATCAATATCTTTTTTAATTAATCTAGAAAATTCAGATTAGCTCTTAATAATTATGATGGCAATAGATCAGACGTGGTAAGAATAATTTAGAACATATCCATTGTGTGGGTCCCAAATCCCGTGTCAGCACCTGGTGTTAGAAGCCAGGAAGGGGCTGTTTTCATATGGATTGGTCACTTGGGGCATTGTAGATCTGGCCACTGGCGTGGGACCACGTGTAGATACCATTCCCTTTTATGACCTACACGTGTAACATGAATGAGATAGAAGTTTGCCCCTGGTTTGTTTGTTTAAGAAATTCAACTCCTTTTCTCCTGTCTCTCTCAGTAATCAATGAAGCCAGCTTTCACAAGTGTTAATTACTTTTCATTTATTATTTATGTTCGACTTTTTCTGAAAAGAAAGTAGTTCTTCCTATTTATCTAGAAATTATTAAATTAAATGATTTTTATGGAAAATAAAATAGAAGGTTAATTTTTATTTATAGTTATTAAATCTGAATCAGCTTAGAAGGTTAATTTAGAAATTTGTGATTCAAAACTTGACCTGATTGATTCATTAAGCTAATTCATGACCCGATCAAATTCAGCTAGATTAATATTAATAAATTTTAAAAAATAAAATAATATTATTTTAATTAAAAACAACATCGAGTTTGATTAATATGGTGATCTGGATAAGATATGTTATCTTAGTATATTCATTTGTACCCAATATGAAATTTCTTTGTCATACTTGGCAGTGTACAAGACAAAAACCAAGCTGGGACGAGATTTGAATCTGTGCTTGTCATGCTTCATGAATGCATTCACAAAAAAACAGCATAATCATACCTGTACGAGTGAGGATTTCTTGTCAAATTACGTGGAGTTTCATGTATCAAACATTATCTCATAGCAATAGAATAAAAAGAGAGATCTGGAAACGAGAAAAATTGACAAAAAGAAGAATCATCATGACTCTTGAGAGAAAATGGCAGCCACAACCACAGTGGGGAAAGGAAAGCAGAGGACGATTTTCTTGCTAAAATATCTCCAAACAGGATTTCAAATCGAGAGAGACCGACGAGGCAAGAAGAGATGGTGTTTTTTCCTTTATATACTTGCAGACTGTGTTTGTGTTTGAATAAAATCTTCACTCAAGATCACCACTTTTTTCCCCTTGAATTTATGAACTTGAAAGACTAGTTGATTCTGATCTGCTCGTAAATAGCAAGAAAAAAAAAAAAGTTATATCCGACCCTCTTAAGCTTTAGCTGGAAGCCTGGAAGTTTCTCCATTTGGCTGGGAAATAAAACTGCTTGTGACTTGAAGTTGCTGTGTAGATATTATCCTCCACTCTAGTATTTTAATGCAGGATTGAAAGTTGCTCCTCGTCGGAGCGTCGGAGGAAGGATTCAATGCGTGAATTTTAACCTGTTTTCTATTAGATGTTTTTTTTTAAATTATTTTTTTAGTATTTTTAAATCATTTTGATATACTGATATTAAAAATAAATTTTTAAAAATAAAAAAAATATTATTTTAATATTTTTCTAAATAAAAAATATTTTAAAAAATAATTACTAATACACTTTCAAACACCCTTAAAATCTCGACCCAATCAACAGCAAGTAAAAGGTATAGTATAAATGATCAGTAAAATGTATAGTATAAATGATGAGATGCATGGCAAAAAAATATTTTATAGGCTTTGCCCAACATGTGATTGGGCCTCAGCCCAATCACTAGACAGAGCATCTAAGCTGTTTGGTCTTCGCATTTTTTTGAACAATGAAACTATTAATTTACCCTTAAAATAAATATAAAAATAAACCGAGTTAAATTACTTTTTCACT
>Ga0307515_10018367_pt1 | contig 12666 bp, 13 predicted proteins | sample 17_EM_MG_FD_194513 | JGI IMG/M metagenome (GOLD analysis project Ga0307515, IMG submission 194513) | Populus trichocarpa ectomycorrhiza microbial communities from riparian zone in the Pacific Northwest, United States - 17_EM | ecosystem: Host-associated > Plants > Roots > Unclassified | place... | reverse complement strand
ACGGCTGGCTGCAGCCTCAAACTCAAACCGCATACATAATAAACTATTGTAAATTATAATTGAATTATTGTAAATTATAACACTAATTATAACACTAATTATATGACCAAATTCGCCACGGCTGCCCTCAGCCTCAATCCCAACACCCGTCACACCATCACGCAATCATCAGGTGGGGTGATTGACGAGGTGGGGTGATTTGGGAGGTTCCGGGGTCCACCGGACAAATTGGTAGGGTCTACGTAGGGTCGTTTGAGAACATCCCTGGACTCCACCACGGCCCTCCCTTTCGGATCCCACAGCCTATGGCCACCCCCACCACACATATAACCAACGAAGAAGCACATCCTCGCCCGATCATCCCGTTTCTCCAGCGGCTCGACGATGGAACAGGGTGCACCAAAAGCACGCATGTGCGCAAGATCCGGTTTCACCCCGTAGCGAACCTCAAACGGAGTAAGTCCTTTCAACACTCTTGTTGGCGTCCTATTGTGAACGTACGCTGCTGTGACAAACGCTTCCGCCCACAACGTGTCCGATAGATCTGAATCCCTCAGCATGGCTTGTACCGCGCCAGTAAGCACCCCAATGGTCCTACCAGCCACACCGTTCGATGCAGGGTGATGAGGAACAGTAGTGTGAAGCTTGGTGTCTTCCCGCTCGCAGATGTTGCGCATCTCTCCCATCGATACTTCGCGCGCGTTGTCCGTCATGACTTCGCGCATCTTCTTTCCAGATTCGTTCTCAGCAACTGCCTTGAACGCCTTGAACGCCTCCACAGCTTCCGACTTTAGTTTCAGTGGCTTCACATAAACCGCCCTCGTGTAGTCGTCCACGACGAGATACAGGTACTCCCTCCACCAGCTGACTTCACAGGCATAGGACTGGTTATGTCGATGTGCACCCACTCCAGGTACTCGCTCGCACGACTACGACCCTCCTTCCGTGGGAGATGTACCGACTTTGCGGCAACGCACGCGGCACATGCATCAAGACCAGGTATCTTCATCGGTAGGTCCGTAATTCGCATACCGCTGATAACTCCTTTTGCTGACACAACGGCAGTCTTGACAGACGAATGACCTAGTTGCTGGTGCCAGATGAACAGCAGCGCTTTCTCGCCCTTGGCTCCCCTAGCAGAGGCGATCATCGTAACCTTTCCGAGGTGCTCGACCAGCTTGTGGTGAGTCAGGCCCGTACTGCTAACCTCCAGAGTCCACGCAGCCAACGCAGGCCTCAAGCAAATGATGTCGAACTTGCTTGTGAAACGTTGTTGAACATCTTGGTGTTAACGAACAGCTCTCCATCCTGATCCTTCAGCTCCATCCCGCCATCCAACACACGGATCGCCCACCTCTGCCATTGCAGCTCCCCAAGCGACACGAATCGCGTGTGGACACCCGGTGCGTAATAAACATCTTGCAATTCTGCCTCATACTATTGACCATTGGCTGACGAAGCCACTTTGAGAGTCCCCGATCCGTAGGTGTAAATCAACCCTCCATTCGCTGTGGAGATCGCCACAGGCTTCGCGAACTCCCGATAGGTGAGCATATCCGAACGAGCTGTGTAGAGCACTCCAGTGGGTGCCTTAGGCTTGTCAATGTCGGCCTTTGGCTTATCGTACTTGGGTTTCTCAGGCTTGTCGCGACCCCCCTTGTCCTCAGGCTTTTCATACTGTCAGGGCAGTTCCTACCGAGACGTCCCTTCTTCCCACACCCATAACATGTGCATGTCAGAGAGGTCACATGTCCTCCTCTTTTTCTACTCCTCAACGATGGAGGCTGCTGACTGGTGAGCACCATAGAACTACCCGATGCTTTTCCGTCCTGAATATCTGCTGGCTTGACTTGCATCCCATATCTTGTAAACTTGTGCAGAGCGCATCGACATCGGCAGTCGCATCATTGTAGGGGCCGATAAACATATCCATGGACCTCGGCAGTGAGTCCAGGAAGTGCTCATAGAAAGACTGATTGGGAATCGAATGGCCAGCGCCCATCAGCTTTGACCACAGGGCGACCACGGCGTCACGGTGAGCCATAATCTCTCTCTTCTCATCCCATTCCATTGGTTGCAGCTTTGCCCGCAGGATGCCCTGCAGCCCCTCCTTCCTGGCACCGGGCCTCTGCTCCAGCAGCTCCCAAATGCGCTTGGGGTCTTCAAGGTCACTGATGGCTGACTTCGCAGAGCTATCGACACAGAATGTGATCTCTATGGGGGCCGATATGGACCTCACTTCGAATGCCCGAATGGCTTCCTGCTTGGTGGGAGTTGGGTTCACTGGATCGACAGGAGTAGGGGCAGTGGTACATCTGGTAACGACATCCCACTGACTCAGGGATCGTAGGGTGGCACACATCGACCTCTTCCACTCGATATAGTTACTTTCGCCACAAAGCTTGCTGAAGCCGAACCAGTACTGACAGAATACGGCAGTGGAGTGGCAGTGGTCATGGTGAGTCGATAGCACAAAAGGTGTAGCACAAATGGGGCTCTGTAACCTGCCATTAGTAGCCTAAGGGAATGCAAGGCTCAGCATTCGGGGGAAAACCGTTCAATTATGTACCTAGCTCAATTATGTACCTAGGGAAATCTAGTAGATCCTCAATGTAAGTGATATAGTAACATAACAAGGGATGGAGCAGATGGGCGACTTACAGGCTCAGTGTTCAGGGGAAAACAGCTGAGTCTGAAAGCCGCCTTCCAGCCATCCTTGGACATGGACCCGATTGACTAAACCAGTGGTGGAGTCCAGCCATAATCTTCAATAAGCCAACTAATTATGCGTCTCTCAGTACCGGCTACAATACCCACACTTGCGACAAGGTCACCGCGACCAATGTTGAGAAGGTCTCTCACTGTTGGGATATCTGCAGCAACCATTGCTGACTTTAGTGAAATGTAATCATTGGCATCAAGGGGCCCCTTCCGTGAGTTTGCATAACACAACCACTCAACAATCGGAGCCTCAACTGGCGGAGCAAGGTTACCAGCAGAGGAGGCTGACACGGATGGTGTTACACTACTTGCAGGTGCCGACAGTGAGTTTGCATTGGAGAATGAAGGGACCAGCGAAGGAGTTGTATATGACGGTGGGTAATTGTACTGGAATGCTGGCTGTGGTGGCCTAGCAGCTGAAGCAGGTCGTTGGTTGTCTGGCCAATATTCTTTAACCTTTGCTGGCCCGGCATTGTCCTGTTTGAGCAGGATTTTCACCAGAAGGTCATGCGATGGTAGCGAAACAGTTGCTTTTCTGGCAATCTGTGAGTAAGAGTCAGTAGATGATAGATCCTTTTCATCGTACGTACAATCTCCGTAGCCCATTCATGCACTGCTGGTGTTGTAAACTTGACATGAACACCATGTCTTCCACCTGTTTGCTCGTTGAGCATATAGCAGATGGCAGGTCCTGCATGCACAGGGCAATTGAACCGCTTTCGAATTTCCACAATGTACTTCATGACCTCAGGATCAAAGGCGTCCTCGACATGACCATCAGACTCGCTGATGGCAGGACCAGATACCTGCAAAGGCACAGAAACAAGGTTTGGAGCCTAGAAAGCCTTTTGTTAACATCCTGCCAAGTATAGCACGCAGTAGTGTGTCAATGGAAAGACACATTACCGAAGGTTTTTTGCCCTTCATGCTGCTGGCCTTTACTGGTGAATCCAACAGCCCGTTTTGAACCTCCACCCACCACTCCGGTATGTATCCATTTGACCTGCTGGACTTGATCATACGGAAATCCTTGGCACGGCGCAGAAGGATGGCCCAGTCGGATGGGCTAGCAAGCGAGTAGGGGGGCTTCTTGCGCTCTAGCCCAGTTGCAAAAGAGAAACGATATGAAAGTTGTAAGGATGTTGTCCTCATTCCGAAGCAGCTAGAAAGCGCTTCATTGACTTCAACCCAGGCACTTGCACTGGTGAGTGTGTCCAAAACCTGTTGCTGGTGGTGTGAGTCATACTGTAATATAACCTCAAACACTGCAAGAATGTATGAGTGATTGCACTGGGTTGATGATAAGACATACCCGCATCAGGATCAAGTTTGGGTTTTGTCAGAGATTTTGGCTTTCTTCCACGCTTCGACTTAACAGGTTTCACTGGAGGGGGGGTATCGGGAAGTATATAGAGCCGGGAGATTGTTTGGGGGGCCTGTTTTGGTGTAGAAATAGTTGATGTGTCGTCCCCAACTTCCTCGTTCATGGTGGCAAGTGATTGCTCAAAGCTGGGGTTGAAATCAGTTCCAGAAAGGTGCTTGGCACCACCAAATTCCATGGAAATTTCCGGAAGTGGTGTTTGAGGGACTGCTGGGTTCCAGGTAACCAGAGGCGTTGACTCAAGCAAAGGAGCATCAAAATGAGCATCAAAATGATGTCTCACATTGCCCGAACTAGCCCCATTTGCTGGGTTCTTGGTGTGTGAGGCTCTGGTTCTGTAGACTTGCAGCTAATGACCCGACGAGTCGCTGTCACGGGTTGATTCCGGATTGATTTCGGAACTAACCCGTGAGAGTTCGTGCGTAATAAGTTCCTGGTCATATGACTTGAAGCTGATGACCCAATGTGAAACGGTTGGGGTTTGACAGATCGATAGATTCGGTTAACAGATCCGGTTGCCAACCAATCGAGGTGTGTGACGGCATGACGGGCGTTGGGATTGAGGCTTGCTAGGGGTTTTGAAATGGCGAGTTGCGAACTTTAGTCATAGAATAGTGGTGATAAGGGTTAATAATTTAATTATACTAAACAATAGTTTATTATGTATAAAAATATTGGAAATGGTCAACGGTTTGAGGCTGCCTTTGGGTGTGCGGCCAGCCATTTCAAGGGCGCGTCGGCGAACGTAGTGAATATAATGATAAATAAAATTATTACGTATAAAATAGCGTCGGCAACGGTGAGAGCTGTTGGGGTTGCTGAGGCCGCTCGCGAGATGACCGACTGGTGCTTTGCTGGCGAGTCCTCATGCGTCATATACTTGGATTAGACACATAAGCGTCCTATGTCCTACGTCTTACGCCAAGTACGCTTCCAACCCAAGCTAGACTCAGGTTCTCGTTCACCGACCCTCCAGACCCTCTGAACCTTCCGGACCCACCTTGCATGCTCTTCTCCTTGTCATTCCATGCAAAGCTAGCTCCTGCGTATCATTGCGGTTAGCGCCAGATTTTTACTAGAATAATTCAAGGCGACCAACGGCTACTCACTCGCATTTCCTAGACTTTTCCACCTCCTTGGTATCAAGTCACCACAGTACTTACAGAATCCTATTGCAGTATAGTCGTTGACGCGTCTTGCCTTTCGCATTTGTTGGTCGTATGGTTGAGGTAAGCTCCAAGACTGGGCGGAGTTTGAATGTCACGTTTGTGAATCCCAACGCCGTCACACACCTCGAATGGTTGGCAACCGGATCTGTTAACCGAATCTATCGATCTGTCAAACCCCAACCGTTTCACAATTGGGTCATCAGCTTCAAGTCATATGACCAGGAACCAATTACGCACGAACTCTCACGGGTTAGTTCCGAAATCAATCCGGAATCAACCCGTGACAGCGACTCGTCGGGTCATTATCTCCAAGTGTTCTGTAGCGAGTTTGGCTGAGTGGGCCAATGGGGGTTGATTTCATGAGCACTGCAGTCTCTATGTAGTATGTAAAACCTACTTATTCGCTCTGGTGGCCTGTGACAGTGGATTAGGGTGTACAACACCAGTAATACGATTTGAGCGCCGAATGGATGATGCAGAGGCCATTGTCTTGATGCAAATTGGTACAGGATGGTTTAAAGCACTGCTTCGGAAAGTTTGTGGCAAAGATATGTTCCGAAGGCTCCTGAGAAGGTGGTCAAGGTTTGCATCCATTTGGTTCATGTTCAACACTCTTTCGGATGGCTCACACTTGGCCCATGTATACTCCCCACATATCTTAGCCTTCTCCAGTCCATAAAGTGCGCCCCCGCCCCTCAGAACTCGGTCGGAAAGTTTTACTTGTTTATTTCACTCAAAAATACCTGCAGTCGATAGCTAAATTTTTTTACATCATAACTGTATCATTCATTTTGTGTGTAGCTACTCTGAGCAAGAGGAATTCACGTTTTACTGTCAATTTTTTTTGACAGTTGTTCGACAGGGCTGTGCCAACCCTTTTGACAACGGCAATACCTACTCTGCTTATCCAAAACTCAAGATCGTACACAGAGCAGGAAGAGTTCATTCTAATGTGGATCCATTATCAAGAATGAGAAGAAGGATACCCTTCTTTGAACAACCGGCAACAAACGATCCTGACATCAATCTATCTCAGGAACATGATATTGACTTCTATGGAAGAATGAAGAGGAAGTTTGACACCTGAGCTTCTGCCTTATTCGCCTCCATGGAAGAGCCTGATTCTATCAACATAAATATTGATTTACCGAATGAACACCCACTATCCTCAATATCCTTCAACACCTCTACAAAGGTAGAAACTCATCTGCATGTTGATCCAAAAGACATTCAAATTATACTTCAGGAATACCAAAATGATCCTCATTTCTCTGAAGTATTAAAATCATTCCCGAAGGAACCTCCATTCTTATTCAAAAATTATCACCGGAACATGGATGGACTTATATTCTTCAATGATACTTCTGGAAGACATCGTCTATGTATTCCCATTACAATGCGACAGGACATCATTGACAAAATTCATGGAACAGTCACTGGCACTGCCCATGGAGGATTTGAACGAACTTATGGACGAATAGCAAATGGTTTCTACTGGCCTAAAATGGCAAAAGACATTCAACAATTTGTTTCTACTTGCATAATCTGCCAAAAAATCAAACATGCAAGACACTTACCATATGGGTTGTTACAACCAATCCCTATACCCCAACAACCGTTTGAAGTTGTAACCATGGACTTTATTGGCGAACTTCCGAAAAGTCTGGGTTACAATGCAATATTTGTTCTAATTTGCAAACTTACAAAGTATGCGTTTTTCATACCTTGTAATGTCACCCTTACGGAAAAGAAAGCCGCTCAGCTCTTCTTTGATAAAATTGTGACACATGTTGGACTTCCAAAACAGATTATCTCTGATCGAGATACCAGATGGAGAAATATCTTTTGGAAGGAAGTATGCGAAGCTATGGGATCAAAAAGAGCCCTTACAACAGCCTATCATCCTCAGGCTGACAGTCAAACTGAAATTCTCAATCAAACCATTGAAGTCACCATTCGGGCCTTTATAAATCTCAATAGGGACAACTGGGCATCTCTGCTCCCATATCTAGCTTTTGCATACAACAATACTCCACATACTGCTACGAAATTCACCCCTTCATATCTTCTCTATGGATTTCATCCTCGCGCTCCTATCAATCTTCTCACCAATGAATCCTCAATCGAAAGACCTAATCAATACGAGTTTAATGCATCCAACACCAAACAGTTTGCCGAAGATATTTCTGCGGTCAGGCTCGCGGCCAAAGACGCCCTAAAACTCGCACAACAACGATTTGAAAATTCATACAACAAGAACCACATATTCGTACCATATGTGCCTGGTGATAAGGTATTGATAAACATCCACTCTCTTCAATTACCAGAATCGAAAGGAACTGGAGCCAAATTCTCAAGAAGATATGACGGACCTTTCGAAATTACTGAACGTGTTAGTGCAGTGGCTTATCGAATTCAACTTCCTCATTCCTATGGGATTCACCCTGTTCTTAGTATTGCTCATCTCGAACCGTTCAGAGAAGATACCACTCAAGAAAGAAAGGACCTGCCTCATCTAAGGGAGAACCCTGATGAATACGAAGTTGAAGAGATTGTGGAACAACGAAGGGAATGTCATAATAAATGATATCGACTTATGTACAAGTGTCGATGGAAAAATTATGGCATAACAGACGAATGGATACCAGAATCTTATCTTAGGAATGCTCCTGAAATTCTTGAAGCTTGGAAAATTCAACTTAAGGAAAAGAAAATTTGATAATAATTAATTTTATTTCGAACTACAGAAAATAAAATAACAAAAGAAAAAGAAAAATTGGGAAACAATTACAAGCTTTCAATAAATTCATCAATCACTTGCCGAGCCCTTCCTACAAGCACCTTTCCGTTCCCGTCCTTCTTCACCCTCAGGAAACAGGGAGTCGGATCGAACTCTGATGAAACATACCGAAGTATTCCTTTAAAAGGAATCTCCGGATGATCAAGGGACTCACTCTCCGATATGGGAGATCGCCACTGCAAGGTGAACATCTCCTTACCCCATTGCCCATTCTCGTCTGTCACTCCCACTCTCCACTTCTCCACTGGGAGCCCACTACCGTTTACCACGTAGAGCTCACTCCAGTGCTCCTCTACCCACTCCTCTCTAAACATACACGAAGACCACGGCTTGGTCCCCATACAATTGTGTATGGAGCCATCGCTCATGGCCTTCATCCTCCAGGGACAGTAGGCATAAATAACCACTACGTCTGGACGTAGTGGCGGAGCTGCCAACTCCTCTTCAGTGAAGAGGAATCGCACCCTCTTTTGCTTGTTCTGTCGGCGATATCCTACAAGTCGGTTAATAAGATACTTTAAGAATCAACTATTCACTTACCATAAATATTGATTCGCCAGTTATCTACCACCCCGGCGGGAAGTAGTCCAATTGTGGCCATTGTCAGTTCGACCTATGGCGGCACTTCTCTTCCAAATACTCGCGTGTGTTAGCGTCTTCTGCACAACCAACCCATGGCTTCTTCACCTCTCTTCCGAGGCTATCGACTACCCGGTTACCCATGTGGTGGGCTCGTCGATATTGTTTCCTGAAGGGTAACTCATTAGTCAACGGTTCACTGACTAATGGAATACTTACTTATTACAGTTCTTGAACCGCTCTGGGTTTGAATTCTTGAAGAAATTCCTAAAATGACGGTTAATACCTTATCGCTGTAGTCAAAGAAGAAACTTACCAACCAAGTTTCTCCTTTACTTCTTCAATCTTCTCTGTGTACTTGTCGTACACTTCTTGCTTATCTGGGCCCGCCCAGTCGACCTTCGACCACTTGAGTGGCCCTAACTCTTTGAGTTGCCTGAAAATTGGTTAATTACTATGCGCCTTGACAACTACGGGTACTTACTCGGGACAGTCCCAGGCTTCTGCTCCTTTCAACAAGAATGTGTGCATCACAAATTCTGGACGCAGCACTGGTGTGATCCTTTTTCCGTTCAGGATTGGATTGGGGGGCAGGAAGCTCTTGACTTCCACTTTGACTACCTCATATGGGCAGCCTTTTAGGTGTGGCTTGTGTTTGGTGTGCCAACACCCGTAGTACCTGAGAGGTTGTCAGTAATATTACCATATTGGGACACCTCACTCACTGTACCAGTACTTTCACCTCTGGCGGTGTGACCTTCTGTTCTTCTTGGAAGAACTCTTGAATGGAGATCTTTTTAGATCTCCCATGGCGGTGACGAGGTTTGCGCTCCTCTGGCGCACTCACTGGCTCAACAAGAGTAGTCTTACTCTTGCTAGTATAACCGAAAGTATCGGTGGAGTTGTTGGAGAAGTTTGTGGAAACCATTTTGCTCTTTTACAAGCTCAACCCCTATCTTTTATACCGCAACCCCTGTTTGTTTGACAAACTTCAACTATCTCTGCTTTTCCACTCTTCTCAATAACTTCGGCCACATTTTGAACATCTTCATTGCATTTGTCATGAAGCTACACTTCGGTTACCACCAGACACCCTCTTGGATCATCTGCCTCTGAGAACAAACCCTGAATTACATTAGGAATCTAGAAAATTACATCATGTTCTCACTGCGGGACAGTTTCTGGAAACTTGGTTTGATTGCCAATCACCTTCTCCAATTCACCCCTATCACTGTTCTCAGTGCCTGGACCCTCTGCGGACCACCTCATGATATCATAAATCCCTCAAGAACCTCTTCTTAATTCTAATGATGCTTAGAAATCGCGCGCCACACTCCTTCGGCCATAGCAGTCATTGGTTCTGCTGGAACTCCTGATCATAGGACTACCTCCTAATGACAATATATGACTCTTCGGCATTAAAATCGTGTCAGATTCTTCGCATTTATCACGTATTCTGGACACCCTCACTGTGCGGAAACAGAGATAAGGACTCCTCCTATTCTTTGGAACCACACTTAACCACACTCCTTTTCACACTCATACATGGAAACTCGGCCGACAAAGGTGCTTCACTAGCTATAAAAGCCTCAGGGGGGTACGCTCTTCCAAAACCCATCCCCAAAGTTACAAGGCTTCGATAGCTGGTGAGTACCCCCATTCCTTCACTACACGTGCCATCCTATCCTTGGAAGTCGTTCCCAAGGAATGGAACCCTGAGCCGCAGTCTCCATGAACCCCCCTTTGCAAGAAAAAATCCTGTATAAGGTCTAGGGGAAAGGGATGTATGGTGGGGACAGAGGTTATGATAAGTATCAGCCTTCGGGAGTTTTACTTATCCTATATCCTTGGATCCCAAGGACTGGTTTTCCACTTGGAAATCATTTGATTTCTTCTCCTATTATCGCACAGTCAAAAGCTGACCTCACTCTGCTTTTGCTGCAGAATAACAAGAATCGTTCTATTCTTGAAGAATTTCAAATCTTTTCAAATTAACCCTTTCAAGTAAGCAGTCCTGGCGACCCCACCAAACTCCTCTTCTCCTGTTCCTTCTGATCACACTCATCGTATTCCTATTGTGATCATTCCACCCAACGGAGCCCCTGTGTCCCCTTTTCCCTCTCCTATCATCACTGTTCATGACATAGGAACTGAGAATCCACCTGCTTCAGATCTCGAGGAACATGGATCTCAACTCTCAGAACTGGAGGCACCGGCTCCCAACTACACCGGAGTCAATGGACAAACCACACCCTCCTCTAACTCCAGCTTTGGAAACTTCATTGGATCACTCCCCCCAGGAGTTCCACTCGGCAGTCAAAGTTTTGAAGCCTCAAGTTCTCAACAGTATCCCAACCCCTTGCGAGGACTCCGAGAGGAACTTGTCCATGAACTCCAACAAACCCGCCGATCTGAAGGACCCCGTCGCCATGACTTATCTGGTGAGCTTCCTGCACGCTCTTCCATTCAATTATCGGATCGGGCCGCTTCCATTCAAGAAAGCGCACGATCTATTCCAATTTCCCAGTTCGCAAGAACTCGTGGAAATCAGGCAAGAGCTGGGGCTCGACAGGCTCAACCAGAGGTTGGCGATACCCCTTCCCCACAACCCTCTGTACATGCTGAACAACTGCGCCACCCTTTGCGAGACTCTCATGTCTTGCTTGCCGTGGACGGAGTTCACAGGCTTGGCTTTGACATTGATATCGATGATCTACCCATTTCACTACGATTGGAATCGACTTGCGGAATCTCTAGAGTCTCTTTCCTTCTGGGAGATACCGAATCGGCTTTCCACATCATCCTTTCCAACTGAAACTTACTATTATGAACAGTTCAAGGATGGTATTATTATCAGAAAGGACGACTCTTATCATGTCTATCAGAATCAGGCCTACATTCCCCCTCGCATTCATTCCATGACTGGCCAATATCCCGATTATCCTTATGGATGGACTTCCGGCATCGAAAACTACTGTGTCACTTTGAATCATCACCCGGCCTGCACCAGCTATATAGGACGCAGCTTTATTGAGCGTGAGTTTATCGCTCAAGCCACCGGGGACCCCAATCAATTCGGGATATTGGACAAGTACCTCAACATTATTTATATGAATGGAGGAGGAAGGAACCTTCAGTGGCTTTGCAGCTCTACCACCCCTGTCAGGGACAATATTATGGAACATGTCGATCTTACCACCTTATACTCTCAAATCGATGAACAAGGAGGACAAATCTTCCACACCAAGAAAGGACTTCGCATCACTATCCCAGAAGAGAAATGGATCAACTGGCGAACATTTTCTCCCACTTCCCAGAAGAAGTTCACGCGAGTGGCCTGGGCCCAACTCACTCAATTCGACAAAACCGCACTTATGACTGGTCTAAAGGAGGGTAAGCTTGATGAATTATCCATACATTTCGACTTTGATGACAATGCTAAACATGATCAATTCTGGCAAAAAGAATTGGATTCAGTTCGTCACTATTACATCGAGCTTATCACTACCTTTGGCGTTTTCCACACCTATAATGGATACATCTTCCAGGAACTCGCTTACAACAATGAACCTCTTCAACTAAACAACCTTGCAAATTGGGAAGTGGAGGAGCGCCCTCGATTCATTTTCCTTCCTTACTCCAGTATTATGATGCGTTGGAGCCCTAGTCAACACAAGTGGGAAATCGAAACTCATAGTGAGGACAGTCTTAGTCCAGCTAGCTCTATTTGTTCCTCCAATGGAAGTATTTATGACCACAACTCTTCCTATTCTATTCCCTCCCTTATTGATTGCGACGAGTATGAATATGGGGAGATTATTGATTAGATGCGTACATCAAGACACAGGGGGGTATGTTATGGAACTGGGTTTCATGACAGGGCTTGGCAAATATATCTTTCTGTACGCTTACACACACCCTATTTGAGTGTAGCGACAGAATGGGTTTGGCATTAATATTCTATTTATTGTAACTTTGTTTTGGAAGGCAGAGTACTTTTGCGACTGTGTTCACAA
>Ga0307515_10018366_pt1 | contig 12667 bp, 4 predicted proteins | sample 17_EM_MG_FD_194513 | JGI IMG/M metagenome (GOLD analysis project Ga0307515, IMG submission 194513) | Populus trichocarpa ectomycorrhiza microbial communities from riparian zone in the Pacific Northwest, United States - 17_EM | ecosystem: Host-associated > Plants > Roots > Unclassified | place... | reverse complement strand
CGTTTTGCAACTCGTATTCGCCAGGCTTAAAAACCGCCCCGTTAATAACAACCCTGTTTTCAAACCGGTTGATAACCGATTCAATAGTGTATTTGTCGCCTCGCAGCGGTATATAGTTTTTATAATCGGCTTCTATAACATCCGTTATTTTCCGCTGCTGGTCACTTATCTGCGAAACCTTTATGCGTGCGGTATAAGCGCTGTCGGTAAAGCCGCCGGCATAGTTTATAATGTCATCAAGATTTTCGCCCGGCAAAACCTCAAACAATGCCGGAATTTTTACCTGCCCGGTCAGTTCAACTCTCGTTCTATACGTTGGCACACGCACAATATCCTGATCCTGCAGCGCGATGTTGTTTTTTTGATCTCCTTTCACCAGGAAATCATAAACATCAAGATGCCTTATGATGCGGTTGTTTCTTATTATTTCAATTTGCCGTAAAGTACCATTGTCAGTTGGGCCGCCAGCCATGTAAAGCGCATTGAAAACCGTTGCGAGCGATGACAACGTATAAGTGCCCGGCTTAACCACCTGCCCAATAATTATTACCTTTATGCTCCTGATGTTTCCCAGGGTAACCTGAACGCTTGTGCCGCGGCCAATAGCGTAATTATTTGCTGCAAGCCGGCTTTTTATTGCTAAGGTTGCTTGCTCAATAGTTTTGCCGCCAACATTTAAAACACCTACACCGGGTATATTGATATTGCCTTCAGCAGATACTTCAAGTTTCCAGTTTACTAATGAGCTGCCGTAAACATTTATGTTAAGCTGATCATTAGGGCCAACAATGTAATTTACCGGGGTAGCCAGCTTGAGGTTGGGCTCAAATGAATTGTTTTTGTTTTTAAAAATATCTGCCCCAAAAATCTTCGGTTTAAGACTTTCAAATATGTCCCTGTGTATTGATGATGTATCAACGCTATCGGGTTGGTAGTTAAGTTGCCGCCCTTCCTGTGCAGTGATACTATCCGTAGCACCTGCTTGCGATGCACTTGATTTACTGCGGATATTTTTTATCCTCAACTGTAATTTTTGTGCCTGGCCGGCCGACATACCTCTGTTTTGTGCCTGCTGTATTAAGTCAGCATCACTTAACCCGGCATTTTGGGCTTGTTGCAGCACCTGGGTTAACTGTTGATCTGAAACATCGTCAACGTTTATTGATGATATATTTTGCAGATTAGTTTGAGCAGAAACAAATTTAGCTGAACAACAAAAAATGGTGAAACAAATTAAAAACAGACGAAAGCGAAATTTATTCATAAGTAACCATTAAAGGCAATTAATATAATATTGGAATAGGTGATATTATTTTGCAAAAGTAAACTAAATTGAGATTATTAAGAACGATGATGCTTTTTTAGTTAAAAGTTAATTCTGTCTCAAAAAACGACAAATAACAACAACTATATCAATCAGTTGAAGTAGTAAGTAACATTAAGTCTTGCATGTAAATTGAAGCTGTCGCCATTTTTATATTCGTAATTCAAGGAGTAAACCGGCGAGATTTCAGCCGAGAACAGGTATCGTTTTAATTTAACATTGCTGTAAAAGGTGCTTGAAAGATCAACCCAATGCAAGTTATAAATACCGGTGCCGGCAAACGCGTTGTAATATAAATCATCATTATGTAATTGCCTTTCGAGCGTAACCCCATAAGAATTCATTTTTTTTAAATAGCTAATATCCAGTACAAAACTATTTCCTGCAGGCCCAATGCCGGCGCCGATATAACGTCCGTTGTTTGTATATCCGTCTCTGGGGCTTAGAAGATGCTCGTACCATGTAGGTTCGTCTCTTACCAAAAAGCTTGGTGACCTTTGAAGTGAAGTTATTTCGGTTTTCAATTGTAAATAGGCCTCATTTCCTAACTCAAATAGTTTTCTGCCCCCCAGTGTATAGGCCGATGAATGCCCCGGGTCCTGAATAAAATCATTGGCATTGGCCGATCTGTCATTCCGTGCCCATTCAAAATAAATTTCGGCCTGGTACAGTGGTAAAAGTTGCCTGATGTTAAACGCATACGCAAAATCTTGTCCATCTCCTTTTGTAGCGTTATTAACATCATTTGCTGCCAGGGACGAGCCTGTAATTACCGGAAATAGTTTTCGACCTATGCTTTTTTTATTATACATAGAATCCTTATCCATATAAGTATAACTGCTTACTCCTAAATACAGCCCCTTTAACCATTTAGGTTGCCAGTTAATAGTATAGGCAGACACGTACCTGGTAACTTTGGGTTTTGGACTATATAGGTTGCTGCCATAAATTAACTTACTTACGTCATCAGGCGTAAAGCCCGATTGTTTTAAGTTTCCACCTATCAATTGCCATTCAAAGGAACCTATAATTGTTTTGAGGGGTTTTGCCGAATTAAATGTCCAGTGCAAAAAGCCCGGTGCCGAGTTACTCATCATGATAGAGTTTTTTATACCAGGGCCCCACCATAAATTTTCTGTTGATGCGCCTGCTTCAACGCCTTTATAATTTAGCGTTACTTTAGATTGCCCCGGGTACAAATGTTTTATAGATTTATTTCCAAATCTTTCAGGAGCATCAATACCGTTTATTGTGCCAAAATAAGCACCCATAAGCGCGGGCAAATTATTGGCAGCCTGTACATCCGCAAAAGTGTCAAACCTTTTGTTTTGGGCGTACACTAATTCTGGTTTAACCTGTATATTAAGGATGCCGGCCTTAAGTAAAAAACCTCCGCTGAGCATACTTTGATAACCGGCGTTGGGATATAACGAGCCATTGTTATATCCATACGGCCTTTTAAGGTTATATTCATTGAGCCAATTAAAAGGCAGCGCCTGTATTCCTGATGGAATACCCATGAAATTGAATTTTGCATATTGGGTGCTTCCTGTCAGTTTCTGCACTACGGAGTCTGACCCATCGCTGCTCCAATGACTGTTTACAGGGCGAATAGTGAAAGAAAATGGATTGTCGCTCTTGCCCAAAATTTGCTCCCTGCGTGCAACATCCTCAGTATAAGTACCAACTGAAACGGTTTGCGAGTAACTTCGCAGTGCAGTAATGCAGGATAGGGAAATTATTAATAGTGTTTTTTTTAATGATAAGGTGTAGGTAGTAGGCGGCATAATATTTATAAATTATTATTTTTTTTCGACGGATCGGAAAATACTTCAATTAGCATTATAACATTTTTTTTGATTTAATATTTCATTATCTATTAAAAAAAGATTCTATTGCTAACAGTTTAACATTTAATTGGGCTAAAGTAAACGATATTTTAAATATAACGAACGAATATTGATGTTTAACCCGAAATAATTATTAAATAATTATTCCGGGCCCGATACCCGTACGTTCACGGGCAGCATTTTGAAACAAGTTGGGGTTAAATAAATTCCGAAAATAGAAGATAAAGGATACACCAAGTCCGTTTTGAAATGGTTTGCCCTCAAGAAGCCGTAGTTTTTAAGCAGATTTTCAATAGTTTACTTAAGTAATATCATTGCTTGTAGGTGTTTGTCAGAAGGCCGGTACAAATGATGGGATTATCGGTATAATGGCGGAGTGGATAGTAAGAGCCCGCTTTTGAAGTTCTCTTCGTACGCTGATATCAAGAACGCGTTTACCTTATTATCGCTACCCATCCCGCCTTAACCGGCGATCCGTCGTTAAGATTGATGGTATAATAGTAGGTGCCCACGGGAACAGGACCTCCGCGGGACTTGCCGTCCCACTGTTCGCCATAACCAACAGACGAAAATATCTTGGCACCCAGGCGGTTGAATACATTGACAATACAATTTGGATAGGATTCAATGTGTTTTATTGCCCATGTATCGTTTGTTCCGTCGCCGTTAGGTGTGAAGGTGTTAACAACAACAACTGCTGTTGATGTTATGGTAAGTACTCCAGGAACATAAGTGAAACTATAGTTAAGGGATTCTGCCTCGCCTGTAAAGGAAATGTCATATTCCCCAACAGCCGACGCAAATGTAGCGATTGTTTGTACCTCTGGTTTTTTTATAAGATCCGACTCATTTTCGTCATTTACAAAACCGCTGTAAGTAATTGTAAGAGGAGGGTTTTTTGATTGGAATGGGCGCGTTTTGTTATCGGCAGTAACGGTCATTGAAGCTGGTAAAACGGTGCTGTTTGGCATGGCCAGGTTGTTTGTCAATCCATTGGACGTTAGTACGATATTGCCGGTATAATTGCCAACAATGGCGGTTTTTGCAAGCCTGATGTAAACAGTTGTGGTGTTAAGCGTACCGGGGTCGCCTATGGTGGCTGTGTTTTTAAAATTGGTACCATCGATGCTCACTTCAAAACCTGCAGGCGGGGTGATAGTTATGGCCGATACAAGGTTATCTCCTGATACATCGAAAGTGCCTGAAGCGGATGCCCTGCCGTACATGGTGCTAAGCGGCAATAAGTTACTTGCATATGTAATAACCGGTGCCGGCGTAGGGTTTACAGTAATTTTGAAAATAACAGGGGTACCTGTACATGGTCCGTTTGATGGAGTCACTATTACGGTGGCGGTAATTGCTGTTGTTAAGTTATTGACAGCCGTAAAGGTAGGTATATTACCAATGCCGCCGGCCTGCAAACCTATGCCTGGATTGTCATTTGTCCATGTATAAGTTGTAGCAGTACCTCTGAAGTTTATGGCCGTTGTAGTTGTCCCGTTGTCAAAGCTTAGCGGTAATATCTGGTCGACCACTGGTAGTGCGCTGACTGTACCGGTTACGTTAGCAGTTTGACTGGATGCGCCCACAGAGGATATGGTAACATGCCCTGAAATATTACCGGCAGATGCTACAGCCGAGGAACGGACATAAATAACGGTACTGCTAACTTTGCCGGCGGTTTGCACAAGCGTTAGTGTATTGGCATACCCCACATTTGGATTAACCGATATCTCGAAATCTGCAGGCGCTGTTAGCTGAACGTCGCCGGACAAGTATGTACCTGCAACGGTGAACTGCTCAACATCAGGACTGGCAGACGGCGATCCCAGGCATGCGGTTATATTACCGGTTAATGGGCTAATTGTCAACGATGGAATGGGAGGGTTGATGTTAATTTTGAAAGTGATGGAATTGCCACTGCATGAAGCATCCGATGGTGTAACTGTTATGACGGCAGTAAGTACGGTTTGGCCGTTATTGATGGCCGTAAACGCTGGGATGTCCCCGCTGCCTGTAGCCACCAGACCAATTGAGGGGCTATCGTTAGTCCATATGTAAGTGGTAGCTGTTCCGGTAAAACTAACGGCATCGGTGGTCTCGCCATTGTTAAAACTTTGATCACTTATTTGATTTGCAATTGGCAAGGCGTGGATTACCCCGTTTACGGCAACTTGCTTATCCTGCAATCCTGTAGAAGAGAGTATCACGTTATCAGAAATATTGCCCGCCAGGCTTGATGCCGCCGCACGAACATAAATCACCTTATCTGTAATCGTGCCATTCGTTTGAGCGATGACTATGGAATTTGCAAAGCCGCTGTTTGGGCTAACTGACACCTCGAATTTAGCAGGCGCTGTTACCTGAACATTGCCTTTAAGGTCATTGCCAGCGACAGAAAATTGCTGAATATCGGGGCTGGCAGACGGCGATCCCTGGCACGCAGTTATATTACCGATTACCGGGCTAACGGTTAAAGAAGGAGTGGGTGGATTGATGTTGATTTTGAAGGTGATAGAATTGCCACTGCATGAAGCATCAGATGGTATAATTGTTATGACGGCAGTAAGTACGGTTTGGCCATTATTGATAGCCGTAAACGCCGGGATGTCGCCGCTGCCGTTGGCCGGCAAACCAATTGAGGGGCTATCATTAGTCCATGTGTAGGCTGTAGCTGTTCCGGTAAAACTAATGGCATTGGTTGTCTCGCCATTGTTAAAACTTTGGTCAGTTATTTGATTGACGATTGGCAAGGCTTGAATTACCCCATTTACGGCAACCTGCTTATCGGGCAATCCGGCAGAGGAGAGTATCACGTTGTCCGAAATATTACCCGGCAGGCTTGATGCCGCTGCACGAACATAAACCACCTTATTAGTTACCGTGCCGCTGGTTTGTACAATGATTACCGAATTTGCAAACCCACTGGTTTGGTTTAGCGATACTTCAAATTTGGCGGGTGCTTTAACTGTAATATCGCCTGATAGGTTACTGCCAGAAACAGTAAACTGTTGTGTGTTTGTTGACGGCGAGCCGATACAGGCTGATATGTTACCTGTTGCAGCGCCGGCCGTGATAGCCGCCGATCCGTTTACTGTTATGGTAAACCTGGTTGGGGTGCCCGTACATCCGGTACCAGGAGCAAAAAAATTCCCTAAACATGTACTGAGTTGCCCATTTACGCTAATGATATTACGTATCGAATTATCGGCTGTGCTGATAACGTCTACGTTGTTCGAGTCTTCGTTAGCCACATATACATATTTTCCATCGGGCGTTATGGATACACCAAACGGATGATTTCCTGTGGGTATGGTAGTGATTACTTTGTTGGCTTCAGCGTCTATTACCATTACATTGTTGCTCCGGGTATTGGCAACATATACCCGTTTACCATCCGGGCTAACACAAATACCGGTAGACACATCGCCAATAGGAATGTTGGCTATAACAGACTTTGATACTGTGTTTACTACCTTAAGCAGGCCGTTATATTGTGCGCTGGTGGCGTATACGCGGCTATTATCCGGGCTTACGGCAATGCCTGTTGGGCCAAACTTTACCTTAATGGGCGTTGTTTGATGTGTCTTAGTGTCAATGGCAATTATTGCATTTTCTCCTATACAGCCAACATAAACAGTCGATCCGTCAGGGCTTGCGGCAATGCCGTAAGGGTAAACCCCTACATGAACAGGTGGCTCAGCTGTGCCTGTAGCTACATCGATAATTGAAACATTAAAAGCGTTTTCATTAGCGGTATAAACCTTTTTACCGTCTGGAGAAAAACATATTCCTATAGGTGACGGGATATTATTAACAGTTGATACTACCCTATGGGTAATAGTACTTATGAATTTAACCGTGTTTAAGGTGAAATCCGTAACAGCCACGACAGTCCCGTCCGGGCTGACGGCTATCCCCGTGGGTTGCCCGCTTGTGTTTACAGTTCCTGTTTGCTTATTACTATCGGCATTCACCATTATAACACTGTTTTTACCGGTAAGGTATAGATATCCTGCCGACGAAGGTGTAACGGTAATAGTAGCTTTTACAGGCGCAACGCCTGTATTTACAGCCGTGAATGATGGTATATCGCCAGCACCGCTTGCCCCAAGACCGATAGAAGGAGTATCGTTTGCCCAGGTGTAGGTGTTACCTGTGCCGTTAATGGTGATTGCAGCAGTTACATCGCCATTGTTGTACACCGGGTTGCCGGTAGCGTTGGTGGTGGGCAGGGCATTAATTACACCACTTACCGCAACGTTTTTGCTTGCCGCCCCTGCTGTGCTTAATACCACATAATCCGAAATGTTAGCCGGCGAGCCTAACGCTTTAGCGCGAACATAAACAACTTTATTAGTCACCGCGCCGCCGGTTGGTATAATGCTCAATACGTCGGCAAAGCCGCTGCTTTCGTTGAATGATATCTCGAGGCCCGCCGGCGACGTAGCTGTAATATTACCAGATAAATTATTGCCGGATACGGTGAATTGCTGGGTGCTGGTTGACGGGGCGCCTATACATGTTGTAATAAGGCCACCAACAGGGCCTGGTGTAATGGCGGTAGGCGAGGGATTAACCGTAATCTTAAAATCAGTTGGATTACTGACGCAGGTATTTATGCCGGGCGTTATAAAATTGCCTATTGCATGAGGCGATGTGCCACAGGGTATATTAGCCGTTACCGTGTAATCTGAAGTTCTGATGATTGACAGCGTGCCGGAATCAACATTAACCACATATACATATTTTCCATCCGGAGTAATAGAAATCCCCGCGGGTGATTTGCCGACTGGTAATGCGGTCATAACCGAGTTGTTGATGGCGTCAATCACCGTAACGGTTCCGGCAGATTGATTGGTAACGTAGATACGGCTGCCGTCCGGGCTTACAACAATACCTTCTGCATCAGTAGTTAAGCTGATTGTTGCCGAGAGGGTATTTGTTGCAGCATCTATTACATAAACGTTATTGGAGTTGCTTCCGGTTACATATATCTTCCCGCCATCCAAACTTGTTGCAGCATAACGCGCTCCCGAAACCGGAATGTTAATAATTTCGGCGTTATTATCTGTATCATAAACCCTTACATCGCCGGTGGCAAAGGTAGCAACGTAAATCCATTTTCCATCGTTGCTTAAAGCCAGCCCGGCACCGCCCGAGGGGAATGTAAGGGCTGTTAGTACGGCGTCATTTGCCACGTCTATCACTGTACACGAACCGCTTGCGCCGGTAACATACGCCCTGGTGCCATCGTTGCTGAATAGTACCCCTGTAGGATTGTCAAAAATCGATATATCCTTTACCTGGTTGGTTTGCGTGTTGATAATAGAAAGGCTTATACCCGAAATGTTTGCAATGTACGCTTTCTTTCCATCTGGACTTATGGCAACAAAGCCAGGATCGGCGCCTACGGGTATCGTGTCAATAATTTTGTTGGTAATAGTGTTAACCGCCAAAACAGTGTTTGAACCATAATTTGGTATATAGGCAACATTGGCCGTCTGAGAAGTAACGCTTAAGTGTGCAACAACAGGACTCGATCCTGTATTTACGATAGCAAAAGGGGCTATGTTATCGCCACCACTCGCCGACAAGCCGATTCCAGGCCGATCATTTGTCCAATAAAAGGTGTTGCCGGTGCCTGTAAAATTTATGGGCGTAGTAAGGTCGCCGTTGGCGAAAATCAGGTCTGATATATGGTCGACAGTCGGCAGTGCATAAATCGTACCTTCTACGGCTACTTTTGTTGTTGCAGCTCCTGTTGCAATTACTGTTACAAAGCCGGATAGATTAGTAGCAGCACCGCCGGCAACGGTCCGCACATATATTATCTTACTGTTAACCAAACCGCCTGTTGGTACTATGGTCACCAAATTGGCAAACCCGCTGGTAGTGTTAAGTGAAACCTCAAAGCCGGCTGGTGCCACAACCCTAATATTGCCAAATAAATTGCTCCCCGAAACTGTAAACTGTTGGGTACTTGCAGACGGTGAGCCAACGCAGGCTGAAATGATACCACTTGCGGGGCTGGTAATAATATCGGGCCCGGCAAACGCCGTTTTTACCTTGTTAGCATATTTTGCGGTTACATTTTTAACAATATTGGCGAAAGTGTTATTAGCATTGATATCAGTAAAAAAAGATGATAAAACAGCATTGCTTCTACCATAACTACCTGAAGTAGCACCATTTGTCTGGATATAATTATGTTTAGTAAAAAAAGTTTGGGCAATATTGTGTTGGCCGCTATGAAGCATTTGGCCATACGCTATCACCTTTTCCACCTGAGCGAAAAAGATAGAGGCTATGCCCAACATAAGTAAAGGTTTACACATGTTTAAGTTAGGTAAAGAAACATGGTTTAGTTGCCAGTAAATTGATTATGAAGTTATTACTTTAATTGTAAAATATATAAAAAACTTATTAACTACAGTGACCCTGGGATGAAGCCTCTTGATGTGGCGCGAGTCTTGATGTTGCCGGTGATTGCTTAGGCTGAAACATTGGCGCACCAATGCATTCTTTTTTATAATTTACGCAGGTTATAAGTTATAAATCTGTTTATCCTGTTTTGCAATGAATAATAATGAACTGGCCACCAAGCCACACTACCCCATATTAGATGGTCTTCGCGGTGTTGCAGCTATTATCGTTGTAACCTTTCACCTTACAGAGCCATTAGCTACCGGTCATTTAGATATTATTGTCAATCACGGTTATCTGGCTGTAGATTTTTTCTTTTTATTGTCGGGCTTTGTAATTGGCTACGCTTATGACGACAGATGGAATAAAATGACGATCGGCAGTTTTTTCAAACGCCGTATCGAACGCCTTCAACCAATGGTGGTTTTGGGGATGACTCTCGGCGCCATTGGGTTCTATTTTACCGATTCTACGCTATGGCCGCTTATTCACACCATTCCTGCCTGGAAAATGTTGCTGGTGATGCTCATCGGTTATACTATCCTGCCTGTACCGTTATCGCTTGATATACGTGGCTGGGAAGAGATGCACCCCTTGAATAGCGTGGGATGGTCGTTGTTCTTTGAATACATTGCCAATATTCTTTATGCTATCTGGATCAGGAAATTTTCCAAAACGGCATTAGGTATCTTAGTAGTCATCGCTGCTATCTTACTCGCACACATGGCAATCACAAACGGCGACGTGAGTGGTGGCTGGACACTGAATGTGCAACAGGTACGCATTGGGCTTACCCGTACTATGTATCCTTTCTTTGCCGGGCTGTTACTTTCACGGGTAGTGAAACCAGCTCAAATTAAAAATGCCTTTTTATGGTGCAGCCTTTTAGTGGCTATTGTACTTTATATGCCACGCATTGGCGGCGCCGGCCATCTTTGGATGAACGGGATATATGAATCTGTTTGTATTATCATTGTTTTTCCACTTATCGTATACCTTGGCGCCAACGGCGTGATACAAACTAAAACCGAGAACAAAATATGCAAATTCTTAGGTGATATATCCTATCCACTTTACATGGTGCATTATCCGCTTGTCTATTTTTACGTAGCCTGGATCAGTAATCATAAAGGCGTTACAATTGTACAGGCCTGGCCTTATGCATTGCTTATTTTAACAGGTGCAATAGTTTTGGCCTATGCTGCATTGAAATGGTATGATGAGCCGGTTAGGAAATGGTTACGGAAAAAGCTTGGGTAAGGTGGGGGGGGCACTTATAACCGCCAAAAACTGTTAGTAAATTCAGGAACTTTGAGTGAAAAACTTTAACCATCCTGAATAGGGTTAACCTTCGTGGAAACAAAAAAGCCCGCAAAACTAATATTTACAGGCTTTTTTGATGTATTTGTTTTAACCCTAATTTTTTTCCGCTTATTTGCTATCTTGAATGGTTTTCCATTTCGTACTCACCGAATTACTCACCACTTTTTATTTATATATATAGCTGCAAATGCTATATTCAAATATACAAAAAAGGAAAAAAACAATTCTTTTTTATTCATGAAAACGTCCGTTCGATTTCTATGATTTAAGCCCCTCTAGTCGGAGCAATCAATAATAGGGCGACTTCCGTCCTTAAATCAGTAAATTGTCTTTAAAAAAACATTAAAGTCTCTATATCCCGTTGGAATGCAATAATAGATCTTAAGCCTATTCTATACTCTTTGATTTGAAGTAAATTTCTCGAGAAGCTTCTTTGGCAGAGTATTATAGAGCTCAGTAAATTGGATATTCCGGAGCCATTGATCACTGCGTTCCGAAAAAAGGGTCAGTGCGTTCCGTTACACTTTGACCATGCTAAATTCCTAATTTTAATATCTTAGTGCAACCTTAATGTTTTAAGAGATAATTCCTTATGAAAAAAACTCGTCAAAGTCAGAGCCTGTTTAAAAATGGATGAATAAAATTATTATGTGTTGAAAAGTGGATAAAAAGGCCATCGCGTATCGGCCAAATAGCTACTAATTGTGAATAACTACAAACGCAGTTAGTATGAAAAAATATCCGACCGATTTAAGCGATAACCAGTGGCAATTTATAAAAAAGACCTTACAGTTAGACGAACGCAAACGAACGCATAATTTACAATCTATTTGGAATGCTATCTGTTATCTGGTTAAGACAGGATGCCAATGGCGGATGCTACCTTTAAACTTTGCCAAATGGCAATTGGTTTATTACTATTATAAAAAATGGCCTGATTTAGAACAGTTTGATTTGTTGTTATCCAAACTTAGGGAACATATCCGGATAAAAAAAGGCCAAAACGCGGAGGCCAGTTTAGGAATAATGGACAGTCAAAGCGTACGATGGGGGAACAATATGGCATTGAACGGTTATGATGGCAACAAGAAAGTAAAAGGGATCAAACGCCATGTCATCGTGGATAAAAACGGGTTTCTAATTGCTGTGATGGTAACAGTAGCCCATATTCATGACTGTAAAGCGGTAATGTTATTGATGCGGGTATTAAGAGAATTGTTATGCGGTATTAAAGTAATTATGGCTGATGGCGGCTACCGGGGCGAGATCGTAGAACAGGTAAAGAAAGATTTCGGTTATCTGATCCAGGTTGTGATGCGTTCTGATGATAAGAAAACAGGATTTAAACCGATCCATAAAAGGTGGGTGGTCGAAAGGACATTTGCCTGATTCGACAACGACAGAAGGTTATGCAGAATTACGAACTCCTGCTTGAATCCTCTGAAAATATGGTCAAACTCGCCACTATAAAATTATTATTGAATAAAATTTAAACAGGCTCGTATAAGAGGATTAGCTAGTTGAAATTTAATATACTATATAGCCAGGGAAATCGCTTTTAACTTTTTAGCCAGCGATTAACTTGCTTCTGAACTCATCGTCCAAAGCAGCCCGTTTTCTTTTTTGTGGTTTACTGCTTTTAGATTCTGTTTCCCTTTCGATGATGGTCAAGGCCATTTTTGCGATGATATTATAATTTAAAGCAGAGTTCCCTTTCTTTTTGAGTGAATTATCCTCTTTAGAG
>Ga0307515_10018365_pt1 | contig 12667 bp, 10 predicted proteins | sample 17_EM_MG_FD_194513 | JGI IMG/M metagenome (GOLD analysis project Ga0307515, IMG submission 194513) | Populus trichocarpa ectomycorrhiza microbial communities from riparian zone in the Pacific Northwest, United States - 17_EM | ecosystem: Host-associated > Plants > Roots > Unclassified | place... | reverse complement strand
AATGATCAGAACGAGGATGAAGAAAGGTTGAAGCTTGAAGAGAAAGGTTCAAAATCTGCAGAGGATGATGAAAAAGAGGGGTTCTTCTGGAAGTTGTTCAAGGATAAGTTTGAGGACAAGAAAGATGCGACTGATAAACCTGATGAGGGGACTGTCAATGGTGAGGAAGAAGAACCTTCTGACTTTTCGTTGTTTCGAAGACTGTTTCGTGTGCATCCTGAAGAGGTCAAAAGTTCTCCTGTGAATGAAAATAACAATAGTGGTAGCTTGCTTGAAAGCAGCCTGGGTACTGAGAATTTTTTTCGCAAATTGTTTAGAGATCGTGAGCGCTCAGTTGAAGATTCTGAGTTATTTAGTTTTAAGAAGAACAATGAGGTATGCTGATAATCATTTTGTCATGCTGTGTTGGGTTTGTCTGAAAATCTTGCTGTTGCTTTGCAGCACATTGCTCTTTTAAAGTTACAAAGCGGTGAACCACACTTTATAATTATTACTATCTAATGACTAAAGCTATATTCTAGTGCCTGGTGATCTTAATCAATAAAAGATGTGTCATTTACATTACATGTAGATACCTTACACCAGCGGTTATCTGCAGTGGCAAAGTATTCTACTTGTAGTTATCTGCTGCGGCAACACAGTTATATTGGCCTCTTTATTTGCATGCTTAAGCTATGAGAAAGATTAGGGCCACTAAATGTTGAAATTTGTTGGTCGACTGTATACAGTTTTTCTTGTTTTTATTGATAGTGGGAGTGTAAGAGGATATGCTTAAGCATGAAACATCACCACTGGATTTTTCATGTTTGAAGTAAATCACCTCTCTTGATTTCTTGAAAATCACACTCCATATCCTTTTAGTTTGAACTTTAAAATGATATTAGGGCTATGTTTTGTGCTTTTTTGCCGTTAATCTATGTGATGGTATCATTATCTTTGTTTAGTTTGTTCTGTTCATCTGGTTATGCTAGTTGTAAATTTGAGAGACCCCAAAGTGATTTTACTTGATCTCATATTGGTCCCTGTAAAGTTTGATATATTTTTAAAGGGTGTTGTGGTCATTATATCGCTTCTGGGCTTGGATGCTTTGATGATAGTCTCCCAACATCATGCTTGCAATAGGAGCCATGGACTAGTTAAGCTTAGAGTGATGCTGGAGGCCTGTCTCCATTTTTGGACCTTATCTTCTTATGAGGCGTGTATTTCTCATTGCAGTCATCTCTTATTATAATCCATATCTCAGGTACCTGATAAAAGGCCAACTGGATTTTCACTTGAGAAAAACAACTTACTGAATTTTGTGAGTGCAGCTGCTTTTAGCTAGTGAAGCCACTTGATGTGGTACCACCAAGGACATGGACTGAACCATTCGCATAAAGGATGAGAGGGATTAAAGGAGGGCATGAGGATGGCCCAATTCCGATTATAGAAATAAAATGATTTTTAGTTTGTGTCCATCCATCGTAAGATCTGTTACAACTCCCTTTTTTGTGGCCATTTAGACTTTGAGACTATTGCATCACCCGTAGCCCTAAATTCTTCATGATATGGCATGAAGTGTACAAAAGAAGCAGTATTCTGTTAGTGAGAAATATGATGAAGAAACCTTTATATCCAAGGCGTGTTTTGGTTACATGCAGAGAGGGCATTTAAAGATGCATTCCATTTAAGCAAAAGCTGAACTTGGATGTGTACCTGCTAATTGGTCACTATTAGTTGGGAGTCAGGAAACCTTTCAGAACAGCTGTGTTCAAGGGGAGAAAGAAATAGTTGCAACATGTAATAGCTGTAACTTTCAATTAAACAGATGAAGTACATGAAATTCAACTTAAGAATATTATAATCATGTAAACAGCTGGGAATAAGGATTTTTGCAAGGTCATATTTACTTAGGAAAAGCATCTAGTGGGCTCCTTCTGCTTGCTATTGTTGATGTCCTGTATTTGTGCTGGTTGGGAGGTGCCTTTATTAAAGGTTCTTGGCTACAAGTTTCTTAGCATTTCCTCATTCAAATCTTCTGGGCTCTAATCTTGCAGAAGCATCCTGGATCACCTAAGCAACAGAATGAGAAATCAAACACAAAGCCCCCACTTTCAAATACTGCAGCACTGTTCCGGAAAGGGGCTTATCATGAGTCATTGGACTTTGTGATGACATTATGTGAAACTTCGTATGGTTTGGTGGATGTATTTCCTGTTGAAGATCGTAAAAGTGCTCTTTGTGAGGTTAATGCTTTTCTATGCTTTCTGTTTCTTGCATGCAAATATTACACACATAAGGGATTTGCTTTCTTGTCCACTCTTTGGGCTGGTTAGCTAGCTGCCCACTTTTCTTGGATGAAGAAATACCCTTGCTTTTTAGTTTCTTGCATTTTAAAATGAGGGTAGAAGGGTGATTTGACAGAATCTCACTCTTTCTCGACACTTATCTGATTGTTCTCCATTTATCATCCAATCCCCAGTCAACAAAGCCTTGAAAAAATCTCAATACCTTGGAATTGAAACTATGAAATTAAGAAACAAGTCCAAGATGAAGACAATGGCCTGAGTCAGAAACCCTGCCTCTTACAAACGACTGTCAGTGAGGATTTAGATACATGCCTTACGGAAGAAGAAATCTTGATAGGTCTAGCAGTTCTATCAGGCAGTAAGCTGTCACTTAAAGCAATCTCCAATTCAATCTTAATTTATATTTTATTAAACAAATTGCTATACAACCATTGAAATCAATCAGAAAAGATGGGAGTACTATGAGATGAATATTCATCTAGCAGCAAAGATGAAATAGGTTTTATTGTTCTGCAATGATGGTGAGAGAAAGAGCAAAGATGAGATCCATTGTGTGAAGAGATTGTCTAGTTAAAAAAGAAAGAAAGTAAACTTGTGTATTAAAACTTTGAAATGATTGAAATAACCTTTGAAATTTCAATTTATATGTGAGAGTAGTCTAAAAAAGTGGGCTGCATGCTAATCTACCCAAAGAATAGCAGGTTAATGCACACATGTGGTGCATGATATTCTCTTGAATGCTTTCTGAAACAGTGTGTTTTCTCACCCTTGTGTTTTCAGTCACTTGCAGAGATCAACATGCATTTAGCTGAGGCTCAAAACAGTGGAGGTATAAACCATTTTGGGTTTTAGTTGAAAGATTGCCATCTCAAAACCACAACATGTTTAACTGTTCTGGCACATGCTTCAGCTTTGATGACGGTATTATTGTCTAAAGGTGGTCTTAGAAATTGTGGCAAAGATTAATAATGGAGGGTTTCAAAATATGATGCAAAACACATGATCTTGGAAAATATCTTTCAAATTTTACATTAATAATGGAAGAAGTGTCTGGGCAGCTGTTAAAATATGTACTACTTTTTTTAGCCCATTATATGTGTTTATATTTTGTACACATTTCTCTAAGATGTTTGGTGTTGTGGAGACATTTTTGTAGCCCTTTGAAAGATCATTTTGTAAATTGTGTTGCCAATTTATTAAATTTTTCCTTTGGAAATGTATCTTTAATCATTGAGGATTGTTAGTATTATTGTTAGTATTATTTGGGTATATAAGTTGGGCTGCTATCTTTTTTCTAGATGTTGGTGCTCTTTTTTTCTATAGAAAAAAGAGAGAGAAAAGAAAAGTAAGCAACCTCACTCTCTTTCTCCCCCCATCTTCCATCTATTATTTCTGAATTGCAAAAATTATAGCCTTGTTTAAAGTGCCAATGTGAGTGGTCCAGTCCATGTTTATTCTTGCAATTAGGACAGTATGAATTTGTTATGAACTTATGCTTTGCTGATAAGAGTTCACTATCAGGAAGCAGTATTTTCAGTTTAATTGAAGTTCTCTTTATGGATGATTTTGGATATGAGAACTTTGACTATCAAGAAATTGAAGTTTCTACTGCTAATTAATTTTACTACTTCCACGCATAACCCCAGTTAATATGCATCCTTTTTCCAGTTATGTACATTTATCATTTAGTATTTTCTCATTATTTTACTGTTGCTCTTTATAGTTTTAGGAGCTCATAATTTTAATAGTGTTCTTTATACTTTTAGGGGTTTGCTTTCCAATGGGAAAGGGGATGTATCGCATTGTTCATATACCCGAAGATGAAGCTGTTCTCTTGAATTCTAGGGAAAAGGCACCTTATCTGATTTGTGTTGAAGTATTGAAAAGTGAAATGCCAAGGTATGTTGTGGACTTCAATCACTGGAAAATACCACAGGGTCCAATTGGAATGCGTTACAATACAAAACTTTTTTTTTTCACAACAATGATTTTACCTGTACATATGCTTGATTTTTCTTCCTGTAAACCCTTTTCAGTAATAGCAAGGAGACATCTGGTACTCAAAAGCTTTCCAGAGGAGGAATTCCTCTAGCAAATGGCGATGCATTCTTGCAGAAGCCACCTCCTTGGGCTTATCCTTTGTGGACTGCCCAGGAAGTTTATCGGAATAGTAGTGATAGGATGTCTCGATCAACCGCTGAGGCGATTGACCAGGCAATGTCCCATTCATCAGAAATGAAAATGAAATTTGTTAGTGTGAGTCTTTCAGTGGAGAAGCAATTCCCTAGCCAGTCAACTATCATTGAAGCACCTAAATTGAATTCTGGCATCAATTGTATGCATCAAAATGCTTCACATTGTAATGATTTGGAATGGGTAAGGGTAGTGTTGACAGCAGATCCTGGAGTTAGAATGGAAGACACAGGGTATGCAGGGGCACCACGACGCAAGGAGCATCGCCGGGTTCCTAGTACAATTGCCATGGAAGAAGTAAAGGTGGGTTGTTGTGAATGGATTGCCATTATTGTGTGTTTTTGTCTTTGATGGTCATGATACAACTTTAACTGTCTTCTGCAGGCTGCTGCAGCCAAAGGGGAAGCACCTCCTGGACTCCCTCTGAAAGGGGCTGGTCAAGATTCCTCGGATGCACACCCAAAGGTGAAGATTCATAAAAATTGATAAATCATGTTTTCTGTTTCTTAGTCCAAAATGATGGAATTGAAAGTTTTGAATCTCCACAGGTTGATGGCAATCCCAAGGCCAGTGATGCCTTATCTGGTGAACTCTGGGAGGTCAAGAAAGAGAGAATACGCAAAGCTTCATTATATGGGAAATTACCTGGTTGGGACCTGCGCTCTGTAAGTTCTGCATATGGAACTATGTTTCTCTTTCAAGTTTTGCTGATAATTGAAATGGTTAATGTTAATTGAATAGCACAGGCACATTTCATGTGTCTGTGTGTTTGTTTGTGGTTGAGGCTTCTCGTTTATGTGCATCTTTTCAGCTTTATTTACAAGAATCTTGACAATGTGTAGGTATTTACATGTATCCTTGTATGGTTCTATGTATCTTCTAGAATGCTTAATTGTCTACAGTGTTTGATTTGATCTTTCCTTTTTAGGCTACCAAGTGAACATGTAATACTAATAAATTTCTGCGAGTTGCTATTGTTTAATTGCCTTCTGTTCTAATAAAAAATTTTGTTTCTCATGCAGGTTATTGTGAAGAGTGGTGATGATTGTAGGCAGGAGCATCTTGCTGTGCAACTCATTTCTCACTTTTATGGTAGGTGCCTGCAGATTGTGTTGCATTCATCATGGCTAACTATTCAGAGGTTGTTGTCTGAAAGCAGCATGTTTCTTCTTAGGGATGCTATATAAGTTGGCAATAAATTTCCTGAACTATATAAGTAGGATGTGTCTGTATTTGTGCCTATGCTAAATAGCTAAAACTATCTGCATTAACCATGCTTCTCTCCAATTTAAATGAACAGTTAATCAATAGCAACTAAAAAGAATAACGGAAAATTTCTGGGAATTCTGGACTTCTGAAGTCCTTGTTTATACCTAAGAGGTTACTTTGCTAAAATCTGATGATTTACACATTCTCAAGAATCCAAGTGGGCCTTCTTTTGCTATCTTCTTAATCTTGTCAGATCAAATTTTCTATCCAAATTCATTTTGCCTAACTTGAAGCATCTAAATGCCCTTGCTTTACATATTTTCAAGAATCCAAGACAGACCTTTTTTGTTATCTTCTTAGTGCGTGTTTGATATTATGGTGCAAGGGGCCTTTGAAAAGTGTTTTTTGCTAAAAAATGCATCAAACTGTTTTTATTTTTCCAGATATATTTTTTTTATTATTTTTGACATCAACACATCAAAATTATCGAAAAACACAAAAACAAACATCAATTTGATGTGTTTTTCAAGGCAAATGCATTTTTGAAAAGCACTAAAAAACAGAAGCTACCGTACTCTCAAATGGGTTCTTAATGGTGTCAGATCAAATATTCCATCCAAATTCATGTTGCTTAACTTGATGCTTCTAAATCTTCTTGATTTTTCTTTTTTTCTTTTTTTTTGTGCAAATTAAACTTAGCTGTCACATTGACTTTGAGATGATGAGTTGAGCCTCAAGTGCATTCCAGTTAATGTTATAAGCTCCGATGCCAGAGTTATCTTTTTTGTTTGTGTCAAGTTCTTATGTTCAAATTATTCCAAAAAGTTGGATTTTGTTTCTTTTTTTTCTACAGTAGGTTCAAGCTTAAAATATTTAGGTTTTAATGCCAGATATATTTCAAGAAGCTGGTCTCCCTCTTTGGTTGCGTCCCTATGAAGTTCTATGTACTTCATCTTACACAGCTCTCATTGAAACAATTCCAGATACGGTAATTATGTATATTAGTTCTGTTTGATTTGTTTTATAAGGACTGTTCTTTGGTATCTCAGTGATATTGCCTTGGTTTGCAGGCATCAATCCATTCTATTAAGAGCAGATATCCAAATGTCACGAGTTTGCGTGACTTTTTTGTTGCCAAGTATGGAGAGAACTCCCCAAGTTTTAAGCTTGCACAGGTATTAAACATTAAAAAATAGTGGTGCACTGACATTATCACCATGGTTAAACAGGCTTATTCACCCCAAGAAAATCCATTGATGCATTAGCAAATGCATAGTCATTATTTTGGTGGGTTAGTCAGGATGCTTATTCTTCCTAGAAGTTTTGTGGCTCTACATGTATTGGTGGCTTTCTTCATCTTTTATTTTTAGGTGGAAAGCTACCATAGAGGAGATTCTACAAGTATAGAGGACACAATACAGTAATTATAGATTTTGAAGAATTAGCATCCAATTTCTCACTACTTCTTTAGGCATTTTTTTGCAACACGAAATACTGCACCATCAAGCATAAACTGGAATTTATATTAGTTAAAAAAAAATGTTGTTTCTCACTCTAGAAATGGTTGTGGATTAATGTGAAAGCTTTCTGTTTAATAGGCTCATGCTTCTATTGGCAGTGCTTCCTTCTCAAGCATGGTTTTTTTTTTATCTGGGAAGGATGGTGAAATCTGTTTGTGATTTGGAACATTTTCTCATTTTAACAACATCAGTCGCCTAAGCTGTACATAGCATTAAAACCTCTTGCCTAATGCTTTTATTTGTCATATTATTGATTGTTCATAGATATTGGAGCCCCAGTTTTGATATTTGTAGTTTCTGGTTTTATCATGGTTCCTGTAATTTGAGACTGCATCTTGTATCAGTGTTGCAAACCTTTGTCTTCCCCAAATTCTTACTTCTATAGTTTAACAGCAAATGGTGACTTGGGCTGTATATTTAATTTTCTTTTTTCCTTTTTCTTTCTCATTAAAGATATATCCCCAAGGTTTTATTTATTTATCTACATCTTATTTCTTCAGAGGAACTTTGTTGAAAGCATGGCTGGATATTCTCTTGTGTGCTACCTTTTACAGGTATGGTGCCTGATCTCACTATCGTTTAAGAATGTGCAGGTCCCAAATGCAAATGTCTTTACTAGTCACCTCTCACCTGTCATACTCGTCCATATCAGGAAATGATAGAAAATTTTACTTTTTTAATGTTGTATTAATGAATTTTTTTCTAACAAAAAATGTTTTTTCAAGGAGAATGTAAAGATGTCCATTTGCAATTTAAAAATATATTAAAATCTTTATCCTTTTTGAAATGGACAAATGTGGGATGGATGGAGTGTTAGATTTTGAGAAAAATCGATGGCATATTTGTGTTTCTGTAAAGATGGCTTTTTCTCCAGAGTAAGCTGCATCCTTCATTTAGGTGTTACTATCATGTAAAAAATATTCAACACTCCAAACCAACTGGTCAAATAGAGTGTATTTTCTTGTACTATTAGCTTTTATAACCAGAATGATTTGCACCTTATGTTTTACTTATTTCATTCATTCTCTTTGTGAGAAAAATGCATTTCTTTTTTGTTTTTTTTTCAGGTGAAGGACAGGCACAATGGGAACTTGTTAATGGATGAAGATGGCCACATTATACACATTGATTTTGGCTTCATGCTCTCTAACTCTCCTGGTGGTGTAAATTTTGAAAGCGCACCTTTCAAACTAACCCGGGAACTTCTTGAGGTATGGTAGTCTATTTTATGTGCCAGTGTGTGTGTCCACATTTTTGTTATTGTTCTGCAACTGGTTTTGGATTTTGCTTATGGATCTTATTCCAGGTCATGGATTCTGACGCTGAGGGAATTCCAAGCGAGTTCTTTGACTATTTTAAGGTAGTGATAACACTTTCTACTGTTTCAATCCAATTACACCGTTTTGGCTCTTCAATCTCGTGATTGATTGACTTATCATTTGCCCTTCAAATGCAGGTTTTATGTATTCAAGGCTTCTTGACATGTCGTAAGCATGCAGAGCGTATTATTCTCCTTGTTGAGATGTTGCAGGTATAACTGAACTATCATTAACCTTCCAATGTTTTCTGTTGTTCTGGTCCTTTCTTTCTTCATCATTTTTTTTCCCCAGTATGTGGTTTTCATAAACTATGCATGGCATATGTTGTGTGACCATATATGATCCTGATACAAACATCATGAGACTGCTTTTGACAAGACTGATCTTGGATTGCACATTTTAGGGCTTACTATGTATGTTAGATGGAAAAACTGAGATGAATAAATATGTAGGTGAGACTTGATGGCCCTTTGTGGAAAAGAATGATCTTGGGCATGAGAATGTCCTGCTTTGTACAAGGTGGGCTGGTCGTTAATATATGGCACTACTGGGGTCATGAGTAGAGATCAAAACCTTGTGGGACTGGTTAGGTTGGATATCTTGGGTTTTTGGACCTGTCCTTGCTCATCTGCTGTCTTATATACCCAGAATGTATCCTGGGCCTGGGCTATCTACATTCCCCTTCCTATTAGGTTTTTCATCAGCTTTCTCTTACTGCAGTCTTCTTTCCCACGCATGCCATTTGTTTGTACTCAGTGGCACCTGAGCTTGTTAGTTTCTTTCTGTAAACCTGCAAGTTTTCCTTGAAGTTTTGGTTCATAGTTTAAGTTTTTGGCAATTTCTCGATGATGTTCATGAAGCCTTTAAATCTTGTTTTGTTGCCCACAAAATTGGTGAAGAAATGACAGCGGGCCATGGATTATTGTTGCAACATGTGAATTGTGGATTTGAAATTTAACCGCTGTGATTTCTTTCTCTGATACAGAGTATTTCAGTCTGACTTATCAGCCAAATCTGATCTGTTTCAACTTTAATAGCACTGGTATTGTTAAAGCAAATAAAATCTGTTTGGGTTGCTCATCCCCAATATGTAACTGGGAATTTGGGCTGAGGAGTGATGCTTGAGAAGTGCCGAAGCTGATCTATGGTCACTAAAGTTTGAAATAGGACAATTAATTTTCCTTGTTCTTAGTTATTTGATAGAGGGAGAAAGGGAGCACATAATTTTCAATCCAACAAAATTATGTAATTTCTTTGGAGGGGTCTGGCTTTATGATTCTGGTGCTCTAATGTCAGCAATACCAATGCTTTGTTGACTGATGGACTTGTTTGTCTTTTCTTTTTCTGAATCAGGATTCTGGTTTCCCTTGCTTTAAAGGTGGTCCACGGACAATACAGAACCTAAGAAAGCGATACCATCTAAGTTTGACAGAAGAGGTGACATTGCAATTTTATATTCGTATCAATCTGCACAGCATTTGAATGCTATGGTTGTCATGAGACAATGTGTTTCTTTCTTGCAGCAATGCGTGTCCTTGGTGCTCTCTCTGATCAGCAGCAGCTTAGATGCATGGCGGACACGGCAGTATGATTATTATCAAAGGGTTTTAAATGGAATATTGTGAGGTGAGATTTGTTTGGTGACTGCCTTCTTTGCTCCCTTTGACCAAACCAGTCTGTCCAGTGAAGCATTTTGATTGGAGCTGTTTGTAAAATGATGTCATATAATGGCAATTGGTTCACTGCACTGTGGTTTTGGCAACTAAGCAGAATAGTGATGACAGTTTGTGACCTGTTTTCGCTTGGTGTGAGGAAATTGTGTAATTGTATCGGCTGAAATACCTTTTAAAAGTCCTGCAGGCTGCATTTACCCCAGCAAGGTTTTCTTTTTTTCATCATTTCCCTTGTCATTTGTCATAGAATTCTGCTGGCTGCTGGGGGAATTTAGTTACACGACAAGAGAAATACTGCACTGTTTACGCATCTTCAGATAGAACATACTTGTACATAGTGATTCCTCGGGGGACAACGTTCCAGGCATGAAATGGTGTCTGAGGCTGTAATTGTTGGTTCCCATTGCAGCTACTTCATATTCCACACTGGTTAGTGATCAGAAGCAGCTGAGCATTCCCGATTTTGTATCTATTCATATTTCGAAGTCTATTATTTTCTTCCGATGTATATTGGATAGGCGGCCCTGTCAGTCGGTAACTGTTCTCCGTTTGATGTCTATTCTTCCAAGAGTATGATTCTTCCATGCTTTCTACCAAAGGCTTGCTAGTAACATTCTTGATAAAGAGTATATGAATACAACCTCTTAGATTAGATCCCATTTGCTCTCAACAGTTAGAAAATTTGTTCATTTGATATTCCTGTTGTATATCAGAGTTTTGGTGGCTTTGAATTTGGATTCCAGGCTGTGTTTTTCTTGATTAAAATTTTGATGTTTGTCTGCTTGCTTGCATCCAAGTGCTAGGTCTTTTGAGCAATATTTGATGATTTTTTTTCTTTCCCTTCTCTGTACAATAGTTTTTAAAGGTAGGAGATATGATCTTGGACACTTCCAACTCTAAGTCAAGTCTTCTAGTATGGACATATAGTCTTATTGACTAGTTCATCTTTCGTAATGGTTGGTTCAAGCATAGGGCAGTTCATGCAATATAAGCTTTTACTTGGTGGGTTAATCCAATGAATGGAACATGTGGGGGAAATTGCCATTAAAGAAGTTTATTTAACATTAATAAATTTATTTGTTCTGAATCATTTCTTTTTTTATTCAAGAGAATATTCTATGTAGTGCTTATCCTTTGGATATTACGTGATTCAATTTTCGACTGTGATGTTTTGTCTCCATGACCAGATTGGCTTTTCTTCTCTTTGAAGTTTGGAAGGCTTGTCAAGTTTTGTGGCAGTAGCTGGGGGTGGTGATCCTTTGCCTTAAATAAGGTCTTCTTCTGTAAAAGCTTTCCTCATCCCCATTTGTCGTTGTTAATTTTCTATTTCTTCGTGGACACAATATTAACCTATTATTATTTTTGTGTTTTAAAAATACTTTTGAAAAAATTGAGGATTTTTTATTTTTTTTCTTCAAATTAATAGTTTTTTGATATTTTCAAATTATTCTGTTGTTAAAAATAACTTTTTAAAAATATAAAAATATTATTTTAATTTATTTTCAAGTAAAAAATATTTTGAAAAGTAACCGCATCTACACTTTTAAATATCCATTTAGGCTTTCGTGCTTAGGATTATTTAAATGAATTTTGGTTTAAATGAATTTTTTTATTTAAAATTATTTTTATATATATATTTTCAATCATTTTAATATATTAATATTAAAAATAAATTTTAAAAAATAAAAAATATATATTATTTTAATATATTTCTAAAAATAAAATATTTTAAAAAATAATCTTTTTACCATTCTTTTTATAATAATGTTGTTTATTACTTGAGCAAGCAAGAGCCAGATTTTTTTTTTCTTGGTATAAGTTGAAGGAATGCAAATATGAACATAAAATTTTAAAAAAAAATTAGAAGAAAACCACAAGAATTTCTACTGAACAATCTTTGCTAATTGATAAGATTTGGAAAATCAAAATTAATGATCTGCAACAAGTGTTTAGTTAAGATATTCACACTAACAAAAACAATTAAAAAGAAATTAATATCACCTATACATGGTGATTTAAGAGACTTCCATATATAGAACAATATAATTTTTCAAGATTTTTTATCAATGATGTATCAATATTAGGTTATAACATAATACACCCAACATAAAAAAAAAAAAAAAACAATACAAAATCACATTCCAAAAACTAACTTATCATATTTGGAAAAAGTTCTTCCCAAAACATTCACTCGATAATATTTTGAAATTTATGAATGCAACGGTGTAAATAATTGAGTGTCTGAGAGTGTAGTTATGATTGTTTTTTAAAATACTTTTCATGTTGAAATGTATTAAAATGATATATTTTTTTATTTTTTAAAAATTATTTTTAAGATCAACGCATCAAAAATATTCAAAACACAAAAAAATTAATTTTTAATAAAAAAATTTAGATTTTTTAAAAACACAGGTATAGCACGGAGAGAGAATGGATTAAAGTCTGATTGAAGTGTGATAATTTCG
>Ga0307515_10018364_pt1 | contig 12668 bp, 10 predicted proteins | sample 17_EM_MG_FD_194513 | JGI IMG/M metagenome (GOLD analysis project Ga0307515, IMG submission 194513) | Populus trichocarpa ectomycorrhiza microbial communities from riparian zone in the Pacific Northwest, United States - 17_EM | ecosystem: Host-associated > Plants > Roots > Unclassified | place... | reverse complement strand
TACGAAACGTGCAAAATATATAAAACGTATAAAACGTACAAAACGTATAAAACGTGCAAAACGTACAAAACGTACAAATTGTGCGAAATGTGCGAAATGCAAGGGCTACGTATAGGCTTCGCGCGGATTGCCGCAAAAAATATAGGCTTTGCGCAGGTTGCTATAAACTACCGCAAAAAATATAGGCTTCGCGCGGGTTGCTGCAAACCGCCGTAAACCGCACAGGACCATATACGACCACCGCAACCGTATAGTTTGCAGCAAATTGCCGCAAATTACTGCAAACCGCAACAACGAGCCAAAAAAAAAATTTCCTGATATAAATTCCTCACTAAGGGTCTAAGGCACTTAAAATAACTTTACAATACACACGGGTAAAGAATGTCCACGTAAGTTAGCCCGCTTAGGCGCCAAGATATTAAAGCGTTAAGCCTCTGCTTAGGGAATTAACGTTTTTCATTTATTACTTATATAGACGCTAAGCTCCTGCTTATAAAGAGGCATTAACCATTATAAGAACTTCGGGAAAGACTAAATCTACCTTTATAATCTGTGTTATATCTAGCAGATCCGAGAATACTATACTAAAGGAGGCTTAGCTGTAACGGGACTGTCCCGTTACAGTAAGGACGTCTTGGTGAAACACTCGACGATCGTGCACGTACCACGGCTACCCCTATATCTTGACCACGTCGACCCAAATCTGTTCTGTTCTTGGTCCGAACGTCTCGTTACTTGCAAGGTCTATATAACTTAGCTCTCAATAGAATCTTATTTCCTTTAAAGCTGCCTTGAAGGCCTTGCCCCCTTACATTAGCCATATACAGGAGAAGCATATTAACGCGTGGATTTAGCCTTAGGAGTATTATCCTCTATCTTTACCTATTCGTACTAACTTAATAGCACGAGTGAGTTAGATCTAGGGGCACGAAATACGTATAGTATCGTATGCTCTTTTGGATAATGGTGACTGTCGATTATATAAAGCAAACTACGTAGTCTATATACTAATGCGCCTCCCCCCTAATTAGTTAGTGCTTTAGAAGTGCACCAGACGCGTAAGCGGGTGGTTGGTGCACCAAACGCGTAAACGCGTACTCGGCGTACCGAACGCGTAAGCACGCGGTTAGTACGATAGGTGCTGTAATTATATACTGGCGGTACTTGGAAAATAAAACCACTTATGTATAGCCTCCGTAATTGTCTTAATAGAACCATAAAACACATAAGAAAATATATAGGAAATCCCTCCTAAGGTGCCTTCTGGGTTGCCTTCTAAATGGTGCTCTAAGCTGGCCGTAAGTTCTGCTTACGGTCCATAAAATAAACTATACGGCCTTTTGACGGGCTGTAAATGCACTATACGGCCTTCCGACGGGCCGTAACTGAACCATAAATGCTCTATTAGTCTCGCTCTACCTATTCTATAACCTTTAGGTTGAGCTTATTTATATTAATTAGGGTTTTAAGAGCTTAACACAGCTTTGCCTTAGTTATGGCGTCTACTAGGTTATCTCCGCTACTAATCCATTTAACCTCCGTAATCTCACGTCGTTTATAGGCCTAATGTAAGTATATTAGGTCGACTATAAGCCTCTTCTCTTATATTATACCTAGTTTAACTAGGTAGTTGTAAAGGGACTTTAAATTGGTGTATAAAACTAGGGGTAACTACTCTAGTTATAGAATCTTCTGGACCGTTAATTTAATTGCGGCTGCTATATTAAAGCTATAGGCTAGTGTATATAGTTTAGAAGCTAGTACACTTTAAGTTACTTATTTGCACTTAATTAAGGACTAATGCAGTATATTTGCGTCCTAATTATGGTCCGTAAGTATAATTATAAAGCCGATTTATGATAATAGGTCTTTATTATTAGCAAAAGATGCATCTATAAATACTAATAGGCTAAGGGAATTTAGGTCTAGTGGTATAAAAGTAAGTCCCCTTACTGCATTGTCGATTTGCCACTAAATGCGCTTATTAAGCTGCTTAACATTTTCTTCTTACGGGTTTACTGCCTGGGCCGTAAAGGATAAGTCATAGGTAGATTTAAGTTGACAGACTATAGCAATATAGGCGCCTCTTGCACGCTATATAGCGTATTAGTCCTTTATATTTACAGTCTTATAGGTCTCTCCGTAGGAACTAGTAAGGTCTATAGGCTTTACTATAATAGGCTTTAGGTTTTATACTTGGCGTTCCTAAGTTAGCTTAATTAGGTTGCCCTTTTATATAATTAAGCCTCCATTAAACTTAATTGGAGTTTATTTAGTTAACTGCTCTTATAGCTTTACCAAGAACTTTACCTTTTATAGTTTAGTTTCTTTAGCATCTATAAAGGTTTGGTCTGCTAGGAAGAGGGTATTATTAGTTTAGAGTCTAACAATACTAAGGCCGTTTAATAGGCTGTATAGGAGGCAGGGGTTATAGGTCAACTGTTCCATTTTAAGCTTACTAACGTAATATTGGTGGTATATCTTAAACCAATAGTTTCTAGCTTCCGGTACTCCATATAGAGGTTTTATAACCTATAGGATTATTCCTAGTTATAGGTTAAGCTTAGGGGGTGGCCGTATAAAGATATCCCTACTTAGGTAGGTATTAGACTGCATATAGGCTTACAAGATATCCCATAGGTAAAGTACTATAGATTTACTTTACTATAGTCTAGGCGTAAGTACAAGTATAATCCATTAACTAACTCATTAAATTATAGGCGATTGCGTAAGGACTAGGTCCTTTCCTCGGTTGTTATAGGCTTATATAATAAGCCTTAATTTTTTAAAAGCTTTGTTAGTACTAGGGTACTTAATTTCGTTAATAAAGCGTAAGTTAAATATACGGACGCCTTGCGGAATATCTCTCTCCGTTATAACTATAAAGACACCCTTTTTAAGTAGTCTGTTAATCTCTTTACGTTATAAGTCCGTAAACGGGGTTTCCTATACTAGAACTAATATATCCGCAAGCAGAGATTGCCTTACGAATATTCCTGCGGAGGTTAGGTAATTCTTTATTATAGGGTTTTTAGTTATAGGGTGCTTTCGGGGGCGTCCTTAACTACGCTTTGCGGTAGGTTTAGTAGGTTTAGTAGGTTTCTAGGGGACTTCTAGGGTAGGCAAGGGTGCTTCCAGTTTGTTTAATTCGGCAGTTGCTTCTAGTTCGTCTAGTTCGGCGGTTGCTTCTAGTTTATCTGGCTTAACATTATAGGTAATTTCGGGCCGAAAGTAGGGTTTTATAGACGTGCTTCTGAAGTTAGTTGGCCCGCTAGGAAGCTATACGCAGCACGTCTCGTTTTCTACGGCTAGTAGATAATAGGGTCTATTCTAGCTGCCACTTTTACGCTATATAAGGACTTCAGAGTTAAGCAGGAGGTTGTATACTAAGGTTGTATTAGGTCCGTTGCGGTAGTACAGAGCGTTATTAACAGTTTGTTTAGCCTGTAGCTTAACTATCTCAGCCATTACCTTCCGTATTATAGCTGCTCGTTCCGTAATAGACGGGGTAGGAGGGCCTAGGTTACTTATCCTTAGGTAAGCTCTATAAACTAAAAGGGTAGGTACTAGTCCGTTAGGGCTAGCGGTGTTATTAACGGCTTTTACGGCCATCTATAGAGCCAGTTCCTTTTAGATATTCTTATATTTATCCGTAATAATCTAGTAAGCTCTCTATAAGGCTAGGTAAGCTCGCTTAATAAGTCTAATAGACTAATATGCCTTAACTAGGACAGCTTTTGTTAATATAGCTATAGCTATAGCATACTACTGGAATTCCTTGCTGATAAAGTTCCTACTAGCGTTATGGGTGATATACTTAGGGGGTCTAACGTATATATCAATCTAGCAGGTCCGTAAAATATCCCAAGTATATTTTGCGGATATATTTTGCAGCTAACAGGCGGCTTAATAGCGGGTTGCCTCGTTAATTATATATAATACTAGGCTGCCGTTAATATATATAATGTCTACGTACACTAAGTAGTTAAAATTAAGGTCTTTATAAAGAGTGAACTTAAATTAGCCTAGGGAACGTCCGTATTTCTGGCAGAAGGAGCAGTATTTAGTTAGGTGGTCAACTACCTTCCTATTAACGTCATTATATCTAGAGCGTTCAAGGACTCTATACAGTTTTTCGGCTAATAGATAGCCGAAATAGCGGTATAGGCAGTGGATTTCCGTACTGGTAAGGTAGCATGGGTTATAGTTAAAAGATTCTTAAATGTAGGTCCGTAAAGTCTCTCCCTATATAAGGAACGGGTGTCTAAATTGTCGTATAATTAGTAAGGTAATATGCTTACTTCCTAGGGTAGTTACGGGGCCAATTAGGGTGTCCGTGACGTTGTTATAGTATACCTATAACCTATCCATATTTGTAAGATAGAGTAGGAAGGGGGTGTCCGCTTTTATTACGTAGAAGTTAACTAGGCTAATTAAAGTCTTAACTTTAACTAATTTAATTAATGCGGTTAAGCTAATGCCGAACTAGACGTTTACGGCCCTAGTTTGCGTAATATTAATGTCCGTATTATTATCTGTAGTGGTCTTATATATAAGGTATTGTCCGTAGCCTACGGTAGACTTCTTAGAGGCACCTATGTCGATTATAACACTATAGAATTCCTTGGGGGTATAGCGTTCTATAGTGATATATGCAAATAGGTCCTGTTTATAGTCCGTAATATCCGTAACGGGGGTACTTACGGAATAGTTTTTGGGCGTAACTGAGTATATAAAGGAACGGTTAGCTAATATGGTTATAATATTAAAGGCTTAGCTGTCCATAAAAGGTCTAAAAGTGGTTAGGAATATCTTTAAGGTCTCTTATTCCTAAGCGTCTAAGTTAAAGTTAATTATAAGGGCTTCTATTAACTTATTAGGGGGCTCTTCTACTTCCTCTCCTTCGTATTCTAAAATAAACTGGTTAATATAGCTATTAAGTCTCTTCCTAGACTTGCTACGTTCTTCCTAGGTATACCTTATAGACTAATATCCTTCCTTGCTACACACGAAGCACTTCTAGCTAGTTTATCTGCGGGGGTATGTTTTTATATAGGAGTTGCTGCGGGGGTTGCGGGTAGGGCTTAGTCGGTATAGGTGCTGCTGGCGGTAGCGGCGGTCCGTAAAGTAGATGTCTAAGTCTATTTATGGATATTAAATATCCGCAATAAAGGCTTAAGTGCTGCCTAGTGGGTTTAAGACTTCGTACGTTATAATAGAGGAGCGTAGATTATTAATAAGGCTAGCTAAGGTATCTGTAGGCTTGTAGTAGGCGTACTTATAGGGCTCTACTTCCTAGTAGGCCGTAATAAGTTTATTATACAGGAAGTCGTCTGTTTAAAGCTTAGCGTTAAGGCCGTGCTATAGGTGCCGGAGGTCTTTAATAAGAATTTACAAGCACTCTATAGTCGATTTTTCAGTGTTCTTATTAATTACGGTCCGTAGCTTAGTCGCATTCTATTAAGTAAGGATATTACACTTATATTCTAGTCCTTTAAAGTAGTTACGGGTAGCTTTATATAGCTTATTAAAGGGAACACCAAGGGGGTTGCTCTTAAGGTTAGTGTAGTAGTAGTTAAGTGCTAGGCCGCGCAGTATAGTAGAGTAGGCTTAGCTAAACTCTTATTTAGGAATATCAGCCTTTTAGCAAAGGTCCGTAAAGATGGTTAGTTTAAAGTCAAAATTGTCATTTTTACCGCTGTACTTAGATTTGTCGGTATAGAGCTTAGCTAGGTTTACTAGCTCCTTACTATAGGTCTTTACTTAGGTAGGTTACGGATCTATAACTTATGGATATATGGCTTATAGATATATAGTTTACGGATATATAGCTTACGGATCTATAACTTAAATAACGGAAGGGGTTTAGTCCGTATTTTAGTTTATAGGGGTATTACGGTCCATAACTTAAGTACTAGGTATACTTTAGCCAGTAAGATTAATTCTAAGACTGCTTAGGTTTATAGGACAAATTTGGTTAAATAAGTTAGGTATAAGGCCAGCAATTATATTAAGTTTAGAAGAAGTAAAGAGTTCCTTAGTTTCTTAGAACTAGTCTAGGATTTCCTCTTTAGTCTATTCCGTTTGGTCCTTTTTGTATATTATATTATATAAGGACTATACAACAGTAACTCGTTTATTCCTTTTAACCCATACACCTTAGTTATGTAAGAGGGTCCGTAGGTTATAGATGGTAGTAGGGTTGTATGCTTTAAAGATAGCTTCTATAAAGTCCGCGAAGTCTTCCTAGTATTGCTCCTATAGGTCAACGTTTATAAGCTTAAAATATTTATATTTAAGAACTTTAAATTTAATATAGTTATTAACGTTAGGTATAGACGTAAAGTTAGCTCCCTATCTCCACTTTTCCTAGCCTTTATTAACTTGCTTCCTTAGGTCTACCATACTATATAGTATAGTATAGTACGTAGTGGGTGGAAGAGGTCTTATAGTGGTCCGTAAAGGCGGTTAATATCCGTAACGGTTTACAGAAGGGTAGGGGGTTTCCGTAAGGTCTTGTAACGGTCCGTAGAGGTAATTAATAGGTCCGTAGTGGTTCGCAGAAGGGTAAGGGGTTTAAGGTTTAAGGGTAGGGGTTCTATACAGGTCTGTATTCGCGTCTATTATACTTTTAGTAAACTGTACTAAGACTTAAATAAGTATATAGAGTTAGAGATAAGTCTGTAATCCCCGACTTCCGACCTTCTAGTAGGTCGTACTAGGAGTCTAAACAGGTGGTCGCTGTCGAGTATCGCTTGGGGGGAGGTGTCAAGTGATTGCTAATCTGTGCGCGCTCACTGATCAGTGTTCGTACTAACTTAATAGCACGAGTGAGTTAGATCTAGGGGCACGAAATACGTGTAGTATCGTATGCTCTTTTAGATAATAGTGACTGTCGATTGTATAAAGTAGACTACGTAGTCTATATACTAATGCGCCTCCCCCCTAATTAGTTAGTGCTTTAGAAGTGCACCAGACGCGTAAGCGGGTGGTTGGTGCACTAAACGCGTAAACGCGTACTCGGCGTACCGAACGCGTAAGCACGCGGTTAGTACGACAGGTGCTGTAATTATACATTACTATAATTTGCTAGCCTACCAGCAAGTTAATTAAAGGAATTTTATTATTTCCTTCTAGAAGAAAAATAAATAACTTTAAGTCTACTTTTCTAGCATAGATCTAAATAAACCCATAAGCTTTACGCCTAAATTAAAATTAATTATAACTCTATTAGAATTTAACTTATCCTTTAATATATTGCTTAATTGCACTAAAACATATCTGTAGTATAAACGCGTCTTAATTAATAGCTTTGCCATTTAAAAAATTTTCTAAGAGGGAGTTATCTTTTATAAGACGTAGCTAAATAAGCTTTAATATTACCTAGAGGAACTCCTTAGAAATCCCGCATTTACTATAAGTAGATATTATAGATGCTATTTTAGCGACGTCTAACTAGGTAGAGCCTAGTAGAGAGTAATTAGAATTCTTAACTAGCTCCTTACCATCTAGTATAATTAGAACACCTAGAGTGTTACCTAGTAATATATTAGAAGATAAGGAGGATAAGGAGGATAAAGAGGAGCTAGGCACCTACTCCCGCGCTTACGCTTATATTTACCTCTAGCGCTTACCTTCTTCCTTTTCCCTCTTCTTTATGCGCTACTAAAGCTTCTTACGCTTATTATTCGACTCCCTAGTTATTATAATCCATAAAGTGTCCGCTAGCAGCTCCTCCCTATTATACTCTTCCTTATTATAGCCCATAGTCGCTAGCATCTCTAGCTCCTTATCCATAGTACGGTTAACGTTAGTGGTAAAAAGGAAGATATAGCCGTCTCTAGATTAGGGATGTCGAGATATTTAATAAAGAGGGTTAAGCTTTACTCTAGGCCAGTATACTATAACTTTAAGGGTTTTAATAGAGCGGGTTGCGAGGAGTTATACCTAAGAAATCCTCTTAACTTTGCAAAGGCTAGCACCATCTAATAACACCCAGATACTCTCCGCTTTGTAAAATTCTACCCCATTTACTAAGTTTAAGGAGCGCCGCTACTATATAATCTAGCCAGATTCCTATAGTTTTATCCGGCGTGCTTATATAAAGTCGCCTAAGTAGATAAACTTCCGGAGACCAGAGCTGTCCAATCCTGCATTAATATTTATAATTAAAACTACGTCCATATAAGCCGGCCCCGCTTGGTTAAACCCATAGGCTTTACGCTGGTATTTTAGCCTAAGAGTGCTATAATTCGTTAACTCCGACCCCAGCATTATCCGCCATTAGTACTTACATAAATTCACCCCACTTAATTAACTTTTAGATATTAGACTTGTCCAATCCAGTCTACTTATAAATGCTTGCACTATTTAATCCGGCCCCTTATTCTGCATTAGGCCGTCTCTATATAATACTACTCCCCTTACTATAGCTCCTTATACTTCTTAGAGCTATACCTACCTTAGATTTACGCCGCTCTGCCAACTAGTTAACATTAGCACTATCTTATCTATATCGACCATGCCTGCCCTACTTACTTAAATAGTAGGAGCCCACTAATATAACCCCTCTACTCTTAATTAGGCCGTGTCTATATAATAATCTATATAACTTAGGCTAAACCTAGCTAATACTATCTAATCTAGTTTACTCTTTACTAAGCTATGCCCCTATAAGCCCGCGCCACGCAGTCCAACCTATTTAATTTACTCCCTTATTTCCTAATTAGGCTATATCCGCATAAATCTCCTCTCCTAGGTTAGCTTATAAAGGCCTATACTATCTAATTTAGGCCCCTTATACTATACCGAGAAGCGTTAGTATAAAGTTTAGGTCGCTATCTAAAGAGCATTTAAGTTTATACTAGGTAAAGCAGGTCTATTAGATCTCCTCTTTAACCTATATCCTAGTCCGCTCCTAAAGTATCTAAAGGCGCCACCTAATCCTATTATTTTAGCCATTTGTATTATAGGGTTTATTTAGGAGTACGTGCAAATCCTTTAGACAATTACCTAAAGGGGAAAACTATATAGTTATTAGCCGGAAGTTAATACGTAAATGCTATTAAAATACTTAAAAGAACAAAACAATAGTTAATAAGGAGCATTTCGTACCATATAGCTATTTCAAATAATCTTAATAATAATAATAATTACGGCATAACAACCCGAAATCTAAAGCTGGGCATAAGTCGAGCTAAGGTCGTTAGTGTGGTTGCAATGAGGGGTAAGCGTAAATACGTTAGTGATGGTTTCAAGGATTAAAGGAGGTGGCTGAGTCCGCAGCAGTCTTGGCCGAAACTTAGGCGATGTTGGGCATCTTTAACCGATTCCCAAATTTGGGCCCCGAGGGCCCAGAACCAGACCCCTCCTTGCGTGCTCAGGGCGTGCTCAGGGCTGCTCACCCTCGGCTCAGGTTAAAGCGGCGGCTGCTCAGGTCCAAAGACGGAAAGGGATCTTGGTGAGGGGAGTTTTTGTTATAGACTATTTCGGTAGTTGTTGTCTGTGGTAGACCAGCTGTCTACAGTGGGGTATATTCTGGTGGTTGTTGTTGTCTGCGTCTGCCGTGCGCCTAGAGTGTGGTAGTTGTTTACAGCGTGTCGATCGGAAGTCCGTGCGTCAGGAAAACTCGTGTAAAGATTGAAATCTACGAAGAAAATGAGGCTATATATACACGGTGGATGAGTCACAGATACCCCTAATCTATACTCTTATAGGAAGGTAACACAGCGCTATCGACACAGCGCGATAGCATGCGGCGCATCTATAGTAGATTGGTTGTCTGTGGTAGACTGGTTGTTGGTTGGTTGCGGTGGCTAGCGTCTAGTGACGTGTCTTCAGGGGCTATATAGCCTGCGGCGCCCTCGCGACGACGGAGGAGGACGAAAGGGAGGCGACGGCGCTAGGAAACATACAACGGTGGGACACGCAATTTTTATATTCAAGTTACCACTAGCACAGGGAGGGTTATTAGCGCCGGGGTGAGCACGAGCGATTGCATGACTGCAACAACACCGAGCGGTTTTGCAATTGTAGGATTTTTTGGACAGAGTAAAGATAAGGCCGACCAGCTCGGATTCATATATGGAAAGAGTTAATTTAGTAGACAGGCTTAATTCTTCAGTCGATTGAGCATGAATTGCTAGCGAAAGGTATATGGGGTTGAAATATTGAGGCGGACATAATACGCTATTACTGTAACTGGAACTTCCTAATATAGTTCAGATAATGCAAGAATTCAAGATGAACGAGAGGCTGTATCGGGGTTTTTGGACCCTTTTGCAGAACAAAAGACTAATAATCCAAGTACGATTGTCAAAAAAACGCATCTCCAGTCTTTGACTTTCACTCAGGAGGCTTCACAACCCCTGAATTTATCAGTTGGGAAGAAGCAGGGCCTTGTCACGCTTCAATATTTGCTCCATGCCATCATCTGAGTAAAGACTGGAGGTTTCAAGGAGACTTGAATAAACAATCTCAAAGTCTAGACAAGATGGACAAAATTGGTGGCCACAACGATTGATACAGCTTGCGTGCAGGGCAAGAATATAAGGCCCCATGCCACATTCACACTGCCATTAAATATATGGTTAGTGTACAAACCGACTAAGCAGGTTCTCGGAAGCGCCTTACACAGCAGACAGAGGGGTCATGCCTGATAGATAGCGACGTAGATTTGTATTTTACTTCTTTATCGGCGTCGAAATTAGCGTGCGTAAGAACATTATCGATTTCCTTGAAGTGATCTCTCAGCCACACGCGCTCTCGGCCGATAGAGAAAAGAGCGTAGCTCTCATATAGAGCATTGCAGAGTTTTCGAAGGGCATGAAGGTCTTTGTCCAATGCATAGACGTTAGATTGACAGGAGAGCAGCAGCAGTCGAACCATTTGCCACAAAGCTCGTTGGACCATGGCAAATTTGGCTGGACTGGAGCTCTGGCTGGAAGCTTGGAATCTGATTCTCATAAAATGGCCACAGATCAGATCCGTTTGACGCCCTATTTCTGCCGAGCGGTAGACGGATGGAAGATCTTGAATGGAATCAAGCATCTGTCTTGAGTTACGAAACGGTGGCATACCTATACCAGACTTAGTAGAGTGTGGATTTTCGTTTAGACTAAGCACCCGACTCATTTGAGACGTAAGAAGATCTATTTCGAAATCGCTGTCTGGAGGTGAAGGTGGGTAACGTCTGGCAACAAGTGACAGATAATCTAGAGCTGGCTGAGGAATCCCGTGTGTAAGGCTTGTGTTCTCAAGTACGGATAGTAAGGAAGGCTCGGTGATAGAAGGAGGTATAAAAGGCAACTTCAATGTAGATACATCAACTGGCATCTCATTGAATTTCTTGAAGAGCCTCTCCAAAGCAGAACCGGAGGAGGCATGTGCAGTACGTGACATGGGATCTGCGGGATTGTTGCGCTCAATTCGGATGGTGAAATCTACGTTCTGATTAAGAATTATCTGAGCCACGAAATGTTCCCATGGTCGGTTCAATGAAATCATAAATGACCTAAAGGGAGCTATATCGGCTGCCTCTGGCGTTCCACCCCGGGAGACTGGAGGGGTATAATAGCTAATATAGGAAGGTTTCTCTATATATTCACTTAGAATAACCTCTCTCCAAAATCCAAGCCGTTATGGGCTTACCAATACCAGAAGAACCTAGACAATAGTCTTGTAGGTGGTAGCGGTCCTTAAAGTGATCAATCTTTTCAGCGGGTACCTCCCAGCCGTTATAGAGGAAGGCAGTATTTTTCTGCTCTTCCGCTTGGCGCTGATTGCTTTTCTGAATCATGAATTCGTACTCTGAGCCTTTGATATGCTTTGGTGGCAATTTCCCGGCATTCCTCCATTTGGTAATCTGTTTCTTGTATTGATTCTCGCTAGATGAAGTCATTAGCCCCTCCCGAAGTATTGATTTGGCTGGTAGCAAATCGAAACTCACGTAGCGTAGAAACCATAGCCCTCCATTTTCTCTTTGATCTCTTTAAGTTCACATGTTATGTAGAGATTACGGATGAGCTCATAATTATCCTCCCATTCCTGGACGGAGGACGCATATTTGCTCTGCCCCACTGCTGCCATGACTTTTTTGGGTGGGTGAGGCTGGTGAGGGACTGATATAGAAGGAAAGTATATGATTGTTATGGAAGCATAAAGGAAGTTAGAAAAGATTTATGCAGAGTAGCGAGAGAGCTGCCACAGGCTTCTTTAAGATGATGGTGTTCAAGAGAAGCGTGCTAGTCGGTTTACAGAAGTTCCGCGCAGGGGGTTGAGGCCATACTGAGATCTCATTCGTAGAACGAAAGTTCTTTGCAGGTCTGAACCAAGCTATTTCAGATACGGCCTTGCGTCTCTTGGCAAAATATCACGTGTTTTGCTCTCATAAATCAGACCCCCGGTGGATCGTGGTACGTCTAAGAGCTTATGGTCGCAGCTTTAGTGGTAACTTGTTATTTTAAAAACAATTTTTTTCTCTTTTTTCCCTTTTTATATACTATAACTTAAATATATATGTTATAATACATTTTTTTAATATAATAGATTCTTTAAGTAATTTTATATAAGGCATATTGCTAGGTAAACGGTAGGGAGCAGGCAAGCCAAGCAAGAGTTACAGGAGAGTCGATGTAAGAGGACGATATGGCAAAGAGTATGGGCAAAGC
>Ga0307515_10018363_pt1 | contig 12668 bp, 18 predicted proteins | sample 17_EM_MG_FD_194513 | JGI IMG/M metagenome (GOLD analysis project Ga0307515, IMG submission 194513) | Populus trichocarpa ectomycorrhiza microbial communities from riparian zone in the Pacific Northwest, United States - 17_EM | ecosystem: Host-associated > Plants > Roots > Unclassified | place... | reverse complement strand
GAGTATCTGACTCCAATACTCGTTTCACACTGGATTATCTTCCCAGACAACCGGTGGGGCACTGCCTCAAGATTTTAGAACAAATGCTACTGGAGAACAAAGATCAATGGATGAGATGCATGATTGGTTTCATTCTAGGGTTTAAAATGCCTAATCATGCAGTGAATACCATTTCCACCAAGGTATGACGTTCATGCGGACTTGAAACAGTGATGACTACAGCCAATGGTTTCATGATATTTCGGTTCAAAACTGAGAAAAAGATGCATGCAGTTCTTGAGACGCGACCTTGGATGTTTGGTGGGAAGAATATTATTCTTCAACAGTGGCACCCACGATTCCAATTTGACAAAAGTAAAATATCCATTTTACCAGTGTGGATCCGGCTTCATGGCTTGCCATTCCCTCTATGGTCCAAGCAGGGCCTCAGTTTGGCCGCGGGCATGGTGGGTAGATCGCTCTCCTGTGATGAATCAACATACACCTGCACTAGGCTGGAATATGCACGTTTATGTGTTGAAGTTGATGCAACTCTGCCTTTTGTCCACAATTTCAAAATTGATTGCCCTCTATCTTCAGAACCTATCACAATCACGGTGGATTATGAATGGAAGCCTACACACTGTGAAAAATGCAAGGTTTTTGATCACTCTTGCCTGTCCCACTAGCCTCAACTGTTCCCTTTACACCTAATTCCCCTACAAACCGCCCTACACAATCCCCTTCCCCATGAATTGATGCACCAGCCCCTACCACACTAGCATCCTCTCCCATCAAACCCCAACAACATACAGCCAACATCCAAAATACAATTCCCTCCCCCATCTCACCACTACCATCACCATCCCCACTACAGCCAACGTCCAAGACACCAACCAATGCCACTACTTCCCATACTGCAGATCATATATCACTACAACCACAAACCAATGCCTTGTCCATTACTGATACCATCATACCACTTCTCCCAGTAATGGAAGCATGTGAATCCAGCGATGACTTAGGTATTGATTGTCATGACCTTGACTCCCATCACATTACTGTTCTTAATACAACTACATGCTTAGAAAGTAAAATGGATTCACTAAGAACAATTAGTGAATCATCTTCTGCTACCATTGAGACTTCGGCTAGCACATCTCCAACCTTAGCGCCATCAACTATTTTCCATTCCCCATCCCCTTCCCCAAAAACAGTAAGGAAAAAGAAGGGGGATCGAAAAAAGAAGAAGGCCCGGGGCCATTAACCCCAAACCAAGACACTTACCTATCAATAAATGTTCATAGTTGGAAGCTGGAACATATGGGGTCTCAATGGCCTCCACAAACAAAAAACCATCCATGCATGGACAAAAAAACACAAGCTTGATATTTTTAGCCTACTAGAAACCAAAATAGAGGCTGCCAACCTTGCAGCGCTTCAATCCAACCTAGCTCCCTCTCACTGGAAATACCACTCTAATATAGCCTCCTCCCCAACTTGCCGAATCCTTGTTGGATGGAATACATAAAAACTCAACCTCACTTGTCTACACACAACATCATAATGGTTAACTTGTGAAGCAACCACCTACAACATACCCCATCCCATCAGAATCACATTCATTTATGGCCATAACACCCCAGCTGAACGACACACTCTATGGAATTATATAGCACAAGAGAGCTCTCTTAATTCAAATATCCTGTGGATTGTTATGGGAGATTTCAATGCCATTTTGTCAGCAGATGATAGAACCGGGGGGGACAGTACTTGGCCTAGGCACCAAGATGACTTTGCTACATGCATGAGCCAAGCAGAACTCCTTCAAGCCCCTTTTACAGGTCTCAAATTTACTTGGCACAACGGCCAGCACGGCTGCAATACCATCCAGAAAAAGTTAGACTGGGTCTTTGGCAATCCTAGTCTCTTTTTTACTTGGCCGGCCACACATGCAACATTTCAACCTCGTAGCATTTCGGACCACAGTGCTATGATACTTAGCTTACACAGTCTCACTCATCATCAACACTCCCCATTCAAATTCTTGAATATATGGGCTGACCGTAGTGATTTTCTTGCAACTATCACCTCCTCTTGGCAAGCCCCTGTTAATTGTAATCCTATGTACCAATTCACTACCAAGCTACACAGATTGAAGACTACCTTGCGGCAGCTTCACTTCCAACATACAAGCAGCATCACAGATAGAGTTTCCAACGCCAAAGCAGATTGGAAAGCGACACAGTTTCATCTTGACAAACACCCAACATCAGAGATCGCAAAGGCCACTGAACAATTACTTGCTTCTCACTATTTGCAACTATGTAAAGATGAGGAGTCCTTTTACAAGCAGAAATCAAGAGTCTAATGGCTGCAACTTGGTGATTGAAATACCACCTTCTTTCACAAATCTTTACTTCATCATTAGGTCAGAAACAGAATCCACAGCTTGCAGGATGAAGAAGGAAATCTTGTGCATGACCAACATGAGATAGGGAAGATGGCGTCAAGATATTTTGAGGAACTGCTTTCAACCCCTCATCCCATATTGACTGAAGACATCACTAGTTTCTTCCCAAACTCCATCATAGAGGAATCCAAAGCCGCAGCCCTCATGTCAATTACTGATGAAGATATAAGGGCAGCATTATTCTCAATCCCAGATATTAAGGCACCGGGGCTAGATGGTTACAATGCACTTTTCTATAAGAAAAGCTGGGACATTTTTAAGGCTAATTTTATTGCTACAATCAGTTATTTTTTCTCCAATAACTCTTTGCCTCGTTGTGTAAATGCTACACGGGTAGCACTTGTGCCAAAACAAGAACACCCATCCTACACGAATGACTTCAGACCAATATCCTGCTGCAATGTACTCTATAAATGCATCTCTAAGCTGCTTGTAATCAGATTGAAGGCAGCTTTAGTCGATGTATTTGGCCCTTCCCAATCTGCATTTCTTCCTAGCCGAAACATATCAGATGCTATACTCCTTACTCAAGAACTACCGTGCAATTATCACCATAATAAAGGGCCAGCCTGGAGTGCCTTAAAAGTTGATTTGAAGAAGGCATTTGACACGGTCAGATTGGATTTATATCATTGTAGGACTCCATGCTATAGGGCTCCCACCTGCTATGGTGCGCTGGATTTCAACATGCATCACCACAGTGCATTATACCATCAACATAAATGGCGAGTTGCATGGTTTTTTCCAAGGCACAAGGGGTATTCGGTAGGGTGACCCCCTATCCCCTTACCTATTTCTGTTGGCAATGGAAGGCTTGGGGGGAATCATTCGGCAATTAATCCAACACAATGCATACAAATATCACTGGCGGTGTAAAGCAACAAAACTAACCCATCTTTGTTTTGCAGATGATCTCATGTTATTCAGTCATGCTGATCTAGATTCCATCATGGTCATGAAGGAAAGTTTACACCGGTTCTCCAAAATCTCAGGTCTTAACATTATCCTTGCCAAAAGTTCACTATATTTGTCAGGTATTGATGGACGAATGCGTAGCAACATCATTGAGCATAAAGGGCTTCAAGAAACCATGCTTCCTGTGAAATATCTTGGAGTTCCTCTCTTGTCCTCATGGCTAACTCACAAAGACTGCATTCCACTGTTGGAGAGGATCAAAACAAGAATTAAGATGTGGACATCCTCTTCCCTCATATATGCTGGATGGCTTCAACTCATTAAATCAGTACTCTTTTCAATCCAAGTGTATTGGTCCTCCATCTTCATCCTACCATGTGTAACCATCACCAAGATAGAAAGGATTCTGGCAGCCTTTCTATGGAGAGGATCATCACTCACAACAACGGGAGCAAAGGTGGCATGGAATGCAATATGTTATCCACTGCATGAGAGACGCTTGGGGGTCAAAAACCTTAAAACATGGAACCGTGCTGCAACACTTAAGCATATCTGGCATCTACTCATGGATAAAGAATTAATCTGGACAACATGGATTCATGCTAATCTTCTACGTGGAAGATCATTCTGGCACATTACCATGCCATCCAACCCGTCCTGGTCCTGGAGAAAGATATTGCAGAGTCGTGAATGGTGTAGGGGTTGGTTCATCACGATAATTGGCAATGGCTCATCAACTTCTTTATGGTTTGATTATTGGCTTCCTAAGGGGAAAAGGCTCATAGATGATTATTCTATACAAACCCTAATGGCTACAGGGCTCTCTTGGAATGCACAAGTTTCTGACATTATCAAGGAAGGAAAATGGGATTTCCCACGTGACATACATACACTGCATGCACGATTGAGTTCCATCCCTTTTCACCCAAAGCCATGGTCTGCAGATCATTGCCTATGGAAGGGTCATCCATCTGGGAACTTCAGCATCAAGTCTGCATGGGAATCCCTTTGTGACAGAAGGCCAGAAAACAACATACATCAGCTGCTGTGGTTTAAAGGCCACATCCCACGACAATCATTCATCCTGTGGCTTGCTAGTCTCGGTCAGCTGCGTACTATAGACCGTCTGCACTCAATCGGCATTATCAGGAATGCAACATGCATATTCTGTGGACTTCACACAGAAACACATAAGCATTTATTTTTTGAATGCCAATTCTCATACATCGTATGGAAAACGGTTAATGATAAAGCAATCATACATTGGCCATGTCTTTCTTGGCAGAATCTTCTCAGTTAGGCCGCTGCAAACTGCTGTAAGAAGACTGATATCCAGCATATTATAACATGTCTCTTGCTATACACCACTGTATATTTATTGTGGTATGAACGCAATATAAGAGTTTTCAGCCACTAGTTCCAAGCTGCTCCAACAATTGCAGAGGAAGTTTACCAACTGGTTCGAACATACTTAGCAGCCATGGAGTTTAACAGCAGTATCCCAGCACATATATGTGACATATGGGGCCTTCAGAATATTCAATTTCCTCCTCCAACTCAGCCGCAGGTGGTACAACAGACCGATTGATGAAGATGCATTCAACACTAATCAGAGGAAAAAATAACCATTGTTCATGTAGCTCTTTGTATCCATGAGGGAAGAATTAATTACATGGCCACTGTTCACGTAGTGTCCATGTATTAAGTCTTTTCTTCTTTTCTTTGTTATTTCAGTACTGTAAGGCCGCCATCGGTTCTCTATGTTTTCTTTATTTTATTTTCTCTTGGGGTATACCCCTCGTAATTATGTACTGAACAATTTCATATTTACATACATCTTACATTATTCCAAAAAAGTTTAGGGTTTAGGATTTAGGGTTTGGGGTTTGGGGTTTATGGTTTATGGTTTATGGTTTTAGGGGTTTAGGGTTTAGGCTGCAATAGGCGATAGGAGGTTCTTAGCTTGCCGGCTTGAGATTTACTCTGACAACCTTTGTTTCCATCTTTTCAACCTTGCCATACATTCCCATCAACCATCTTCAACCTTCCACCAAGCAATTTTCTTCCCAAAAGATCTTTACACCCATCATCACCATCCCTCACATCCACTTACTACTCTTTTTTCAGCCGCCCTTCACCACACCTACTTTCTTTGAATCTTGATCCTGTCTGCCCTCTTACAACATCCCACCTAAACACCACCATGTTGCCTGCCAAGAACAAAACCATCCCCAAGGTTGCTGACCCAACTTCATGGGCTAATAGAGTTAGGATTTCTGACTCCAGCACTCGCTTCACCCTTGAAAATCTTCCTTGTCAACCTGTAGGGCACCGTCTAAAGGTGTCAGAAGCAATGCTGATGGAGAATGCTGACTAGTGGACTCGATGCATGGTTGGTTTCTTTCCAGGATACAAAATGCCATACCATCTCGGGTGGGGAAACAGTGTGGTCTAGAGAATGTCACAGCCATTGCCAATGGCTTTATGATTTTTAGGTTAAACACTGAGGAAAATATGCATGCAGTGCTAGAAAAAGGACCATGGATGTTCGGAGGTAAGAACATCATCCTGCAATAATGGCATCCCCGATTCCAGTTTGACAAGAATAAAATCTCCACACTTCCAGTTTGGATCCGCCTACATGGCCTACCTTTTCCTCTATGGTCTAAACAGGGTTTGAACCTGACTGCCATCATGATTGGTAGACCTTTGTCTTGTGATGAGCAAACCTACAACTGCACACGGTTGGAGTATGCAAGGGTGTGTGTGGAGATTGATGCTACCCTTTCCTATGTTCATGAATTTGAAATAGACAGTCCCCTATCAGCTGACCCAATCACAGTGACAATGGACTATGAATGGAAGCCCTCTCGTTGTGACAAATGCAAAGTCTTTGGCCATTCTTGCCTTTCCATTGTAGCACCCCAATCCTAGCCGGCTAAAATGGACAAAGGAAAAGGCATAACAAATGTTCAACTTACATCCCTCCCAAATACTTTATCACCAACAACCACCAACCCACCCTTAGCTGTCCCAAAAGATCCATCATCCAGCAAGGCCCATCCTCCCACCATACAATGCATCCACACACATATGGCCAATACCACATCCAATGATCCATTATCAAGCACTGTTGCCCCATCCTCTAGCAATGCATCCTCTCCCACAACCCTATGTCCTAAACCACTTTTGGACCCCCAACCAGCCTTAAACACCATTCCTACCTCACCAACAACTGTTGCTCAACCTGATTAGCCTGACCTTCATGTATCAATCAGCAACAATTCTTGTCATGAGTCAGGTAATGCTCTCCCAACCAACATCCATACTTATCAGCATCCTATTGCCATGGATACTGCACAGTGTCAGGAGAGTAAAATGGATTCCTTGGGCACACATAATGAACATTCACATACAACTACTGAAGCTACAGCTGAGACATCTTCCACTTTTATTGCCACCCATGATGCATCCCCCACTTCTTTTTCAAAAACAGTTCGGAAAAAGAAAGGGGGTAGGAAGCAAAAGGAGGTCAGAGGCCTTTAATTTTGTTTGATGTTTCTTACCATTATTTGAATTAATGTTTAATATAGGTAGCTGGAACACATGGGGTCTTAATAGTCTTAAAAAATAAAAAATTGTCCATCACTGGACGCAAAAAAATAATCTTGACATTTTTGGTTTACTTGAAACCAAGCTCGAAGTGTCCAATTTAGCTGCTGCAGAAGCTAACCTGGCCCCTTCATGCTGGCATTATATTTCCAACATTCATCATACCTCTCATTGTGTATCTTAGTCGGCTGGAATTCACACAAGCTTAACCTCACCTATGCAGACTCCTCCCCCCAATGGCTTTCTTGTAAGGTCACTACCCCATCTTGCACTCACCCTCTCAAAATCACCTTCATCTATAGCCACAACACCCCATCCGAAAGAACACTTCTCTGGAATCATCTCTGCCAAGAAAGCACCCAAAACATTGGTATCCCATGGATTGTTATGGGGGATTTTAATGCCATATTGACTGTTGATGATAGAATAGGCGGGGACACAAACTGGTATCGCCATCAAGATGACTTCTACAACTGCATCCGTCAGTCTGAACTCATCCAACTTCCATACACAGGTCTCAGGTTTACTTGGCACAATGGACAACATAGTGATCATACTATACAAAAGAAACTGGATTGGATATTTGGGAATCAGTGCTTGTTCTCCACCTGGCTGACAGCTCATTCTGTTTTTCAACCGCGCCACATCTCTGATCATAGTGCCATGATACTTCATCTTCAGACCGACAGCTACACAAGACAGGTTCCTTTCAAATTTTTGAATTTATAGGCTGACCGTGATGATTTTCTAGCCACTGTTAGTTCCTCCTGACACGCTAAAATCAATGGTAATCCAATGTATCAACTTACCACCAAGCTCTGCCTCCTAAAACATGAGCTCAAGAAACTTCATCAGTAGCACACGTCCCACATTACAAGTAGAGTTTCACAAGCTAAAGATGCATTGTATACTGCTCAGACCGTCCTTGATGCCAGCCCAACCTCACCCGCAGCCAGAATTAATGAAAGATGCCTTGCTCATCAATACATGCAATTATGTAAAGATGAGGAATCTTTCTTTCAACAAAGGTCTAGGATACAGTGGCTTCAACTAGGTGACAGGAATACCAAGTTCTCCCACAAATCTTTGCTACATCGGCAGGTCAAGAACAGAATCCATCATCTAATGGATGATTCTGGTACTATAATCCACGACCAACAGAAGATGGGTTAGATGGTAGTATCTTTTTTTGAGCAACTTCTATCAACACCGCAGCCTCCACTCACAGATGACATTGCACCGATATATCCCAACACTATTTCTGCTGCATCCACAACAACAATGCTCATACCTCTTACTAATGATGAAATCAAGGCTGCACTATTCTCAATCCCTGACAACAAAGCCCCAGGACCGGATAGTTATAATACTTTCTTCTTCAAGAAATGCTGGTCTATTATTGGAGTCGACTTCATTGTTGCCACCAGGTATTTTTTCACCAATAATTCCCTGCCTCGCTGTGTCAATGCTACTAGAGTAACTCTTGTGCCTAAGGTTAAAAATCCATCTTGCATGAATGATTTTCGTCCAATCTCTTGCTGCAATGTTCTATACAAATGCATATCCAAGATTATTGTTTCCAGGTTAAAGAATGCTTTAGATGAGATCATTGGCCCTTCACAATCAGCTTTCCTGCCGTGCCGAAATATATCAGATGCTATCCTACTCACACAGGAACTGATGCATAATTCCCATCTCAGCAATGGCCCACCCAACTGTGCCATAGAGATTGACTGAAGGAAAGCTTTTGACACAGTGAGCTGGGAATTTATTCTGGCCGGATTAGAAGCAATTACAATCCCATAATGCGTGATCACATGGATCAAAATATGCATTTCTACAGCCCATTACACCATTAATATGAATGGTGAACTACACAACTTCTTCAAATCAATAAGAGGACTTCGACAGGGAGACCCTTTCTCACCATACCTATTTGTTTTAGCCATGGAAGGATTGGGAGGCATACTGCATAATGCCACGTAGAACGCAAGTTTCAAATATCACTGGCATTGCAAACCCAACTCTATCACTCATTTATGCTTTGTAGATGATCTAATGTTGTTCTGCAATGCCGATACAACCTCAGTTGGGATACTTAAATCCTGTTTGGACAAGTTTTCACAGCTATCAAGACTTACCATCAACCAAGCAAAGAGCTTCTTATACCTTTCAGGAGTTAACAGGGAGCTTCAACATGACATTCAGCAGCAACTAGGATTCCAACAGGACATCCTTCCAGCTGAAGCCATCTGATCTTGGTGATGTTAACTCGATAACTCCTCCACTGTCCACAAACGACCATGTTAGGACATTGCCACTAGAATTGCCTGTGTGCACTACTAGTAAGCAAATGTCTTTTCCATCTTCTTCTGAAACCAGTTCTTCATCTCGGGTACCTACCACAGATTTACCTAAGATGACACCATCTCAAGCACGTCCTCCAGAATCTCTATCTGTTGCACAATCTGTTGGATGTGATGACACTGGATTTACACTTGTTACCAGGAGGAAAAAGAAGAAGGATATCCCCGAGATGAAAACTCGAGCAGCTACTCATCGTGTGTCACCATCTATTTTACCTTCTAGTTGAGCGGTGATCTTACCCGAGTTTTGATTATTTCTATATCAACTGCCTGAACGGTTTATGCTGCTTTGCATGTTTTCTTTCGATGTACAGGCTTGTTTCCTTTTTGTTGACCTTGCAGGTCCTTTGTAATACTTGGGGTATACCTCTCGTATCATGTACTTTTTTAGATCTATACAACTTAACTTTTATTCCAAAAAAAAGTTTAGGGTTTAGGGTTTAGGGTTTAGGGAGACGAGAGCAGCCACCCCTGGCGACTTTGAAGACGACACCTTGTTGGCCTTGTTCTAGTCGCCGGTGACCACGTTTTCCTTCTCCCACAGGTAATTCTCATTCCCATCATCCTCCCCTACATTGTTACCGACCAGCTTTTTTGTTACAATCCCTGCAACCACTTTTTCACCATTCTCTTGCACCACCTCACCCCTACCACAATGACTTCTCATAACCCCAAAACCAAACCTGCCACCACCACCAAATCAACTTCATGGGCAAATCGAGTTAGAGTCTCTGACTCTAGTACACGATTCACCTTGGAGCCTCTCTCCCGTCAACCAATAGGTCTTAGTCTTAAGATCACTGAAGAAATGCTTTTGGAAAATTCTGCACAATGAAATCGTTGCATGATTGGCTTTTTCCTAGGGTTTCGTATGCCTTTCCATGTAGTAAACTCAATTGCATCCAGGGCATGACGCTCCTATGGTTTAGAGAATGTTATGACAACTTCTAATGGATTCATTTTATTTCATTTCACCACAGAGGATGAGATGCATACAGTTTTAGAGAAAGGGCCATGGATATTTGGAGGGAAGAATATCATCCTATAGCAATGGCACCCAAGATTCCAGTTTGATAAGAACAAAATTTCCACACTCCAAGTATGGATCCGTTTGCATGGCTTACCATTCCCCTTGTGGTCTAAGCAAGGACTCAGCTTGGCAGCAAATATGGTTGGGCGTCCACTCTCGTGTGATGAGCTCACGTATGGCTGCACTCGGTTGGAGTATGCAAGATTATGTGTTGAAGTGGATGCTGTATTGCTTTTTGTCCACAGTTTTGACATAAACAGTCCTCTCTCCACTACACCAATTACTGTCACTGTTGAGTATGAATGGAAGCCTCCACGGTGTGAAAAATGCAAGGTCTTCAGCCATTCATGTGTAGTCCTAGTAACAGACACAGTTAAAGCTACTGCTGATCCAACCACTACTGCCCCCCAGACAGAGCCATCACAACACCTCCCCGTAGCAGTATACACTGTCCCTTCCACTAAAGATGCACTACATCTAGAACCAGCAAATACACTAATTAACCATGAAATTGCCTCCACTAAACCATCCACTAGCACCAAAACTGCCCAACAGCCAGAGCTTACTCTACTAAAAACCATTACGCCCCCTAACCCTTCAACCAGTGCAAAAACTGCACCCACACTAATACAACCTGTTGAACAAGCTCACCTTACCTCTCACCCTACACCCAAACCTCACTTCTTCGTTCCTCTCTTAGAGCCAGCAATTCCCACAAATATAGAGGACTGTGACTCCAGCCAGGACTCAGGTAATGAACTACTTGGCCTTCAAAATCATCATTTTAATGGTCTGCATGCTACTCTTTGTCTTGAAAGTAAGATGGACTCTATCCGCACTTCAAGTGCAACCTCATCAGCTGCTCATGAGGTTTCAGCTAAGGCTTCTACATCCTCTGTCCACCCAACTAACAACCATATTCATTCCCCACCACCCACTCAGACTACTGTCAAGAAAAAGAAAGGGCTTAGGAAAAAGAAGAAGGCCCGTGACCTTTAGCTTTTCTTTATCATTGTTCACTATCTCTCAAATAAATGTTCATTATTGGTAGTTGGAACATATGGGATCTCAATGGGGTCCAAAAACAAAAAGTCGTCCATGCTTGGGCACAAAAAAACAGTCTTGATATATTTGGCATTCTCGAAACCAAAGTAAATGCTGCTAATCTAGCAGTTGTTCAAACCAATCTTGCACCCTTTCATTGGAATTACTACTCAAATACAACCTCCAACACAACTTGTCGAATTCTTGTTGGTTGGAATACCTACAAACTCAACCTTACTTGCCTCCACAGAGCACCCCAATGGTTAACCTGTGAAGCCACCCATATTAGCCTTCCTCACCCCATCAAAATCACTTTCATATATGGCCATAACACACTTGCTGAAAGACACGACCTCTGGAATTACATAACACAAGAGAGTTCCCTAAATTGTTGCATTCCATGGATTATTATGGGCGACTTCAATGCCATAATGCAAACTGGAGATAGAACTGGAGGGGACACTCACTGGCCAAGGCACCAAGATGATTTTGCTACATGTATCAGTCAATCCGAACTCATGCAAGCTCTATACACATGTATTAAATACACATGGCACAATGGTCAACATGGGTGCAATACCATTCAAAAAAAGTTAGATTGGGTATTTGGCAATTCTAGTATGTTCAATTCTTGGCCGACCACACATGCAACATTTGAGCCTCGCAATATTTCTGATCACAATGCAATGATCATTTGTCTTCACAGCCTCAACTAGCATCAACACTCTCCTTTCAAATTCTTGAACATATGGGCTGAATGAAGTGATTTTCTTGCTATTGTTGCCTCCTCTTGGCAAGTTCCTGTTACTGGGAATCCTATGTTCCAATTCACTACTAAGTTGCGCCGTCTGAAGAATGTTTTGAGGAAGCTTCACCTGCATCACACAAGCAGCATCACACATAGAGTAGCCAAAGCCAAAACAGATTGGGAAGCAGCACAATTTCATCTTGATGAAAATCCAACATCCTATAGTGCACAATCTATTGAACGAACATTGGCTGCTCAATATATGTAGCTTTGTAAAGATTAGGAATCCTATTTCAAGCAAAAATCAAGGGTACAATGGCTCCAACTTGGAGATAAAAATACCTCATTCTTTCACAAATCTCTGCTTCACCGCCATAGGGTTTAGGGTTTAGGGTTTAGGGTTTAGGGTTTAGGGTTTAGGGTTTAGGGTTTAGGGTTTAGGGTTTAGGGTTTAGGGTTTAGGGTTTAGGGTTTAGGGTTTAGGGTTTAGGGTTTAGGGTT
>Ga0307515_10018362_pt1 | contig 12668 bp, 2 predicted proteins | sample 17_EM_MG_FD_194513 | JGI IMG/M metagenome (GOLD analysis project Ga0307515, IMG submission 194513) | Populus trichocarpa ectomycorrhiza microbial communities from riparian zone in the Pacific Northwest, United States - 17_EM | ecosystem: Host-associated > Plants > Roots > Unclassified | place... | reverse complement strand
AAAAAACTAGACCAATATTCTTCCTCATTTCCATTCTAAATAAACCACCGCTTCTCGGTTTAAACTCCTCTCAAATTATAGACTATCTTGACTGATATATCTTCAATTCTTTGTTTTTTTTTTTTTTCAAATAATACCACCAAAGCTAGTTTTTTTTAATATAAATTTCTTACTTTTTTTAGGAATATTCTACGTATTAAACAAGTAATACTATATACTCTTACACAAAATATAAGTCACGAGTGATATATATATTTTTTTAGTACCTCAATGAGCAGGATGGTGTAATTATTTTTAATACACAAAATAACCTGAAAATACAATAATACTACGGAAGTAAATAAATAAAAAGTAAATAGAGAGAAAAACATAAAGTAATAAATAATAAAGTCTCTCCATGTTTCCTCTCTCTACACCGTACACACACATCCATTTTCTCTAACCCAAAAAAAAACAAAAAAACAAAACCAGACAAAGATCCCTCTCTCTCTCTCTCTCTCTCTCCCTCCCCCCCTAACAGAAATGTAAGAGTACACAAAATCAAACAACAGAGACAGACACAGAGAATAAGAGAATTAGGGTTTTTTTTCTTTTTTTTAGCGACTGATAATTCGTTATTATAGTCAAAATGCCGTTGACGAGATATCAGAAAAGGAACGAATACAGTTTAGCCGATCCAGAGTTGTTTAAAGCAGCTGATAAAGATGATCCAGAAGCGCTTTTGGAAGGTGTCGCCATGGCTGGCCTCGTCGGCGTCTTGCGCCAGCTCGGTGACCTCGCCGAGTCAGTCTCTCTCTCTCTCTCGTTTTCTTTTGGTTTGAGCTTGAGTTGTGTTGTGTGTTTGTTTCGTGAAATGCTAGTTTTCCAGGGCTTGGATTTGATTAGTCAAGTGTGCGTTAGGATTTATTTATTTATTGAGTATTAGTTGTGGAAATGCTGATTGATCTTATTTTTTCTATTTATGGTGATAAAGCGTGGAGTTGATGTAGGAATCTAATGTATTCTGATCCCTCAGGCTGATTTGGTTTGAATTTGATTTCTTTCTCTTTTTCTAAATATAGTAATTGAGTTTTGTATTGAACTGGGATTTTTTGATAAAATCTTGAGCCCAATTGAGTTAAAGATTTATGCAGCTCAATCTCGTCAACTTATTTGTTGAATTTTGAAGGAGTTTTTTTAGCTGATAAAGGTTTTGAATTGTTCAAAATAGTGGAATAAATGTTCTTCTAGTTGTAACTAATAACAACAGTGCCATTTCTTAAGAGCAGATTCTCCTAATGGAGTATATAACTGAAACAATGGCATACTTGGTAAATTGATTAATAATAGTGGGCTGTTTTTTCATGTGTCTGTATGAGAGTCTATTCTCAAAGGATAATAGCATTTTTCATTTCATAATCTAGAAAGCATGTTCTAGCTGTTTTGGGAATCTTTAATGTTTTGAATTTCCCACACATTTGATTTATAAAGAAATGTTATTTGCTTTATGTTTCTTGAGACGATCGGTGATATCTGTTAGTAATATGTTTTTATTTGGTAATTGTTTATTTAAAGGTGTTGTGATGTGGTGCTTTTTGGAACCATGAAAAGGGTAAGCACTTAAAAGACAAGATTGATCATTTACATAATGCCACAATTTTGACCTGTCTAATCTTGAGTTTTTTCTGCAGTCTTGTAGTTCATGCTATGCCCAGTAGTATTAAAAGTAGGTCTATTTATTTGGTTTATATGGCTTTACTCTTGTCCACGTTGCTATAGTACTTTGGAACTTTCTCACTCTCCATTGTAATTCTTGTATAAGAAATGTTTTTGATGTCTCTTTTCTTCTGGTTTTTAAAAGGTTCGCTGCTGAGATTTTCCATGACCTGCATGAGGAAGTAATGACAACTGCAGCAAGAGGCCATGGGCTGATGGCTCGTGTACAACAGCTCGAGGCAGAATTTCCTTCAATTGAGAAGGCATTTCTCTCCCAAACTAATCATTCACCATTCTTTTCCAGCTCAGGTTTGAAAACCATCTGCTTTTTAAAATTACTGTATGAACTGCTAATGTCTGGTATTGGTGCATTAATTAGATGGAAATATAACCTAGCTGTATCTTTTCTTTCATTTAGTGTCATGTTCCCAACCTTGCTAAGTAGCCTGCCTCGTTAAAGAAAAGGTGAACTCAGTTTCTTGTGAAGTTTGTGAGAGTTAATTGGAATGTAGGTGAAACAGGATAGAGGGCATTTACAGGCATTTTATTGAAGAAACCTGGTATGATAATTCTAAAAAGTAGGAACTAGGAAATACCGAATATCAGCGATATGTCATTTTTGAGATAACAAATACAGGTGCAATTCTCAGAAGGTCCTTTTATTTATTTTAGGAAAAGTGCCAATAAGTTTAGCAAGTCTCATGATGCATCATTTTAGTGTATGAATGATATTCTTCCATTGGAATATCAGAGTTTGCAATTTATTGGTTAATTAAATACATTGCAGGTGCTGACTGGCATCCTAATTTACAAATGGAGCAGAATCTAATTACTCGTGGAGGCTTACCTCACTTTGTAATGGACTCTTATGAAGAATGCCGTGGCCCACCACAGTTATTCCTTTTGGATAAGTATGATTATCGTTTTGCTTTGACTTTTGAATCATGATACCAGGGAAAAAGGAAAATATTATAGTCGTATCAATTCTGACAGGTTTGATGTTGCGGGGGCTGGGGCATGTTTGAAACGTTATACCGATCCATCATTCTTTAAAGTTGAAGCAGCATCCTCTGGAATAGCAACTGTAGAAGTTCAGAGGGGGAAGAAAATTCGAAAGAAGGTTGGTAGTGAAAAGATCATCACTATATAGGATCACAACCTTACTGGTATCAAATTAAGGGATATTATTGCGAATATTCCCCAATATAGGATTCATCCAAGGATTTTATTTTGCAAAATAAAACTTGTCCACCTGCTGCCTATCTCTCAAATAGTTTGCTTTGGCCTGCAGGGAGGTCTTGTTCTATAGAAATGGTTGCAATCCTTTGCCATTTTGGCACATTTGCAGCTTAAATGGACTAGTGGAACTGAAATGTTGACCGTAGTTCACTGCATCATGTAGTTTTTCTCTTAGCTTGATTGTTGTGGAGAAACTTTAGCTCTGATGAAATTAATTAGTGGTCATCATTATGATATATCACTTAGAACTTATCTTTTGTTTGGTAATTAACTATTACTATCTTCTTATTCTTCCTTTTTTTTTCATTTGTTTAATTAAATATAGATTTCATTGAATCTGACTATTAATCCTCAATGTACGAGCTGTTAGAGAATAGTTCTTGGGCTCAAACTGTGAATCTAATTTTAAAGGCGTGATATACAATCACAGTGTTTTGAAGGTGAACTTTATGAGTTTTTGAAGCTCTACTCATATGAATAGTAGAGGAAGTAATAATATGCATGTATGGATTTGGACAAGGTTGTGCTCTTTGATTATGTTGAGCAGTAGAGTGGAGCACCCATCCGGTGCTTCACATTTTTTAATCTAATTATTTCCATCTTAATAAACAGTATTCCGTATCTCAAGCCTGAAGGCTGAATGGTCTTAATTTGTCATGTTGCTAGAAGCTCATTTTTCTTTAATAGGTTAGCTATTTTCTTTAATCGGCACAGTGACTTGAATTTGCCCCACTTTAGCATTGCATGAAACAATTTTATGCCTTGAAAATGTTTGGGATGTAATTTGCTTTATTTTTGGCAGAAGAAAGGATCACGGTATAAAAATGGAGAAACTCCTGAAGTTGTACCAACATCACATGCCAAGTGAGGCCTTCGATTTTCTATTTAGTTTTTCATTGTATCTGTGCTTTGGTTGCAAAATCCTAAGTAAACATGGATGAGTGGTGAAGAAATTTGCTTTACTATTATGCAGATTGCATGAGTTGTTTTTGGAGGAGCGTTCTGAAAATGGCCATTCTGACCCTGCACGGCTAGTGAAATTAAAGAGAAGGCTGTTCAACGGATCTCCATTTGATCTGAAACCTGGGAAGAGTTACATGCAGAAATTTGTGCTTACTCCTTCACCAGATCGTAAACAAGTTTGTGAAGATTCTGTCACTCGTTCACCTTTGAAGTTGACATTAGATAATTCTAGTGAATCAAGGTATGAAATACATGAGGTCAGTGTGGCAAGCCCTGTGAAGCAATCATCACATGGAGGGGAAAGCACATCTTCATCACCCAGTGAACGGGAGGCCACGCTTAAAACTTTTATGGACGAGTTGAATGGAGAGCCTGTTGATAGTAGAATAATTAAGGTACTTAACCCAATTGTTGATCGTGAGATGGATGAATATCCCCTTATTGTCCAAAAGATGGTGATTGAAGAGGAATCATCAGTTGATGCAGATGGAAAAGCAGAGGGCACTGTAGATGGGGATCATTCTGATGACATGACAAGCGAGGTGGAAAACTACATGGATGCTCTTACTACCATGGATTCTGGAATGGAAACAGACAATGAGTATAAACCTATGAATGGTCAGGACTTCATGGATGTGAGGGCACACGGTGCAGATTCTGATGCGAACGAGGAACAGCTGGATGCTCAAGCTAATTTTTCAGATTCTCAATCCATTGGAAACTCTTCTCTGTCAGAGGGTGGGAACAGTTCGTTTAAGAAAGGAACGTCTAGCTTTTCTTACTCTGACACTCTCAGCAATGTGGCTGAGAATACAGCATCTGATGGTGAAGGAGCAGGTAAATGGTTCCCTTCTATCTCTTCTACTGAAAACTATCCAAGAGACATTGCTGATTTGCCATCAGATAGTCCATCTGTATTTGTGGAGAGTGGCATAACTGAATCCCATCACCTTGTAACATTCAATGATACCGAGGAAGACAAAATCCCTGATTCTGGTGAAGCTTCTCGTAGTTCATGTCTTACAGATTGGAATCTTGTGTTCCTGCATGCAGCTCCTGTTGCAGGTTCCATGGTAAGCCCCCTGGCAGGACCTGAACTAGATGAGGCATCCTCTGGCAGTATTGAACCTGGCTCTGAATCACCAAACTCCGATAGGAATGGTTTAAACCTGGCTGATTTCCCTTCGCAACTGGGGCATGATACTTCACTTACAGATTCTTCTAAAACTCATTCTGTTGGTGAGTTGGATCATGAAGATCAAAAAATGTTAACCGATGCTGTTGTGCTTGTGTCAAATGTGTCAGATCTGGCTTTTGAAAAGAAAGGCAGTGATGATTCTGTGAATGGAGTGCTTCAGACAGATTATGCAGCTGAACATTCAACTATGACACCGGCAGAGGAGCGATTTCCTAAGTCAACTTTGCCTGTAGTCGAGTTGGATTCAGGGGTCCTATCTCTGCCTGATAATTTGGATTTTGTAAAGCCTGACGTTTTAGTTTCTGAAGTTGACGATGCAATTGCAACAAGGGAGACTAGAGCAGAAAATTTAACACTAGTGGTGGATACTTCAGAGACCGAATGCGTTAGCGAGCATCACTTCTCTGATATGACTATTGATGCTTCACAATTGGAACTTGACTCATCTAAATTAGGAGTTCCATGTTCTGAAGTGAATATAAATCTTGAAGAAATTTCCAACGGTTTTGATGCTGAGGAAAACATTGCATTCACAAAGGTGGATATTACAAGAGGAGATGCTGCTTCATTCGAACATCAGTCATTGAGTTCAGATAAACCAATACTTGAAGATCATGTAAATTTGGATGATGCTGTAACTGAAACTGGTCAAGCAGAAGATATGGCTGTATCTAGTGCTGCTTCAAGTGGTGCGAACAATGAAGATGTCAGCAATGTGATTTGTCCCTCTTCAGAGTTAGTTTGTTCCCCGCCTAGGAATGCTACAGAGCCACTAGAAGCTCTTTCCATCCCTGAGGATCCACATCTGACAAGGTTGGACCTCGATGAGGTAATTTCCGCCAAACCTTTGTCAGAATCACAGGTGCAGATGGAAGTTACTTCTATAGATTGGGATTCTAACCCATATAAACCAGTTTCTGAAGACCATCCAAATCAAGAGGTAAGTGAAGTTCATAACCTGTCTTTGGAACTGAGCAACCAGGAGTCAGAAACAAAAGATAACCATCAGCATCATTATGCGGAGGCTAGCGACAACACTGTTTGTTTGCCTTTGTGTTATCTACCAGAGTCGGGAAATACTCTAGAACAATCAACTGAGGTGCAAGATGATCAGTTTAGTGCAGAGTCCAGTCATGCAGACAACACAAATACTTTGTTGAGTAGTCAAACTTCATCTACTGGGTACCTTGTAGGAACTGGAATTCCTCTGGAGCACACATTGGAATTGCAATCTGATCAACTAGACAGGGGATGCTTGAAATTAGGTGAAGCAAGTTCTATATCAACAGATCTTCAGTCTGAAAGTTCCTGTTTGAAAGATCTCTCCAGTCAAGAGCATTTACTGCAATCATTCTGTCAGGAACGTAATGCAACTGTTCTGGAAACAAATCCATTTGATTCTGCTTTTCCTAGCTTTGGTGTACTCCCTGTCCCTGAGGCAAGTCAGGTCTATCCAGAGGCAATGCCACCATTGCCACCTCTACCTCCTATGCAATGGAGGTTAGGGAAAATTCAACCTGCTTCACTAGATGCAGACAGAGATATGATTGATAACAGTGAAGGCACTTTCCCACTGATCCAGCCATTTATGGTTGATCAGCAGGTCCATTTTGATTTCCCATCATTAGATAGAGAGATCGCGCACCCTTCAAACCCATTTCTGTCTCTCCCTGTTGAAGAAAGTCGGATGTTTCCACACTCGACTACAGAGTCAATGGGAAATTCCTTGCTTCCAACTCCACTCTTGTCAGAAACACCAATCATTGACAATGATGCACACTGTCAACAGGATCACCTCCGATCAGACACAACACAATCTGTGAGCTCATCTTTGGCTTTACCAGAAATGTCCGATGAGAGGCATGAGCATGGTTTCCTTCCATTAGGAGGAGAATCCGCACAATCTAGTTCCAATCCATTCTCACTAGAGCCAAACATAGAACATACGACTGCTGTAAATGATCCCATGCCAACACAGGGCCTGCCAATCCATCCATTTAATCAATCAGCACCCAAAACAGGATTAGACATGAAGTTTCCTGGACAGAGTTCACAAAGTTCAGAAGAGGAACTAGGGAATTCTTATGGTAAATCTGCAGCGCCACTAACTATGGAAGAAGAGCCGCATCATGATTTTGTAACTTCACAGGGATTAACAATGTGGCCGCCGACTGCATTAGCTATGACACCACCAACCTCTGAAGTTGGAAAGCCAAATGGAAACAAGATCCCTCGTCCTAGAAATCCTCTCATTGATGCTGTTGCTGCACATGATAAAAGCAAGGTAATGGTGATTTGCTGTCTTATTTGCAATCAATTGTTTTTATGTTCTTACATTTTGTGGTCTGTTGTTTATGACATTTTGAACCTTTTTGCAGTTGAGAAAGGTTGCTGAACTAGTTCGACCTCAGGTTGGACCAAAAGTAGAAGAAAGAGATTCACTTCTGGAACAGATACGAACCAAGGTTCCATCCTGCATTTTCTTTTCTTTTTTACTATTTTTATTCTCTCTCGGTGGCATGACCACCCTTGGTTCTCTGGACTGAAGTTTTCTTTCTTTCCTTGTTTGGCTGTAGTCCTTTAACTTGAAGCCTGCAACCGTGACAAGGCCTAGCATTCAGGGTATTCAGGGTCCAAAAACCAACTTGAAGGTCGCAGCCATCTTAGAGAAAGCAAATGCAATTCGCCAGGTCTGTTTCTGTCTGTCTGTCTCTCACTCTCTCTGGTGTGTGTGTGTGTGTGTGCATGAATATAATAATTATGATGTCTACTTTTGAATTAGGCATTGACTGGAAGCGATGAAGATAACGATTCAGACAGCTGGAGTGATTCTTAGTCAAAACTCTCAAGTCTCACCTACATCACTCCAAGGTGGCAGCTATTGCCTCGAAATTCTGCAGAGATATTATATCCTCCCTTCAAGTAAATAGCAAACATCTACAATTTTTGGTATTCTTTTGCTCTCAACACTATATCACGTATAACACAGCCTTTCCCCCCCTAAGACTCGTGTCCTCACCCCTGACATATAATCAACGAGGATGTAATTGCTGGTATGCTGCTCTCTGTATCCATGGAAATCCAGTGTCAGGGTGAAATGGTTTATACAAGAACGACTGTGGCTCGGCGTGTAAGCGCTCTACCCATCAAATTGTATTGTTCTTTCTCTAAATATATTAGCAGTTGTAAATTGTCAGAGACATAAATTTTGATGTGTAAGGAACCGAATATGAAATTTTGCAACCTTGTAAGTGTTGTCATGATAGGTAGTTTCTGTCATACATTGCTGTTCGTTTCTGGCTTAGGAACGATCCTGTGATGGTTTGGGTGATCCTTTACTGTAATTATCATTGATTTGGCACTATAGTTTTGTTACTTCCAATTGAATATATTGCAGTCAAAAGTGGAATATGCCTGATCAAATGTATGCGTGGATTAGATTCATGTAGAGACTTGATGCGGCCATGATATTTGTTGTGTTTGCAACCAAGACTTTCTACCGAAAAAGCAATTGAAAGCACCAGTCAATTTACATGGAAAAGGCCGGGGGGGGCGGCGGTGGATAGACTTGCAGCATAATATATATATATAGACAAACATTATTTGTGACGTGTAAATCAATATCTAAGGTGTTAATTTAATAATGAACTTTCTTGAGAAGAGGGAAAATAATATGAATTAGCAATCATTACTAAAAAATCTATTAGAGGTGTCTATGTGGTTTATTAGAAGTGTTAATGTGGTTTATTATAAATTCTAAAAATAAAAGGATTCAAGATGAATTAACTGGGTTGATTCTAGATATTTAGATTAACAATTTGCAAATCTATTAGACTAGATCTTTGTGTGTTGTTTGGTTCATATCTGGATTTACATGTAGAATTTTGTTGCAATTCTAGTTGATTTGAAAACTAAACATACAAAGCTTTCTATCTATAGATAGTATGCCCATTAATTCATCTAGACAAGAGAGAACGACGTGTTTGAAATCAGGCTAGAAGTTGTTGTACAAGTTGTACTATTTGTTTCTTTATGATTTGTGAACTTTTTATTTAGCAAAGATTTCTTTTCTACAAGGAAAGCATAGGTGGCAAAAATTAGAATTATTTTGTCAAGGGTTTTCATGTCATCAACATGTATATACTTTTTTTTTTTGTAAATTTTCTCATTAGTAAGGTTTCCTTATAATTCAAGGATACTAGAGGTAGTTTTGAACTTATTTTTTCTAATATATAATTTTACTCTAACAAGAATAGTTTTTTATTTGACTATTTGATGGGGATGTAATTTCACCATAAGTTTTCAAAGGTTTTAGTTTATATTGGGTTAAAGTTTTAGGTCAATCGTATATCAAGAAAGCCTTGCGATAAGGTCTAGAAGATACTGTGTGAAAATTGAATTAGGTTTCTAGTTGATTTATGATTCTTTTTTCTATTTTACCTAGAACTCTTTTATTATTTTTTCAGGATTGTTTAAGATGTTTTACATAGTATAAATAGAGTTATATAGCTTGTATTTAGTTTCTTTTTTAAAAGATGGTTGATTATTCATAAATAAAATTTGTGTGTGATTGCTTATTCTTGGTTCTTCATAGAACTACTTTGACTTATCAAATAATTAACCAAGTTTTATGGTGTCTTCTATAATACTTATCCATGTCTCTTCGTAGGTGTTAGGTGGGGGTTCAGTTTCAATAGTATTGGTACCTCAATACAGGTTATCATTATGTCAAACTCAATTAAAAGCTTGAATTTAACTTTATTCGAAAGGATCGTATTGACTGTAGGTTTCTAGATCTATATACCCACAACATTCGCATCAGGGGATAAGGTGGAAAAAAGGAGGGGATAAGGTGGAAAAAAGGAAAAAGTGAGGGATTAAGATGAAAAGAAGTTGCTTAGTAACTAAGTAATTAAAAAGGGATGACAAAAGTCAAGAGGGTTTAAGTGTAAAACAAGAGAAATGAGGGATATATATAAAATTTATGTTACCTGGGAATCAAGTAACTAAAAAGAAGACTCCTAGAACGTGGTTGTCACGAGCCAACACCAATTTTCTTCATTTTAACATTGTTTTGCCACAATTACAGCCATTTTCAATCATCTTTAGCCACCCTAAAAGGTTCATTTTGAACCCCAAACTTCTCTTGAATAATTACCTTATTTTATTGTTATTTTGTTGTGTTCTATGATGATGTTTTGATTAGGCAATGTTCATTGAATGAATATTTGTGTGGAGTAAATATCATACTTATTTGATGATTTTAATATTTGTTGTGATGAGATTTTAAGATTATGCAATGTATATGAGATTGATTTTGTATTGGAATGATGTTGGCCAAATCTTTTAAATTGTGCATACGTATTCTCATATGTAATGTTTATGTGAAATTACATGTTTAGACTTGAGTTTAGCCTTGTTTACGTGTTTGTATTTATTACTTGTTGTAATTTTATGCATGCAAAATTAGGGCTTTTATGTGTTTATAATTTCTTTGATGAACAATTAAACTTGCTTGATTTTCATCCATTTTATTGGTAATTATACAATCCTAATAATTTAAAGCTTAAAAAAATCATCATTGTCAAAATGTATATATGATCAAGTCTCTCAAATATATATAAAAAAACAAAAAAAATAATTAGTATTGTATGTTTTGATGTTTATTTTAGCATTTTCACAAAAGAAAAACAAAAAAAATATTTATCATGCATATTTTTAAAGTTTTATAACAAGTTTAAAAAACTCATTCAGGCTTGGTCCAAATTAAAAGACCTATTAGGTCAACATTCCCAAAACCTTAAGAACCCATTTTGGTTTTCGTAAAAATTATGTCAAAATTGTTTTGCTATTCACTTGTAAAAATTATGTCAAAATTGTTTTGCTATTCACTTGTAATGTTTAAGGTAAGTTGACTCATAGCCTTAGATATTAAAAGGAGAAGCACATTGTTTGGATTTTTCATACAATAAAAGTTTTTAATTTAATATTCAGTGACGCTAGAATTAGAAGTATTATAATTTTACTATGTAATATTCACCAATGCTAGAATTGACAGTATTATTTTTCAATTCAATATCCATTGATGTTAGAGTCAGAAACAAGGTTATCAAAAATATTTTTTTGACACGACACAAAATACACAATATAAACTCAGATCGTCAACTTGAATTGTACAATATCCATTAACGCTAGAGTCAAGAGTATTGAAGTATCATAAGACATGTGAACCTCATCAAAGCTCCTTCCATGGACTTTTCTTAAGACGAATAAGTTTGAACCACCAATAAAAGTTTAACTCATCGAATCAAACATGCCATTACCCTGTGAATAGAACACCGGTAGATTAAGCACAACATACTTTTAGCAATTTAAGACAAATAAAAATTTAGCTTATATCAGGTAAGTTCTTTAGGGTGATAATATCTTTTCTTTAGCATAATTAATCTTTTACCATAAATTTTTAAAAATCAGTTAGAATTTTTAATAATTATAATACTAAGTAGCGATTTCTTTATAAAAATTAGATCCCCTGAAAAAATATATAAAAAAGACTCATAGACTCATTCCCTTATATTTGAGGAAAGAGAGGGGGTTGTTGTGATGTCAGGAGACATACCGTTTTGTTCCATTTATTAATATATTTCAAAAGCCTCTAGCATACTCCTTCATGACCTCTATTTTTGAGAAACCGATAACAACAAAAAAGTTAACATTTTAACTTGAAGTAAAAAAAAACGTTAATATAAATCTTTATTATTTATTGTTTGAAGTAAACTTGTTGTTTATTATCTAATGTAAAAACTAACCAAGGTTTACTACGTACCAAATCAACTGATGTAAACCTATATGTTTACTACCTGATTTAGACTTTATTGTTTAATACTGATTTAGACCTCATGGTTTCATGACAAATATAAATTTTACAATTTATATCTTAATTTAACCCTTGTGATTAATATCAACATTAATTGTATATTACGCTTAATAAAGATAATTACCTTGCTTGATCGAGAGATAATTGTCTTCTTCTTATGAATTAAATTCTTAGTATACTTTTCATCTGTTTAAGGAAGAAATTTATATTAATAACAATTTAGAAAACGAAAGGGATAAAAAAGAAAAAGAATCCAAGGCGATTTTTTTAGAAAAAATGCCGACAACACACTAACAAAAAAATAAAAAAGGAATGCATAGTTGTTTATAAGAAGCTATGCAAAATAAATTTGGATCTCAAAATCTCATTTAATCTAATTTTCAAGGATATAGTTAAAAATAATAAATAAAAAAAAATTATTTTTTTTTTATAAAAACATTGTTTCATTGAAATATATAATGTTTCATATAAAGATGCACAGGTAAATCAATCAACCTTTAAGTTTTTGTTTTTAAAAAAATTAATATATAGAGACCAAATAATAAAGTGAAAAGTGAAAGGGTTAAGCAATATTAATGACTATTTTTGGCAATTGATTATATTATAAACCCTTACGTACATTCCCTTATTTAATCACTAGAATTAATATTTCTATGTTTAATTTTTTTTTTCTTTCTTTATGTATTGTAGTTATTG
>Ga0307515_10018361_pt1 | contig 12669 bp, 17 predicted proteins | sample 17_EM_MG_FD_194513 | JGI IMG/M metagenome (GOLD analysis project Ga0307515, IMG submission 194513) | Populus trichocarpa ectomycorrhiza microbial communities from riparian zone in the Pacific Northwest, United States - 17_EM | ecosystem: Host-associated > Plants > Roots > Unclassified | place... | reverse complement strand
TTTGTTAATAGAAAAGCAGATTTCTAAGCGCTTGGAGGTGAGATATTAAAGAGCACCCATGATTTGACAAAACCTTGTAAGGTTAGAAAACAAAACATCTAGTAGTATGGTAACTTTCAAAGTAAAAACTGGAGTATCAATTGGTTTGTAGGAAGTCATACCAGCCCGAGTAAACTGGAGTATCAATTGGTTTGTAGGAAGTCATACCAGCCCGAGTAAAGATGTCAATAATATACTTGTGTTGGCGTAGCATCAAACCCAAACCAGTGGACTGAACTTCAATACCCAAAAAATAATGAATTGCACCTAAGTCACGAAACTTGAACTCTGAGCTCAATAACTGTATTAGGCGGTTAAACATAGAAGAGTTGTTGCTCATAAGCAAGATATCATCAACATACACCAAAAGATAAAAGATATTAGTACCAACAGATAAGATAAACAAGGAGCTATCAACCTTGGAGGCAAGAAAGCCAATCGAGAGCTGAAAATCACTCAGACGAGTGTATCATGCCCTCGATGCTTGTTTTAAACCATGTAAGGACTTGTGCAATCGGCACACGTGAGATGGAAGAGCAGAGTCAACAAAACTTAAAGGTTGTTTCATGTAAACCTCTTCAGTAAGAACACCATTGAGGAAAGCATTGGGAATATCAAGTTGATGGATCTTCAAATTACATGAAATCGCAATAAAAAAACTAATCTGATGGTTGTCTGCTTAATAACCAGATTGAACGTTTCAGAGTAATCAATGCCTTCTCGCTGAGTAAAACCTCTAGCAACCAAACGCATCTTATAGCGCTCAATGCTACCATCAACACAACATTTTATTTTGGTACACTCATTGACTATCAACAACATTCATCGAAGGATGAAAGAGAACTAAAGACTAGGTGTGGTTAGAGCACAAGGTCTGAATTTCATCGCGCATAACATCATGTCAAACCTCATACTTGTCAGATAATGCAATGGGTTCAGAGGTAGGAGAGGACATTACCCAAGATGAAGGAGTAGCAGCGACAGCAGAAACAACCAGACTTGTTGTTGCTGACGAAGGACCATAGGGTGTCTACTGACTATGGACGGCGAGGCAGGAAGAGAGGACGGAAAAATGGTATCTTGCTGCAACAGTTAAAGAGAAATCAACCATCAAATTCAGTCCAACCAGAGAGGCAAAGGTAGAAGTTTTCGTAGTTGAAGGGTTTACAGTAGAGGTGTCACTGGAAGAAATTGGTGAAGGAAAAGGGGGACAACAAGGTGACCCAACAACAACAGAGATGTCTTGCTAGAAACCAAAGGGAATCGCACGCCTATATGTACATGCAGTGGGATGGTTAGATAAATATGCATGTGGTGATAAGAGAGGTAAGGTGTGGTGTTGTTGTGGGTGAGTAGAGAGTGGGTGGCATGCAACAGAGACACATGGGTGGGTTTTGTAGTCTAGAGTGGTGTGAAACAATGGTGAATGTAGCAGATTGGGTAGGAGGATAGTGGCGAGTTGGTTTAAGGAAAGAGAGGAGGATTGTGCAATCTATTCAAATATATCAAAAGGAAACACATGTTCATAAAAACAAACATGACGAGAAATATAGATGCATTGAGATACAATGTCAAGACAATGATAACTAAGGTGAGAGGAGCTACACTCGAAAAACACATATAGAGAGGAACGAAGGTCTAATTTATGATTATGATAGGGTTGCAAAAACAGAAAGCAGAGACACCTAAAGGTACGCAAAAAGATGATAATCTAGAGACCGGTAAAACAAACAATCAAACAGAGATCTATTTTTTGGGACAAGAGTAGGCATATGATTTATAAGATAAACTGAGGTTTCAAAAGCATAATTCTAAAATCTTAATGGTGTGTTACACTGTCCTAGAAGAGTAAGTCCGGTTTCCATAAAATGTCTATGACGATGTTCAACTATGCCATTTTGTTTATAAGTGTGAGGACAAATTAGACAATGATGAACACCAATGGTCTGAAAGAAAGTAGATAATTTTTTGTATTCACCGTCTCAATCAATTTGAACAGATTTAATTTTTAGTGAAATTGACGCTCAACGAGAGGCTGAACTTGATGAAAAACAGACTAAATATCAGACTTGGCAACAAGAGGGTAATACTATATATATTTTATATACTCATCAACAAGGATAACAAAATAAGAAAAACCATCAAATGAAAAGAAAGGAGCAGGACCCCAAACATCACTAAATATTAATTCAAGTGGAGCAGAATTTTTGTAACTCGTAGGTTTTAAAGGCAGATGCAACGACTTTCCTAATGGACAAGCTTAACATTGAAAATTAAGACCTTTGTTATTACAAGTAACTTATTTTTCAAAACTAATAATTTAAAAATACGAGAAGTAGGATGACCCAGTCGACGATGCCACAAATCCGTAAAAGCAGATAAGCAATGAGACCAATAAGCTTGAGAAACTAACAAAATAGAAGACCTAGTCAAAGCATAAAGACCATCCTTATTCTGACTTGAAAGGAGTATTGCCTTGGTGTTGAGATCCTTGACATAAAAAACAAATGGGTAAAATTCAAAATAAACATTGTTATCAAGAAAAAAATTATGAACAGAAAGCAAAGGTTTCGTAATATGTGAGACATGAAGAACATTAGACAAAGTGAAAATATGATGTTGTGTATGTATTTTAGTATGATCGATATTAGATATGAAAAGTCTCTTACCATCACCAATATGTAAATGATCATTACCGAGATATGGTTCCGACCCTGTCAAAGTTGCAAGATCAAGTGTGACATGTTGATTAGCCCCGGTGTCCGGAAGCCAATCATCAATACTTGTTAAGGAAACATTGCTCAACGCCAGATTTGCACTAAGTTGTTGTCCATGTCCATGGTGCTGAAGTTGAGAACAGTGAGGAGTTGTATGGCCAAAAGATTGGTATAATTAGCAACGTATATTAATCCAATGTGAGGGTGTAGAATGCCTCCTATTTCGATGCCAATTGCCCTATCTCCCTTCAATGTTGGAAGGTCCATTGAAGCTGCGAAAATCAAGCCTAGAAGCAGTAGACCTATTCCCTCTGCCACTATCATAGTTGGGGCACCATCCTTCATGAAACCAACTTTTTTCTGCCAAAATTTCTAGAAGGCTGGTGGTGTACAACAAGGGCTAAAAGTGGTGTGTTTGGCGTAGGTAGTAAAGGGGCATTGATGACAGTAGACTTCATGGATTGAAGGGCGGTCTTGTGAAGAAATTCATGCGTTAGAAAATAACTATGGAGATCGACATACGAGAGAGGTTTTGCCTTGGTCATAAGGCTTGTGACTAAGTCTTTAAATTCTCCCCGAAGACCACGAAACACATGCAAGTTAAAATCTTCTAGTGAAATAAGCTGGCCAACAGCGGCGAACTCATCAAATAACATCTTAGCTCTTTGCATAAACCAAGTGATCAAATCATCTCCCTGTTGAAGATTTTGAAAGGAGCCATAAAGTTGCATGATAAGAGAATTAGACAGAAAAGCTAAAGCTTGCTCAAGCATGCGCCAAACAGAGTGTAAAGTTTTGAAGTCATCAACAAGATGAAGAACATCTATGGAGAGCGAAGATAGCAGTGCACTTAGAATGAGTTGGTCTTGCTGCTTTCAATGAAGAAAATAATGATTTACCTCAAGAGAAGTACCATCGACAGCACACACATATTGAGGAGGACATGAAACTAAGCCATCAACAAACCCGAAACTCTTTGGCCTATGAGATATGGCTTCATCTGCATTCTTCAATATAGGTAGTTTATGTTTATCAATTTAAAGGAGATAACTTGGTGAGTGTGGGAGAGGGAAACAATATTGTCCACCGAAGCAAGGTGGATGACAGTAGTAGAGGCAGGCTGCAGTAGAGGAGTGGTGTTCAAGTTGGCAAGATTTTGGTCAGCATCTGGTGGCATTGGCCACAACAAGATAGAGGCAAAGGAAGAAACACCCATCGATTGCATTGATGGTGCGACAGATGAGAGGATCTGTACCAGCGGTGCAGCAGGGGGAGAGGTAGTAGATGGCTGAGAAGAAGAGTCCATAGAAGAGGGAGAAAGGGAGTTTTAAGTTATTTAGGGCTCTGATACCAAGTTGAGAATAATAGAATGGCCTTACTTATCTCTTAGTCAACCTTTCCTATTTATATGTATGAGGCAGTACACGGCAGTAACTATAGGAACCACAACATTGGAATAATCCTACAGGAATTCATATTCATATATATAACACCTTTTAATCAAAATCCTCCTCTGCATTTTCATCATTGGCATGTCCAACATTATCTTCTCTGTTATTTTCATGGTTTATCTCATCATCTTCATCGACTTTTCTATGTGCACTATTATTCAATATTACACTTAACTCATCAACATCAACCTCAATATAAGTATTCTCAATGGCATAAAAATTTGGATTTTCTAACTCGGTAAATAGAGCTACTAGATATGGATTAACTAACTCATCTATTTGAAAGACATCATCTTCCCTGATCACTTCATCATTACCGTCTTCAACTACTTGGACATGACTCCTATTATAATCATTTCTAAAGGCACTATTTGGGAAAAAAAAGAGCATCATTGATGTTTCGAAGTATATCTTTTTTATTTATTTATATCAAATCATGATGAAGATCAACTCTAATTCTTTTATTGGTATCATACTTGTTGTAACCCATTTTTGGGTCCCCACACAAAAAATAAAAAAAATAAAAAAAAAATTATCAAAAAATATAACAGTGAAAAAAAAGGATGCCAAAACGCTCAAAAAATGGTCAAAAATTGGTTGAGAAGGTATAAAAATACAAAAATTAAAATTTTGACAGTATTTGTTGACTGATGAGAGCCCTGTTGACAAAGAAAATTCAATTTGAGGAAGAAAAGTCCAAAATCATATGTTTATGGACTCAATTAAATTTTATTGAAGGTTTAATTGAATTTATGGAGGTTTTGATTGCAATAAAAATTGATTTTGGAGTTCATTTGGGCTTTAATTGAAAGAAATTCAAGTTCTGGGGTCAAAATATAATTTTTGAGAGTTAATTTAGTCAAATCAGAGCCTTAATTGCATAAATATTGAAGTTTGATGGCCAATTAAGGACTTAATTGAAGAAATCCAAGACTAGGGACCAAAATGCAAAACGCGCGCAAATTGAAGGCCTGATTTTGAATCTGACGTGTTTTTGGCACCAATTCTCATTTAAATGAAACGGCGTGTTTTGGGAAAAACGGCGTCGTTTCATCTACTGTTCACCAAAAAAAAAGCCCGAAACGGTGTCGTTTTAACGGCACTGTGGGTCTTCTTCTTCCCCTGGACGAGCGAGGCAGGGGAAGAAGAAGATTTTTCTTCCCCCTGTTTTCACCGACTTTCTTCCTCTCAAAAGCATCAAAAAGACGCCGACCAAGGACACCCACTTGCCCAAAAGCTTTCCACGTGTTGGACGGGCGGTGGAGGGGCGGCAGCACAGTGGTCGCCCCAGCTATGTCTCTCCCTTGTTTTTCTATAAATACAGGGGAGATGAAAAAACAAGACCCGGGGAAAAAGAGAGGAGACCAAGAGAAGAGAGAGAACAGAACGAGAGAGGAACAAAGGGGAGAGGGCAGAGAGAAGAGAAGAGAAAAGAGGAGAAGAAAAGAAAAAAAAGAAGCAGAGGAGGGAGATGAAGAAGAAGGAGAAGCACCTCCGCCTCTACCGCCCTCAGCTCCCCAGTAACACCATCGACCACCGCAAACCACCGGCAGCGCCACCACTTCAGGTAAACCCTCCGCCCTTTTATTTTGGCCTTCACTTCTTCCCTCGCCATGCAAGACGTGCACAGTGCACGTTTGCAGGCGGGGAGAAGCTGGTTATTGTGCTCATGCACAGTAACCAGCTAATGTGGGCTGGGCTCATGTAGTTGGGCCAGGTTTGGGCCAGCCCATGTATTTGGGCTTGACCCGGCCCATTTTAAAAAATTTCAAATGCTTGTTTCAGAATGTTACAAATTTTCCCGTGTATTTTTCTACGTCATTTTTATTAATATCGATCTGTATTTTACACCATAAAAATACAATTTCGGTATTAAAATACCCGGTTTTCATCAAAACTTCCAAAAATGCAAAAAAATTGAAAAAAAGAAAAAAAATGTTTTTGTGCATACGGCCAAGTGTCTCAAAGCTAAAAAATCATATTGTGTTTTTCATACACCAAAAAAACAATGGTTTTAGCATGCATTTTGGCTTTAATAACCAGTTTATTAAAGTCAAGAGAACATTGGCCAAAATTTCAAAAACAACAAAAATTTTATGTTGTTTTGTTTTAGTATCAAGGATTACGAATTTATACATAAAACGTATTCCCGATATTAAAAAAAATATTTTTGACAACATAGAACAGTTAGGTTTTACCCCATTAAGATAAGAACCTCCTTAGAGAGAAGGGCTTTTCTTAAATCTTAGACAGATCGGACCAACAATTAGAAACCACAACAAGACCTAGATTTTATCAGACATTAACAATGCAGCCTACCTTAGGTATGACGTATTTGGGGTGTTAATACCTTCCCTTTACGCAACCAGTCTCCGTACCCCATCTCTAAGACCAGTTAGGGTTTCTAGTGACCAGAATACTAGGTGGCGACTCCCAGTCCATAATTTACTGATAAGAGACAAGAATTCATTGTCTCTCCACATTTGCCAGAGATAGAGATAGACCATTACCATTTTTCTTTGAAATGGTGGACGATCGTCGTGACGCCGCACACGTGCGACAATACTACTAGCATTTGTGATACGATCCAAACAAGGTTAGATTTGAATTTTGGTGTAAAATTTCTTATTGTCCAGTTTTACGCTATTGAGCATAGCTCTAAATCAAACTGTTGGATTGAACTAAAACTTTACTAGATGATTCCAGAGGTATTTTTCTATGTTGGGGTAAACTTTTAGGTGAATCGGAGTTTAGGAAGAGCTTTCGATATAGGTAAGAACAAGTTGTATGATTTTTGTTATTTACTTTCTTTTGACTTGTGGACTTTCTATTTAGCAAGGATTTGTTTCCTACAAAAATATAGCAGCTTGTTTTAGAAATTTCTTAGTTCTACAAGGTTCTTTAATGGGCTGCAACATAATTTACAAGTATAGCAAAGATTCATTAATGTTCCAAAATCATTTTCTTACAAAGATTTCTTATTCATCCTAATTATACAAAGAAAAAAAAAACAGGTGATATTTAATTATATATTATTTTCTAGGATTATTGGGCAGCATTGCAGGCTATAAATAAGCCTTATATTATACTTATATTGTTTGATTTTCTTCTTCTCTTCTAGCAGTATATGGGATTAATTTATAACTTAAATTAAATAAAAACATTTTAGGTGTATCAATTGAATGTAAAAGTGAATCATTTTCTTAATATTAACTTAGTGACTTAAATCTTATTAAAATAGCTTTAAAAATTGTAAGTTTTATCACTTAATATTCAGAAAAATAAAAATATTTTTTTATTACTTTAAGATATTTAGAATCTTTATAAAATATATAATAATTATAGATGGTGAAATATTAAAAATATCCATCAAATATAGGACTTGGATTTTCAAAAACCTTTCTTTTAAAGTTTCAGCCAACCCCATCTGCTGACCCCACCAATCAAATGATTAATAAAAAGCTCCAAACACAACCTTATTCCTGCTATGATGTTCGAGCTTTGTTTCCACATTCTTTTTCTTTTTTCTAAAGGAAGTTTGGTGGCATATGATCTCACGCGTTTAGCTTTCTTGATAACTCCTGGTGAGCTGTAACTATCACCCCATTCACACTTTTATATCATCTCAACTCAACACATCCAATCCACGTACTCCATGTCCTCTGATTATACGTGATTTTGATTACGTGATTATGTCGTGTTTTTTAAAAATAACATTTTTTAATTTTTTAAAATTATTTAGATATAATAATATTAAAAACAATTATAAAAAAATAATATTATTTTAATATATTTTCAAGAAAAAAAACTTTAAAAAACAATTATTACTGTATTTTCAACCGCTACCTAGTTACTTGCCATTTTAGTTATTTAATTATTTTTCAATATAATTAATTATTTTATTATTATTATAATTTTGTTTGTGTGTTTCTATCATCATTATAACTATGTGTATTTAACAAAACTATTGACAATTCTCTTACCCTTAAAAATATTTTACCTAGATTTTATATAATTTTTGTAGCATTTTTTTTTCAACTTGGTATTGATTTTTAATTTTTTATTGATTTTGATTGATTTATATCTTGAAACTAAAAATTAAAAGATAATAACTCCTTGTTAAAAACTATATAGTATATTTTATTTTCTTATGTGTATCAAATTTAAATTTTGTGTTATTCTTGATTTATTAAAGAAATACTATTGTATCATTTGAATTAGTAATTTTATTAAAAAATATGTTTTATTGAAAAATAATAAGGAATTAAATAATAAATAACTAAACTCTTATATCATCATAAATTTTGAACAACCTGAATGATTTTAGCATAGGATGATTTAATATAAGAGAAGAGTTTCTTGATTTTTTTAATTTTATATTTTACTGAAAAATATTCAAAATGCATCTTAAACTAAAACCTACTGATTTAAAAAATAAATTAAGAAATTATGATTCAAAGTATTTAGTTGAAAAACCTTCTTCATATTTTTTTGTCAAATTAGTATCATATTATAAATTTTTTTTATTACTATCTGTGTATACATAGCAAGATGGACCCATGTGTATTTTGTTTTTTTTAGTAAATGTTAAAATTTGATTGGTTAAAACTAAAATATATTAACACATAAACGATCCACATGTCATAATCATAATACTATTTTAAAGTCTTGATTGCCAATAATGTCATCGAGAAATATAAACGATCACTAAATTCCTTAGGCAGTGATGTCAACTATTCAGAATATTTTCAATGTACAGTCCCAGTTTCCTGCACCATGGACATGTGGAGGTAAAATTGGGAGAATAACAGGAGATTAACGCCCGATTTGTTTGTTGGAAAGTAATTTTTTTTTGGAAATTGAATTCTGAAAAAGTGAATTGTGGAAAAATGAATTATTTTCAGTAGTGTAATGAAAAATAAGTTAGAAAACACTTTCCAGTGTTTGGTTATGTCATGGAAAATGAGCTGGAAAATAACTTATTAATATTTTATTTTTTTCAAGTTTATTAAAATAATGGAAAACAAATCTTACAAATTAAAAAGTTGAATGAAAATGAAATTGAAAAAAAATAATTTCATAAATAATCACAAATAAAATAAATAATAATCAAAATAATAGAGATCAAATCTAAAAAATAAAAAAAATTAAAGATGAAGAAATTAAAATAATAATAATTAACATTTCATAAATTACTTCAAATAAAATAAGTAACAATCAAAAGAATAATGATCAAATTTGATAGATAAAAAATTTCAATAAAAAAATGATAAAGGAAAAGCAAATAACAATTATAAAAATGAGGATCATAGTTAATATAAAAATTAAATTTTAAGAGATGAAATTGAAAAATAAATATTCAAAACAAAATATATATAGCAATCAAAAGTTTGAGGACCAAATTTGATATAATCAGCAAATAATATGACATTTTTAAATTTTTCACAACTTCCAAAAAGTGTTTTCCGCCCAAATTTTCCAGGAAAACACTTTCCTGGAAACCAAGCCAAATTTTTCTTTGACTGGAAAATATTTTTTGTTAACCAACTTTTTTAATGGCAAACAAACATAAAAAAATTTTAAAAATAATTTTTTAAAAACTAATTTTTAGGAAACAAACATGTCCTAAGCTCGCATATGAGAACAAAGAACTGTGCACATTATTTTCTTTTGTTTTTTCATTCTTGATCTCGGAAGTCTAACTCCAACACTAATAATTATATATTGTAACAATAATAATTCTCGTAGCATCACTTTAAGCAAAATTATGTATATGTACTTGTGTTTAGCTGGCCATTGCCAGACCAACGCCTGGGAGAGGTGTTTTTTACTTGTTTCTTGTTCAATACCGTCTGTTTTTATATTTTAAAAATATTTTTTAAAAAAATTAAATTAATTTTTATGTTTTAGTGTTTTTAAATTATTTTAATATACTAATATCAAAAATATTTTTTAAAAAATAAAAAATATATTATTTTGATGTATTTTCAAGTAAAAAGTACTTTGAAAAGCAATTAAAACCTAACTGCTAAACAACCCCTTAGATCACAAGGTTGTCAGGGTCAATTTAATCCCTGATTTTTGAAAGAATTAAAAAAAATATTAGTTTAATTTTTTTAAAAAAAAGGGAGTTCTTACTTTTTTTTTTTTAGTTTAACGTAGATGTCCGGGCTAGCTTGCGCGCACCTCGACTAATCCCACGGGTCCTGAAGTTAACGACCATGTAAGCCTCCAGTGGTCATCATATGAGTAACCACAGGGCTCGAACCTGAGACCACAGTGGGAGCAAACCTCTTGGTCCCAAAAAAAAAAAAGGGAGTTCTTACTAATCTTACTAATCTAACCCTAGTTAGATCTCAAACTCAATCAAATTTTTCGAGTCATTCAATCAAACACGGGTAAAACTAAAAGGAGCATGCAATTTCGTCATATGGATGTAGTGAGATTTCTGTGGTATTTCCTGTTTTCCTTTGTAAAGAGTTTGTGATGCTAACAACGTATGAGTTTGTGAAGCCTTGCTTCTTCTTCTTTTCTAGCTTTTGATTTTTGTGTCGTGGTGGACCGGTAAGATTGTTTGGGAAAGATTTTAGTGAGATCATTAACTTCTTACTAGGGGTGATCATTTTCAGTTCGGTTCGGTTTTTAACTACAAAAAACAACCAAACCGGTTTTTTTTTTTGAAAAAACAAACCGAAACCGAACCGAAACCGAGTCAAACTGACCGGTTTCGGTTCGGTCCGGTTCGGTTCTTGATTTCAAAAAACTGAGAAAACCTATATGCTCATATTTCTTCTCGAACTCGTCAGTAAGATGCCTTTTCACAACTATTGTTTTCCCTGCATTGTGCAAAAGAATTAAAAGCCAAAAATCAACAACACTGATTTCATCCCAAATCCAAAACTCTGCTATAAATCAAAACCCTAAATTTTCAGGCACTGGAAATCTGGACTTCCATAGAAGTCATTGAAACTGAGCCTTACATTATTCAACACAAAATGCAGAATCATGAAGCAAGCAAGCAAATCAATTATATCACTAGATTATTGCCTCAAATGTAAAGGGGAAACAAATTGAAAGATATCCATCCTACTCACACAAACAAATCTTCCCATGGTTCATCGGAAAGACTACTAAAAATAACATTTCGTATATGGTGTTGGTTGGGGTTCTCATGGCTTACAGGGGATGGTGGTCTCTGCAATCATGTAAGTCACAATATATGGATCCATGTTTGAAGCAACCCTTCTAAGTCTAGGGGGAGGGAGAGGGAGAGAAAGAGGGGGTTGCGGCTAGGGTTACTGGAGAGGGAGAGGGAGAGTGAGAGGGGGCTGCGGCTAGGGTTACTGGAGAGAAAAAGGGAGAGGGAGAGGGAGAGGCGGCTAGGGTTACTGGAGAGAAAGAGGGAGAGGGAGAGAAAGAGTGAGAGGCGGCTAGGGTTACTGGAGGGGGGGGATAATTTTTTCTATTTATAGTGCCTTTTTTGAACCGGTTCGGTTCGATCCGGGTTAACCGGTTCCTGCATTACAAAACCGAAAACCGAACCGAACCGGGATTTTTTCTAACTATTCTAATCGGTTTAATCGGTTTTTTTTTCGGTTCGTTTTTTCGGTTAATTTTTTTTCGGTTTTCTCGGTTTATTCGGTTTTCCGGTTTTTTTTGCACACCCCTACTTCTTACAAGGTTGTTGAGATTAAGAATAAGATTAAGGTCGTTAATCAAGGGCATGTCTTGAGGTGAGAGGAATAATTTTGTTAGCTGTTTGAATGAATTGACGTCGTTGATTTACTATTTTGATTGAAATAGAAAATTAATAATAAAATTATAGAAGCTACGAACTTATACTTATCATTAAAGATTATGCCCGTTATTTATTATAATTATAATAATCAATATCACGTATTACTTTTATTATAAAAGAAAATTTAAATCAAAACTCTTTAATTAATAAGAATTACAATTACTGAGATTCTTATTTTATTTCTGTACAAAATATTGGTCTATATAATTTTTAAAAATTTATTTTAATCAATTAATATTTATTTTCGTAAGAAAATATGAAGTGTTTTCATTAGAAAAATCCATGGAAATGTATTTTAAAATATATACGTAACTTGATATATTAATCAATCTTGTGAACTTTGTGATACAAATAATATATTGTGTTGAGGATTCTAGGACTACCCTAATTCAATAATTTCTAGTGGCTCCCCCTCAAGCTAGATTAAACGGATTAATTGATTAAAGCTTGCTTAACAACCAATGAAACTGAGCAGAATGTAGGATTTTGATAAATACATCAGCTAGTTGATCATAAGTGCGCACATACATAGTCTAAATAAGTTTAGCTTGAACTTGCTGACAGATATAATGACAATCCACTTCAAGGTGTTTTGTTCGTTCATGAAACACTAGATTAGTCGCAATATGCATGGCAACTTGATTATCACAAAATAGTGTCATGG
>Ga0307515_10018360_pt1 | contig 12669 bp, 12 predicted proteins | sample 17_EM_MG_FD_194513 | JGI IMG/M metagenome (GOLD analysis project Ga0307515, IMG submission 194513) | Populus trichocarpa ectomycorrhiza microbial communities from riparian zone in the Pacific Northwest, United States - 17_EM | ecosystem: Host-associated > Plants > Roots > Unclassified | place... | reverse complement strand
AAGAGAGAGATGTCCTTACTCTTGCTAACTCCCACTGACAGATTTCACCTTCCTCAGCCCTTCACATCTTTGGCGCTTCATCATGACCAAGTAACTCCGTTTTGACGGAATGTAGGTAGCATGCAGCCTACTCGACCGTCTATTTCAGTCGTCTGGAGTATTATTTCTTTCTGTGGCATATCCCCTGATTGGCGATCGTTTAGGGGACGTGCGGAATTCTTAGTAAATGTCTCAAATGCAGCTAGCCTCAGTGAGCGGCACAAAACATTTCTCCCCCGCTTAACTCCATGTCTATGTGTGGGGGAACCTCAATTAACGTTGCAGCTCTCTGGCCGAAGAAACGTCATAGACCCCTGACTTACTAGAAAGTTGATGTAGTCCTCTTTCCTTCTGGCCATGTTGGCGAACTCACCTCCTTTAAAACAGCGCGATCATTTTTACAGCAGACTAAGACAGTCAAAGACAGAATGGCAGCCGAACTCGATTCCTCGCGCTACCTAGCATCGCGCGCTTCGCTCGAGCGCGACGGCTTCGTCGTCTTCCCCGCATCCTTCTTCCCTTTCTCATCCTCCTTCGAAGCCCTCCGCACCGCCGCGACGCGCTCCGCAGCGCTAGCCCGCGCTGGCAAATGGCCCCACATCCGCACGGTGCCAAAGCAGTTCCCGCCGTGGTCCTCCGACCCGAGCAACGGCATCTGGGGCGTGCAGCACCTCCTGCACCCGGACCTGCCCGACCACGCGACCTTCGCGCGCAGCTACTTCGACAAGGAGCTTCTGCAGCAGGTGCGGTTTCTGATCGGGTGCGAGGCCGACGAGCTGGTCATGGAGCTGTACAACTTGCTCGTGCGGCCGGACAAGGATTTCGCGCTGCGCTGGCACCGGGATGATATACTGGCGACGGCGACGGCCGAGGAGGAGATGGAGAGGTTGGGGAGGCCGGCGTTCCACGCGCAGTGGAATCTGGCGCTCTATGATGATGCGAGTTTGATAGTTGTGCCGGGATCGCACAAGCGTGCGAGGACCGATGTGGAGAGGGCGGCTGATCCGTATGAGGATAATATGCCGGGGCAGGAGGTTGTGCATCTCAGCGCTGGAGATGTGGTTTTCTATGACAATAACATCCTACATCGGGGTGTATATGATGCAAGCGTGCAGCGGATGACGCTGCATGGGAGTATTGGGTATACTAAGGGTAGTAAAGACAGAGCGCGAAATGTGTTGCAACATGGGGTCGGAGAATGGGTAGAGAGATGTAAGTTCTTAGATTTGAGCCCGGAGATGAGTAAGATAGCGGAGGGGATGCGGGACCGATTGGTGGAGATGGGGAAGGTGAGTGGGGATGTCGGATTCTTCTCCAAGGAAGAATGAACGTCTCGCAACGGAGAAACTCCCGGAGGAGCATTGAAGTTGAGCCAGCTAACATTACTTACGGCATACGCCAAAGGAAGTAATATATGACGAGACTGTCGAATGTTCGACTTCTTCTTTAACGCCCTGCTCACTGATAGAATGATGTCTCTTTATAGAGCGCTCCTGGTAGCTGTTACGATTTCGCAGCTGCAACTATGGAAGTTCTTTGGATTTTGAAACCTAATTAACTGCAACCGATATCCTCACCCCTTACGATACTGGCATCTTTTGAACAAGACGAACAAGGTTCAGGATGCTTAGAGAATGAACGTCCACGATTGAAGAGTGAGCAGCCTTGAGAACCCTGGTAACGGTTTTTCCACGTAAAATTGTGGGTCTGTGTGCTGAATGTTGCCATCTCATCTTGTGCTGCTGTAATAACATCTGACATATTGTACAATAAATGAGCCAAAAAATGGTCCTAGGATCTCATACGGTTGCTGAAGGCTAATAGGAGGCAAGGCGAGAGACATTCCAAATGTAGGATTGGGGGCGGCCAAAGGAATATCTAGAGTTGTGCTCAAGACAGGGGTTTGGAGGAAGCTCGGGACTAGGCGGCTGTGTCGCGTTCATTACATCTTCTCTAATAACAATTCCAATATCGGACGGTACCACGCAAACCCGATGTAAAGTTGGCTTTCACTTGGTCTGCTTGATTCTCTGGAAGATATCCTGCGTCAGTAGTAATGCTCTCCAATCGATGGCGTTTAGAGAATTTACAATAAAACCGGTTTAGTCTATTCGTGACTTCGGTTCAGGAAAATTTGGCAGCTTCGAAAGGCTCTGGCACCTCTACGCAACATGAACGGATTTTGCAGAAGCCGGCAGTTGACCAACTCCCAAACGGACAATGGGCGGCAACTGGTCTCAATGTATAATCGGATTCTAGCATCTGTACAATACAATTACAAACCAACCCTAGATAACCATTCAGAAAAGAAAACTTGATTCTGAGCAGCCACTCTTAGACTTCTTTGATGTTGCCTTAGTAGGATGTGTCATAGTCATCATTCTTTTCTCAAAGAAGCCTGAGGGGTTGATTTTCACTGTCTTCGATTGGCTCTATCTGAGTGATAGCTGCCAACACTCTGCAAAAACACAGCCGAGCGAGAAGACATCGGCACTTAGGCCTCGCCTCGACTGGTTAATAACCTCAGGGGCAGCATAGGTTTTGGTGGATGGGGTGGGTGATTCAGTCTCCGACTCGGATATTGTCGAACGACGCGCTAATTGCAATCGTCGTCTTGATTCCTATGTAGGTATAGATTAGGGGTGTCTTGGCAATTTGACTTGACTGCATATATTGAGGCTCAACAGCCTACATTAATTCGACAGAGTTCTCCTTCTTGACTGCTCCGTTCGACAGATATCGTCTAGTATGAGGGTGAAATGCCGAAGTCTGTTATGTAGACTTTGTACCGCATAAAGTGGCCTAGGTTGTTGCCCTGCATATTCCGCACTAGAATGTTTTTGGGTTTAATATCCATGTGTTTGGTAACATTGGAATGGATGTATTGCACGCTCTGGACAGACATCCGAAAAACGCCGATAAGCAGAGCTTTTTGTCAAAGAACTCCGCAAACAAGAGAGTCTCCCAATCTACCAATCTTGCCGCGCTCTCGGATCCTGGGCTTTCCTATATATGATCAATAAAGATCTCCAAATTATACTCAGCGACGGGATGGAGCAGTATGCGAAAGGTCCTTGCCAATGGTATATGTACCAATGGCCCGTACAATGTGTGAATGCTGAAGGCGCTGCAGATGCTCCACCTTCTTAATTGCATCCTCTTGCATGATTCTCCGCCCGCATTTGATCGTCTTGCAAGCGAGTCGGGTTCTCTTGCTGAGGACACTTTGCACTAATGCTGTCGTAAAGTGCCCGAGGGCCTTTTCGATCACTAGAGGGACATCTTTCTCTTCGCCTTTGTCGAATTCTGCATGCTGGCCTCGTCCTGACCAATTCTGTTCCTGAAAAGGCAGGGGGATCAAATTTCGGGCTTGCAGGAAACGATACCACTCGGTTTTCTCCACGGATGTTAGCTTTCTTTTTTGCGGGGTGTATCGGTTTTGTGAAGTGTGGAGTTCAAGGCTGAATGGCGGAATTATCTTGTTAGTTGTCTGATCTGATTCGCTGTGGTAAGAGGTATATCCGCTAGACCTAGTGGTGACGCTCGTGTGGTATATATCGGTGCTCGTCCTCGAACCTGCCGTCCAAAATGTGTCCGTATTCGTTCTATTAGAATCCGTTATATATAACAAAGCGTTACGAGCTTCGTAGTGAAATCGAAATTCTAGTGCCCTTTTGTGGTTATGTGGAAAGACCCGAAAAGTCGAGCCTCGGTTTTCTTAGGGCTTTGCGCGTCTCACAATCGAGGAGACTCGTCTTGTTCTTCTAGGATGACTGAGGACATACTTCCCAAGCCAGAATGTTCTGTTTCGGACACGGATAGGAGAGGAAGGTCGAATGCCGATTGACCGCGCCTTGTTTTCTCTTCTGGAGTGTTGTGCTTCCTAGGCTCCGGGAATTTAGCAGTTGATCCATTGGACCCTGCAAAAGCGGTTCTTTAATTAAAGTAGGGGTTGATGTGTTCTACTCGGCACTGTACGAGATGATGAGCTGAGGAGGCTGTAAACAAACCTCCTGGTATCATTGCGTGACATGGAAGCCTTGTCAACACGGCTAGTGATACCGGAGAAGATCTCATCTCTGGAAAACAGTCAGGGCGGCTGTCTAGCATTGGAGGCTACGCGCTTACTCTGATAGCGGCCACGAAAGGCATCGGCGGAAGGACTGATCCACCATGAGGCTGATGCCTGCACTGCCACTGGTGGAGCGAGTCGAAACGCCATTTTATTAGGGAATGTTCGAGCGTCAGATTGAATCTGAACAGAAAATACGCAGAAAGAGCGCGCGTTCCTTCCTGATTTGCTACGCGTCTATGGATTTGTGTGCAAAAGCCATTGGAATGGAATCTGAACCTTTTCAATATGACGCCAAGACCTTCATATCAGAAGCTTAATGCGGTAAGGTTGCTAACCTTAGCGTATTATTCTGGCGTTTTACGAGCGGTGAGAGGAACGTCGAAGTTTTGAGGCTGTGCGGACAAAATCATACTGAGGTCCATATTACAGCTGAACATTCCTTGTTCTCGATGCAACCCGAGATTACTAGCAAGTAGTACCACCATGTGGCTGAAATTGCATTACCTTACCGGGCTGTGGGGATTCCATAATCAAGACATGGGAACCGGATCTCTGGAGAGATCGTCTTCCCGCCCCCACGTGACCAATTTCCATACTAGGGAGCAGGTTGAAGAATAGATGTATTTACTAGACTGTATATTCTGCTGGCAACAGCGTAAATCCGAAGGGTTGAACAGACACAGAGTTACTTCATAATCAAATCCTCCAGGTTCGCACATTGACGATTCATCCAAACATGTCGATCATCAGTCCAAAATACTAGGCAAGACGCCAAAAATACCTGCCTCAAGTACTCCAAGAGACGCTCCATAACTCCCTTCCCGCACTAAACTTACAGAATTAACTAAAAATGTGCGCTTAATATGGTGCTGAATTTTGGCTACTTTGGTGACTGTGATATCTTCCTAGCTCAATCTCCCTTCTGCGCTCTTCACGGCTCACGGCCCGCGAATGACCGCCAGAGTTCAAACTTCTGCTCGGCCTAATATCGCTTCGGCCCCTACTATCTTGCCCTGGCTGTTCCCATGCGCTCCGGTCGTGGTTTGAGTTTACGGTGTTCGTTATACTTGTAGAGCGGGTGCGCTGAGAGTAATATTGATGAGTCGTATGCGGCGTAGCTAAGAGCTCGGCGCTATTTTCTAGCCTGTCTCGCTCTTCATTGTCTTCCGGGAGGTCAATGCGAAATGTGCTTTGCGACGCGTCTGGGGATGGGCCTGGGTCGGTCTTCATGAGTAGCATGGCCATCTGATGGTTGACCAGATCATCCTCGGTGAGCGGGGGGGCTTCTGTAGGTGTCCGCGCTGACGGGTACATGTTTGGGATGAAGTTGGAGTAGAAAGCCGTATCTGACCACATTTTGTTTGAGCGAGAATTGGTTTGCGCGCGAATGCGAACTATCCTGTGGTGTGTCCACCAAAAAAGCATGCCATAGATGACGCTGGAGCCGGCGGCGAGGACGATGCTGACAATGGCGGCGGTGTTCCAGACGAAGCGCTTGCTGGAGGCGAAATTGTAGAGAACGGTGAGAAAGCCGAGGGCGGAGGAGGCTAGGGAGGGGCTGCGGGGTGAGGGGTTAGCATTATCTCAGAATAGTGAATGGGGAATGTGGAAGGCTCGTACAGAAATATAGCTTCCGCTTGAAATATTTCATTCCGGCAGGAAAAGCAGAGGAGCGCAGTGAACGAGTATCCGGCTGTCATTAGGGAGACGACGAAGACGGTGAGGACTCCTTTGCTCAACCGAAGCTTCGGATCGCTATCGTAGAGTGCCGGCGTGATGAGGTATCTAGTACATGGCATAGTTAGCCTTATGAACAGTCACATAGGAATATCCGCTGGTTTGCGCACCCTCCTAACATCATCCATGATGCAGCAAGAGCCATGAGTCGCCAATACCACTGCAGCGAGTCAGCTTTAGTACTCCAAACCACGCGGTGGAGGGTACACTCGCAGGCACAGATTCTCGCTCAGTATTTAGGTCATCCAGAGTGCGGTAGTTATGCTTTTGCGAGCGCATTGGTGGACTGTTTTGGAGAGCTGCGAGTATACGCAAGACAGGTTGCTCGAGGGCTCAGTCTCGCACACGCCGGTGAATCACCAAGCGTTTCATGCAGAAATGTGTATATAAACGAAGAACGAGCGACGGCCACGGCCTACTTTTGCAATGGTGTTAGAATTGAAGTCTTGCGAGGCTCAGCTCGAGCAAGATGGCAAAGTCAGCCTAACGAGGGTTCCCGGGATCGCGGATCCGTCCACGCGTCTGTCAAGGGTATGGGGTAAGGTAGGTAAGGTGCCTGAGCGAGTATCAAGAGCAATTCGGCGGCAAACGAGTGGTGAATTATGATTACAAGTTTGTTTGAGTTGAGAAAGACGACGGGAGGTGGGGAGGAGTGTTGGTTTCAGGAGACTTAGCCTGTCCAGTGGTGGGCTGTGAAGTGATGAGGGCTGGAGGATTTGCATCGCAACGCTACGGCGGCGGAGAGGGCATGCAGTCGGCAGGGGGCTTATTAGCTTTCTGCTAAGCTGAAAAAGGTACGGTTGGACCGCTTGAAATTGCCATTTCACCAGGTCATTTCACAATCCTCTACTCGTTTTCCCATTTTCGATGGTGCAAATGCCCATCCTGGGGCAGACGGCTTCGGCGATATCTCTCCACCACGCCTCACCAGAACGAGCGGGAAACTGGGGAGGACAGGGAGCGTTTTTCGCCAAATATAGCATCAAACTCTCCTAAGACCACCAACAACTGTGGCTGGCCTTGGGCGTCTACAACCTTAAGACGTCCCACATTTCCCCTCCTCGATTCTGCCTCAGCCTCTCAACGATGCAGAGCGTCATCGAAAGCTGCCTTGCCGGCGCGGTCGGCATCTACTCTTCGCCCGTGGACAAGCCGCCCGCATGAATCGCCAGTAAGGCTTAATTAATTTGGTGAACCCTGATCAATGCCGAAAGTGTGGACGTGATGGCACAGGAGGCACTGCAGACACAAAGGAATACTCTCAAATTCTCCGCATAGGCATAGCGAATGCGAATGGCGGATAACATTAGGAATTAACGGGCATTGAATGGATTACAATACATTAGAGAAATTATTTGATGTTTCGCCACTCCCTGCGGCGACTTTCGAAGCGTTGTCCAATGTCTCAACAGCTGCAACGACACCAACAGGTTCTCGCTGCAGACTTTTCCAAGATCATATGGTTAGTGCAGAGGTGGCTTTTTCGTGTAACGAGCAACCTCCCAGCTGTATTTTACACTGCTTCGACTGCATATTAGCTAATGCTGACTCTATAGTGTGGGATGAATCTGTAATATTCACATCCCTTATGGCAATCCATTGTTAATATTAAACTATTGGAATTTACTTCACCATTAGCCTTTATATGAATCACGAAGGTTTGCGTATGCGTCGTGCATCTTATCACTGCATCATCCTTATTCTCGGCCTCGCTCTTCATTTTAAGGTAGCTGTCTAGGAAGGCGCCAGGACGCAGCAAATTCAAGCCATTGGCAAGAAATTTTGAGATTCATCAAGTCTACTTTGAACTTCTCGATACGAAGATAATCCAGATAAACGCCGAAATCCAGTCTTGGCGGAGTCTGAAACATCTAAAACACCGGATATGGGCAAAACTGCCGACATGTGCATATCGTACTAAGCCACGGACATGTGTTTTGGATTACGGGTAATCGCATGACTCGGAGCGAACGCGCATCAGATCTGCAAGTAAAAGGATCACGATAAATTCCCGCTATCCGGAGTAAGGAAAACAATTGGAGGATGCTCCGGTACACAGCCCCAAGGTGTGAATGAAGATTAGCCTAGTTCTCGGCAATACCACTCTGCGGCGTTGAAGCCTGAAAAAGGCAACAAACTATGCGTGTTTATGCACGTTCCATTGGTAGTCGCCAAACCAAGAGCACGTTTTTCCACATGTTGATAGATTTGTCCTTTCCAATGAGCAGAAGACTTTACAAAAGCTTTTCTGAACCTCTCGAATACATACATTGTTCTCTACCTAGGTTACAGTATCTTTTCAATTCCGGTGGTTAGCGCAGCCACTCACGCACGGAAATTTTGGTATTTTTACTGTTTAGGGGAAAGTTGACAAAACACGCTAATGGTACTGACCAAACTTTTTCTTACCTTCTCTAATCTATCTGCATCTACGGTAGATATTTTTAAGTTTTAATATTAACTATAAGAGTCCCTAAGCCTATCCAATCTACCTTTAATACCTCAACTAATTGTATAAATTACACTGTAAAACAAGTGATACTTCTAGCAAAATGCTCTACGCATATACTCTAAAGTCCTATAATTACGGAGATCGATTAGGAACCCGACACATAGAACCAATAAGCCCAAGCACACAAAATTTCAAAATTTTCACTGGAAATAGTGAGAAAAAGCCGATGACATCCCAGCACAAATGATGTACATCACCCTCCAAACAGTTAACCACACAAAGAGTCCATACAAAGCCACACGCTAATCGCAAACGTCTCGGATACCAGCGGAGTATCTAGACCATGCTTCGATAGAATCCACATAATGCTTCTTTGAGCGCTTTCCTGTTGAACCAGGAGCGCTGTGAGTGTGCGTGGTCTGGGTCGGTGCGGCAGCGTGCGGGGCGTTGGGGTTGGCTTCCTATAGCACAAGCAATCTACCACTACTAGTAAGTGCTGCTGGTTCTGTAGATCACCAAACACTACAGAGACCTGCGGTCTATCTTCCCGTTTGGTTGCAAGCATTGGTCGGATGCAGTGCTCAAAAAATCCATGTCCTTCTTTATGACTTTCCATAAACCACCACTTACGTGGTCAAGGACCTCGCAAAATATTAGGGGTCCGTACGAAATCTAACCATTTGGTACGCTGAAGCCATGTGAAGTGGCTTCTTTCCTGGCAATGTCGAAGGCGCGAAAGTCGGAAACGGCTCGTCTGTCGATGAGGATAAGCATTTCGACAAATATATGACCCGGGGAAGAAATGTCACTTCCACGGCCGTGTCTTCTGTAGTGCCATCAAGGAGATTTCGAACAAGCTCCGGAGCCCATATATTGCTGACGTACGGGCTGGATTTTCCGTCGAAGTAGTCGGGCCAATCTCAAATCTAGAGGAGCTACTGAAATCAGTGAAAATTATGTCGCTACCCCTGTGGATTACGTTAGAAGGTTTAATGTCTTGCGAATGCATGTACGGAGGCAGCGTTTAGAGGTGACGGCCCCCCCCCCGGGGGCCACTAATAAGCCACCAAGACGCCACGTTATCAGCTCTTGGCGTTCCAAATTAGGGACTATATATTAAGGCGTCTATCTTTAACTAGGTTAGTAAGCCTAGTATATAGTATTATAGAAACAGTGCTATTATAAAGGTATTATAGAGCCGGCGTATTACTTATTCCACCTCCCTAGCTAACTAAAAGGCCCAATTTTACGGCCGCTCCCCGCTTTCTTTAGGAGATTAGTAATAAGTTTCGTAATAGCAGAATATTTATAAATAAATCGCTAATAGGGGTTAGGAAAACTTAGATATCTCTATAGGATTAAAAGCTTTCCTTTTTAGTAATAGCTTCTACCTAGCTAGGATCTATCGCTACGCCTTTAAGGCTAATAATATATCCTAAAAATTTAACCTTTTATATACTAAACCTATACTTCTTAAGGTCTGTATATAATTAATATTACTATAACCTACGTAGTATTTCTAGTATATATTAGGTCTAACTTAGTAAAAACCTTAAAACCTACTAAGCGGCCTTTATATATATATATATATCCGTTATATTATACTATATATAATATTGCGCATACAGCCTCTAAGATATAGCGCTATAGCTTTATATATATAAATCCTTCCTAGGCAGCTTAATATAAACTAGTAGCTATATCCTAGTGGTTTATAAACCCCTAGGCTAGGGGTTTATAGCTCTTTAGTAAAACACTAAGTTGCTAGCAACTATTAGGTAATAAGAAAACGGTAGAGAAAACTATATAAAATAAGAAACCTTAATACCTATCCCTATCCTTTATTATACTTTATTTCTATATTTTTGTTTTCTATTATCTGTTTACTAAAAGCCTAATAAAAGTTACCTCCTTCTAGAGATCCTACTATAGTGGTATAATTTAGCCCCTTAGACTTAATGTTTAGATTAAATATAGCTTTAGGAAAGCCTAGGCTTTCTATAGTTATATAAATTAGTTTAGAGCCCTAGAGTCTTTAATAACTTAAATAGGACCAATAGATAGATAGTTTCTTTTAATATACTCCTTTTCTTCTCTCTTTACTAACTACTTATTTACTAACTAATTCCGACTAACTATACTACGACTTCCTATCTCTTAGAGCCCGTACCCTTCTATATATTTATAGCACTCTATATAGGGATAATAACAAGCTCTTTAAATTAGAAGTCTAGTGCAATAAGGGATATTATTGCAGATACCTTAGGTTGCCCTTAGAACAACCCCTAGATGCCCCTTAAATGGTCGCCGGTTACGTACTAGAGGTATATACCTATAGTATATAGTCTTTACAATCCTAAAGGCCTTACTTCCTTAAGGATTTGTCTCTTTTACCAATCTATTTTATCCCTATAATTGTGCCTTATAGCCCCCTATCTATAAAGTCCCCTTATATTTAAATCCTTTCTACTCTATTTAAAAGGGCAGCTAGCTTAAAGACTAGATTATTAATTTATATCTTTTGTTTATAACCACTATTCCCCCTTAAAATCTTATAATAGCCTAAATAGAAACTCTATGGACACCTTATAAAAAGCCGTTACGCTAAAGTAGAAAGGTCCCTTTAATAGTAAGAGATTGCGATAATATAAACCTCTAGGTAAAATAGCTAAATAAGCTTTAATACCCAGATGCGCTAGGGGCTTAAAGACTCTTATATACCTATAGTTACCGCTAAGGAAAATATAAATACCCTTTATAATAGTTATAACGCTACTAAAAAGTAACTAGAGTCCCTTTAGCCCTACCTAGGCTAATTAGAAGATTAAGCGCTAGAGATAACTTTAAAATCTTCCCCTAAGCTAGAAATGCTAAAGGAATATACTAATATATTTAACTAGGGACCTAACCGGAACCCTTCTAGAAGACTACCAGCCTATAATTAGTATAGTAGTAGTATATAAACTGCTTATAAGCTAAGTAGGTTTACCCCTTTAGGTAATCTAACCTAACTACTAATTTAAGACCTGAGCCTTGTTGGGAAATCTATACTAGCTACTAATATTAATACTACCTTTATAATTAGAGCTTCTCTAAGGCTAAGGTTAGAAAGTTAAGAGCCCTAAACTAATTATCTTTAAGATAGATATTAGAAAGCTACTATAAGGCTCTCAGAAGCTATATAGGAAGAAGTTATTAATAAACATATTAAAACCCTCTAGGGGTAGGTCTAGATTTAGTAGAGCTTAATTTAGGCTAGATAAAATCTTTTATAACCTAGCTAAGGCTAAGGGCTTTTTAAGAGCTATTTAGTATTTACCTAAAGAGGTATAAAAGACTTAGAGTGTTATGGCTTATATAAATACCTCTAAAGGCCGTCGAAAACGGACTCTGCACCTGTACGTGGTGACGGCTACGAACCTAAGTCTTTAAAGTTCAGACTTAGAGCTAACGCAGAGACGTCATATAGCGTGCGATACGACCTAGTGGTGGTGGTTATAGGTATTGTGGGCGGTAGTGAAAAGTTTTTACATGGGATGGTAAGATCTCGAAAACAACCACTAAGTGCCCCTTACAGCAATAACAATAACACTATTCTCCTATCAAGGCACCTATACGATCCAACATGGATGCGCGGCATTCGATAACATCCCCTAACCCCCAGTAGAGAGCATTAACGACCTCTTACGTTAACGAACGAGCGATTGCAAACGAGCAACGAGCAAATATACGGCCCCTCCTAACCCCCAGGGTAATTGCCCGCGGAGTATGCGGTCACTTACCATCAACTATTAAATACTACCTAGCAGCCTAAACAACACCGTACGGTTTTCCTGTCTCCTTTTAAGGAGTAGTGACCCTTGGCGAGGGCCTAGTAACTAGGGCCTAGGCACAAAAGATACTTAGGCACATACGTCCCGCTTACCTTTTGGTATAGTAGTTTATGGATAAATCCCCCTTACGCCTTCGATAGGCCTTAGGGGGGGGGAGGTATGGCGTATATAGCAATAGGTAACAAGAGATGGTATACGGGGGGTGGTTAAAATACGGAATATAACTATAAGTGTACAGCAATCGAACGGCAAGGCCTAGCTAGGACGTAGTGAACCCTAGCTGGGATAAGCTAGAGAAGGAAGTAGTGGTTCCCAAGGAGTTCGAACATTTAAGGAGGACAGGACGTAGCCGTAGGCCCGTAGGGCCGCCGCTATGGACGAACATGGCAAACCGGGGTTTTTCATCCTACTAAGGTGGCTTATAGGGTTTTTCCTCCCCCAAACTGCAGGGTTTTCTTCCTGTAAATTATAAGTTTTCCCCCTGTGACGGAGTAGTCTGCGTGGGCCTAGATAGGATCCGTATCAGACGTTAA
>Ga0307515_10018359_pt1 | contig 12670 bp, 11 predicted proteins | sample 17_EM_MG_FD_194513 | JGI IMG/M metagenome (GOLD analysis project Ga0307515, IMG submission 194513) | Populus trichocarpa ectomycorrhiza microbial communities from riparian zone in the Pacific Northwest, United States - 17_EM | ecosystem: Host-associated > Plants > Roots > Unclassified | place... | reverse complement strand
TCACCGCATCCCAGCTCCGCTCGACCTACCTCGCGTTCTTCGCGCGGCACGGCCACGCCGCGCTCCCGCCGGCGTCGCTGGTGCCGGCCAACGACCCGAGCGTGCTGTTCACGACCGCCGGGATGCACCCGCTGGCGCCGTACCTGCTGGGCGAGCCGCACCCGGCGGGGCGCCGGCTGGTCAGCGTCCAGGACTGCGTGCGCACCGGGGATATCGACGCGGTCGGCGACGACACGCACCTGACGTGGTTCGAGATGCTGGGCAACTGGTCGCTCGGCGACTACGGCCGCGACGAGTCGATCGCGTGGAGCTTCGAGTTCTTGACCGGCGTGCTCGGCTTGCCGCTCGACCGGCTGGGGGTGACCTGCTTCGCGGGCGACGCCGAGGTGCCGCCGGATGATGCGTCGGCGGCGATCTGGCGACGGCTGGGGGTGCCGGCGGCGCGGATCCAGCGGCTCGGCCGCGACGACAACTGGTGGGGCCCGGCGGGGGCTGCGGGGCCGTGCGGGCCGGACACCGAGATCTTCGCCTGGGTGGGCGGATCGGCGCCGCCGCCCGAGGCGCTCGATGTCCGCGACCGCCGCTGGGTCGAGATCTGGAACAACGTGTTCATGAGCCACGCGAAGACGGCGGCGGGCGAGATCGTGCCGCTGCCGCGGACCAGCGTCGACACCGGGATGGGCGTGGAGCGCGCGCTGGTCGCGCTGAACGGCCTGGGCTCGGTGTACGAGGTCGACACGCTCGCGCCGCTGCTCGACGAGCTGCGCGGCCTGGCGAGCGATCCCGGAGAGCGCGAGCTCCGCGTGGTCGCCGATCACGCGCGCGCGGCGTGCCTGGTGATCGCCGATGGCGTGGCGCCGTCGCCCCGCGACCGCGGCTACGTGCTGCGGCGGCTGGTGCGGCGCGCGGCGCTGTTCGCGCGGCGGCTGGGGCTGCCGGCGGACTGGTACGCCCGCGCCGCGGCGACGCTGCAGCGCCTGCTCGGCGACGCGTACCCGGAGCTGGCGCGCGATCCGGGCGCGATCGTGACGACCATCGCCGACGAGGTCGGCCGGTTCGAGCGCACGCTCGCGCAGGGCCTGCGGCTGCTCGACCGGCGCGCGGCGCTCGACGGCAAGGCGGCGTTCGATCTGCTGCAGACCTACGGGTTTCCGCTCGAGCTGACCCGCGAGCTGGCGGCGGCGGCGGGCAAGCCCGTCGACGAGGACGGATTTGACCGCGAGCTCGAGGCCCACCGCGCGCGGTCGCGGCCGGCGACGGACGCGACATTTCGCGGCGGGCTGGCGGATCACTCGGCGGTGATCGTCGGCTACCACACGGTCACGCACCTGTTGCAGGCGGCGCTGCGCGAGGTGCTGGGTGCGCACGTGATCCAGCGCGGCTCGAACATCACGCACGACCGGCTGCGGTTCGACTTCTCGCACGCAGGCCGGCTGAGCGCCGACGATCTCGCGCGGGTCGAGGCGCGGGTCAACGGCTGGCTGGCACGCGACCTGAGAGTCGAGCGCGCGGTGATGACCGAGGCCGAGGCACGCGCGCTGGGGGCGATCGGCGCGTTCGGCGAGCGCTACGGCGAGATCGTCTCGATCTACACGGTCACCGACCGGGCGACCGGGGAGGTGGTCAGCCGCGAGTTCTGCGGAGGGCCGCACGTGGCGGCGGTCGACGAGCTCGGCGGCCGGCGCTTCCAGATCGTCCGCGAGCGTGCGGTGTCGTCGGGAATCCGCCGGATCAAGGCGGTGCTGACCTGAGCGGCGAGGATCCCCTCACCATCGCGGCAGGTTACGAGATTGTGCGCGGGCGCACGCGACGCAGCCTCGGAGATGGCCTGATCGGTGGCGCGGCGGAAAACGAGGGCGAGATGGGCGGATTTCCGGCGAGATGGCACAATGTGGGCCGCAGCATGGGCAGAGCCGACGGCACCGATCCGGCCCTGGTGGACACGCCGGTCCCGCTCGAGGGCGATGGCCACGAGCTGCTCGGCATGATCATCGACGGCCGCTACCGGCTCGACGCCACGCTGGGCCGCGGCGGGATGGGCCTGGTGTACCGCGCGGCGCACGTCGGGCTCCGACGCCAGGTGGCGGTGAAGATCCTGCACCCGGCGCTGGCGGCGTCGCCCGATGTCCGCAACCGGTTCGAGCGCGAGGCGCTGGCGGTGGGCAAGATCGATCACCCGAACTGCGTCAGCGTGTACGACGTCGGCCGGCTGCCGGGCGGCGCGCTGTACCTGGCGATGGAGCTGCTCGAGGGCCGCGCCCTGGCCGACGTGCTCGAGCAGGAGGGCCAGATCGCGCCGGGCCGCGCGCTGCACATCCTGGCCGGCGTGCTGCGCGGGCTGGCGCACATCCACAACGCCAACCTGATCCATCGCGACATCAAGCCGGAGAACATCTTCCTGATCCGCCACGGCCAGGACGAGGACTTCGCCAAGATCCTCGACTTCGGCATCGCCAAGCCGATGGCGGCGTCGGATCTCGACGACGGCGTGCGGCTGACCCAGGCGGGGATGGCGTTCGGCACGCCGATCTACATGGCGCCCGAGCAGGCGCTGGGCAACCCGATGGACGGCCGCGCGGACCTCTACGCGGCGGCGGTGATCGGCTACGAGATGCTATGCGGGCAGCCGCCGTTCTACTCCGACGACAAGCTCGAGGTGATGTCGATGCACACGGCGCGGCCGGTGCCGGCGATGCGCCAGCGGATGATCAAGGGCGCGCGGCCGGTGCCGTCGTCGATCGAGCGCCTGGTGGCCCGCGGGCTGACCAAGAAGCCGAACGACCGCTATCCCAGCGCGGAGGCATTCCTGGCCGAGGTCGAGCACGCGCTGCGCACGCCCGACGGCGGCGTGACCGACGTGGTGCTCGAGCGCCGCAGCAACACCGGCTCGCACTCGCTGGTCAGCGCCGACGGCGAGGTCCGGATCACCGGCGCCAGCGACTTCGCGCCCGGGGCCGAGACCGTGGTCGACGCGCGCGAGTCGATCGCCGATGCGATCAGCGAGGTGCTGAGCACGCCGATGCCGCCGATGCGCGCGCTGCCCGGCGTCCCCGAGATGCCCGAGGCGTCCGAGATGCCCGAGGGGCCAACGATGCCCGGCGGGCCGCGCGGGCGCGGGCTGCGGCCCTGGCGAGGCGGCCCGGAGATCGGCGAGCCGCAGCGCGAGGGCGGCGACGCGCGCGACGACCTGGCGATCCGCGCCGAGCGCGACGCGGCCGGGGTGCCGCCATCGGCGACGACGCCGCGCGGCGGCGTGGGGCTCGGGCTGCCGTACACCGGCCCACACGGCCACGTGGTGTTCGGCCTGACACCGGAGCAGCGGATGACCGGCGCTGGCGCGAGCGCGAGCCCGGCGTTCACGGAGACCCGCGACAGCGGAGTCGCGAGCGCGCTGGAACCCGATCCGCGGCCGCCGACGGTGGTGCCGCTGCTGCGCCGCCGGCTCGGGCTGTACGCGATGATCGGTCTGTGCGCGGTGGCGATCGGCGTGGTCGGCGCGGTGATCACCGCGCGGCGCGGCCACGACGACGTGGCGGCGGCGCTGGATCCGTCGACCCCGGCGGGCGCGGCGGCCGAGGCGCTGGCCCAGGGCGATCCGGCGCGCGCGCTGCAGATCCTCGACGCCAACAAGGCGGCGATCGCCGGCGAGGCCCCGGCGCAGCTCGTGCTGGGCCACGTCCACGCCTCGCGCAACGACAGCGCGCAGGCGCTGACCGCGTACGACCGCGCGCTGGTGCTGGATCCGGAGCTCGAGGCCGACGACAAGCTGCGCGCGGCGCTGCGCACGATGGCGGGGAGCACGCAGGACTACGCGGTCGTGGCCCGCGCCTTCGACCTGTGGGTCGGCCGCACCGACGATCCCGAGGCGCGCAAGCTGTTGCTGGTGAGCGCGGTGCACGACGACATCGCGCGGCGCAAGGCGGTCCGGCCGGTGATCGAGCGCCACGGCCTGGGCGGCAGCGTCGACTGGCTCAAGGCCTACAGCCTCGATCTGCAGCAGGAGCCGACCTGCGAGGCGCGCCGCGAGGCGGTGGCCAAGCTGCGCGCGCTGGGCGACGTCCGCGCGGTGGGGGCGCTCGAGCGCGCGATGGTCAAGACCAGCAAATCGACGGCGTTTCGCGGCCGCAAGATCAACGACTGCCTGGCCGACGACGCGAGCGCCGCGATCGGCTACCTGCGGGGGCTGTCGCGGAAGTGATCGGCGCGCTCGAGCTACCGGACATCCCGCGCTGGATCGAGGCGCATGGCATCGCGGTGGACCCGGCGAGCTGGCGGCGCGCGCTGGGCACCGGGTTCGCGGTGGGCAGCGACCGCGCGCGGCTGATCGTGGTGGCGGGCGACGCCGACCCGGCGGCGGTGACGCGGCTCGCCGACGAGCGGCCCGGGTACACGCTGCTGATCGCGATCGAGCGCGTGGACCTGGCGGCAGCGACCGGGCGGCAGGTGGCCCGCGCGCTGCTCCACACGCTGCCGCCGGACGGTGACGCGGCGGTCCCCGAGGTCCCCGAGCTCGACGGCGCGGTGGCGCTGCCGCCGGACGTGTCGCTGGCCCACCTGCCGGCGGAGCTCGCCGACGAGCTCGAGGCCGCGCGGCCGCACCGCACGATCTGGGCGGCGTTCCTCGACGGCGCGCCGGTGAGCTTCGCGTACGCGCCGTGGCGCAGCGCGCGGTGGTTCGACGTCTCGGTCGACACCCTGCCCGGCGCGCGCCAGCTCGGGCTCGGCCGGCTGGTGGCGGCGGCGATGATCCGCGGCGAGCAGGCCCAGGGCCGCGCCCCGGTGTGGGGCGCCGACGAGAACAACGCGGGGTCGCTGCGCCTGGCGCGCGGGCTGGGGTTCGTGCAGGTCGACGAGCTGTGGGTGGCGGCGTGATCCGCGCGGTGGTGATCGCGGCGGCGCTCGTGGCGGCGCGGCCGGCGCGCGCCGAGCCCAGCGATCGCGCGCTGGTGTTGACCGGGCTGGCGCTGGCGCCGCCGACCTACCTCGCGGGGGTGTCGCTGCACGAGGGCAGCCACGCGCTCGCCGGCTACCTCGCGGGCGGCACGGTCGACGTGCTGCACCTGTTCCCGCCCGGCCGGGATCCGACCACGCACACGTTCCGGTTCGGCTGGACCTACGTCCACGGGCTGCGAACCCGCAACGCCAAGGTCGCGTTCTACCTCGCGCCCAAGGTCACCGACGCGGCGCTGCTCGGCGGGTTCGCGGCGCTGGTGGGAACCGGCGCGTGGCCGCACAACCGCTACGGCCAGCTCGCGCTGACCGTGTTCGCGACCGGGCTGTGGGTCGACTTCGCCAAGGACGTGGTGCTGTTCGCGCCGACCAACGACGTGTCGAGGGTGTTCGACCTGTGGTGCATGACCGGCTGGCGCCAGCTGCCGGCACGCCTGGTGTACGCCGGGATGGCGGTGGGGCTGGGGCTGATCGTGGCGCGCGGTTACGAGCGCACGTTCGATCGATCGACGCCGGCGCAGGCGCCGGTCACGCTGATCGTCCCGCTGACGATGACCGCGTTCTGAAGCGTGCGATGGCGCCTCGACGTGGCATCACTGCGCCCGGCGAGACCTGCACCCCGAAAATCCACGACGAGCTCCGGCGGGTCGCGCCCCGGGCGCGCGGCGATTCGTCTGGCTGAGCGGTGCACGCGCAGCCGCGCGCCCTGGCACGTCGCGCGCCGCGTTTTCGCTGCGCTGGGCGCCGTTGGCGCTCGGCAAGGCTCTTGCTCCTGTGGGTCGTAGTCAACTCCTTACGAAGGTCCCTTATGTCCATGACCCAATTTGCGCTGCGCGTCGTTCTCGCAGGCATGATCACAGGCTGCGCAACTTCCAACTCGTCCACGGGAGACGACGACGACGACGGCGGCGGCGCTGACGACGGCGATCTGCCGTTCACCAACGGCGTCAGCACGCTCGCCGGCATGGCCGAGGCCGGCTACGTCGACGGGCCCCGCAAGGTGGCGAAGTTCTCCAACCCGGTGAACGTGGCGTTCCGCGACGGCAAGCTCTACGTCGCCGACTTCGACGGCAGCAAGCTCCGCGTGATCGACACGACGACTCACGTGACGTCGACCGTGATCAACCAGAAGGAGTTCACCCGCCCGTTCGGGATGGCGTTCGCCGCCGACGGCACGCTGTACGTCGGGACCGACAACAACCAGGCCGGCGCGCACGATACGATGTCGGGCACGATCTGGCGGGTCGACGTCGACGCGCGCTCGGCCACCGTGGTGGCCAACGCGATCGGCCGGCCCCGCGGCATGGCGGTCCTGCCCGACGGGCGGATCGCGGTGGCCGACTACCTCCACCACGTGATCGAGCTGGTCGACGCGCGCACCGGCCAGGCGACGACGATCGCCGGGGCGTGGGACGCCAAGGGCATGGTCGACGGCGCCGGCGCGGCGGCCCGGTTTTCGACGCCGTACAACCTCGTGGTCCGCAGCGACGGCAAGCTGGTGGTGACCGACTTCGACAACAACCGGATCCGGCTGGTCGGGCTCGACGGCACGACCACGACCTTGTCGGGTGCGACCCAGGCCGGCTTCGTCGACGGTACGATGGCGACCGCCCGGTACAGCCACCCGCAGGGGATGTCGATCGCGGCCAACGGCGACATCTACCTGACCGACCTGGGCAACTTCCGGGTCCGGCGGATCTCCGGCGACAAGATCGAGACCATCGCGGGCAACGGCATGGGCGGCTGGGTCGACAGCGACGACCGGCTCGCGGCCGAGCTCTACGGGCTCGAGGGCCTCTCGGTGGTCCCCGACGGCTCGATGCTCTACGTCGCCGACGGCAGCCGCGGCGACTCGGTGCCGTTCAACCGCGTCCGTCAGATCAAGCTCAACTAGCCAATCACGCTCGACAAGCTGCTGTGATTTCCGCTGCCCCGAGCGCGCGACCTGTGGCATGGTGCCCTCCCTCGACAGGAGCATTTTCATGACCACGATTCGCGTATTGACGGTGATCGCCACGCTCGCTATCAGCACGGTGGCCTTCGCCGATACTCCCAAGGCGCCCGCCGCGCCCGACAAGACCGCCAAGAAGGAGACGATCTCGGACGCCGACGCCGAGAAGTTCGTCGTGTTCTTCGACAAGCTCGTCGCCATCGCCGTCACCAACAAGGAGGACTGCACCAAGATGGCCGCCGGGTTCAACGCTCACGTCGACGCGAACCAAGCGCTGATCAAGGAGGCGCACGCGGCCAAGAGCTCGGGCAAGGAGCTGCCGGCGTCCGCGAAGGAGAAGATCGAGAAGAAGACCCGGGAGGAGTTCGGGCCGGCGCTGTCCAAGAAGTGCGGCACCGACAAGACAGTCCAGGCCTCGCTGATGCGGATGGCGCCGAAGGACATGAAGAACGACATGAACAAGAACGACATGGACAAGAAGGACATGGACAAGAAGGACAAGAAGTAGCCGATCAGGCATACTCGCAGGCGATCGTCCGGCTGCGTGCGCCGGCGCGATCGCCGTGCCGTCAGGGGGACGCGCCCGGCCCAGGTGCGCACGGGTGGGAAGGGCTGCAAATGAACACCACGTTTGGGATTGGCAACGTGCTCGGAACCGGGTTCCGGGTCTGGGTCAAGAACATCCTCCCGTTCATGCTGATCACGGCGGTGGTCTACGCGCCGCTGATGCTCTGGATGGTCTCCCTGGTCCATGGGGAGATGACCGCGGAGCGGTTTCAGCACATCGCGTGGCAGCTGATCGCCGTGACCGTGCTGGCCTCGCTGGTCAACTTCCTGGTCTCCTCGGCGCTGACCTACGGCGTGGTCATGGAGCTTCGCGGGCAGCGCGCGACGCTTGGCGCCTGCATCGCCACCGGGCTGTCGCGACTGTTCCCCGCGCTCGGCGTCGGGATCCTGAGCGCGCTGTGCATCTTGGGCGGCACGTTGCTGTTGTTCATCCCGGGCATCATCGTGTTCTGCATGCTCTACGTCGCCGTCCCGGCCTCGGTGCTCGAGCGACCGGGCGTACTCGGCGCGCTCCGCCGCAGCCGGGAGCTCACCCGTGGCCACAAGATGGAGATCTTCGGCCTGGTGTTCCTGCTCTGGCTGCTCGGCTTCGGTCTGACGAAGATCTCCCAGCTGATCGTGCTACCGAACATGGGGGATCCCAACCACCTCGAGGAGACGATGCGGGGGATTGCGACCAATGTGTACGTGTCGTTCCTCGAGCAGATGGTGATCGGGTCGATCAGCGCGGTCATGGCCGCCGTCGCGTACTACCTGCTCCGCGCCGAGAAGGAAGGCACCAGCGCCGCCGAGCTCGCCGCGATCTTCGACTGACGCGCGCGGCTACTTCGAGAACTTGTCCTGGCGGCGCTGGCCGAACAGCAGCTTCTGCTCGAGGTGGGCGCGCTGGGCCGCGTAGAACTCGCGCAGGAAGCGCTCGTCGTCGACGACCTTGCCCTGGTAGCGGATCTTGCTGCGGACCTTCTCGGACACGGTGCGCAGCACCTCGAGGTGCGACACGTCGCCGGGGTTGATCCGCAGCACGCCCTCGAGCACCTGGAGCTCGTAGATCCCGTAGATCGCGAGCTGGGCGTCGCTGAACACGTGCGCCGCCGGCGCGGCCTTGCCGGGCGGGACGTAGCGCGGCGCCGCCGCGGTCTCGTCGACCAGGTCGGGCGCCAGCACGACCTTGGGCTGCATCACGACCCGCGTGCCCGCGATCATGTCGCCGACCCGCAGCCGGTCCTTGTTGAACACCGGCATCATCAGAAACACGAACGTCCACGCCCCGGCGACCAGGCGCGCCCAGCCCGGCGCCTCGGGCCACACCACGCTGCCCGCGAGCAAGAAGCGCAGCGGCATCCAGACCTCGAGCTCGCGGATCAGGTTGCGCGCCAGCACCGCGCTGGTCTCGAGCTGGCCGCCGCGCGCGTCGATCACGCGGATACCGACCTTGCGCTTGCCCGGCGTCGCGCCCTGCCAGCGGACCTCGAACACCGCGAAGTAGAAGTTCAGCAGCAGGAACGCCAGCACCACGATCACCGCGGTCAGCCAGGTCCGCTCGCCGCGGACCGCGAACACCATGCCCAGCACGATCACGAAGGTCACGACGAACTGCAGCACCATGTCGAGCAGGAACGCGGCCGCGCGATCGCCGGCGCGCGCGAGCATGAACCGCAGCGGGATGCCCTCCGGCGTGACGATCTCGCGGATCAGCTTGGGATCCTCGTTGGCCCGCAGCGCGGTCACCGTCGCCAGGTTCATCGCGCCACCTCCATCGGGCCGCTCATCTGCGGCGCGAGCTCGTGGCCGGCGCGCGGCCCGCGCCCGATCGCGCCGGTCCGGGCCGCGGCCTCGGCCGCCGCCGCCTCGGCCTCGACGCGGTCCCGGCCGCGCCCGACGAACCCGAAGTAGTAGGTCCACCACGCCAGCGTGCTGCCGGCGACCGCGAACCGGATCGGCACGCTGGTCACGGTCTGGCGGAACACGCCCTCGATCAGCCCGGCGACGAAGAACATCACGACCGCACCGATCACGATCAGCGCCGCGGCGCGGCCCTGATCGCGCAGGCTGTCCATCCGGGTCCGGGCGCCGGGGAACACCAGGGCCTGGGCGAGCTGCAGCCCGCCGCCGCCGCACAGGATCACCGCGGTCAGCTCGGTCACGCCGTGGGGCAGCATCCACGCCCACATATCGACCGCGAGGCCGCGGGCGTGGAACAGCGCCGCGAACCCGCCGAGCACCAGGCCGTTGTAGAACAGCAGCAGCAGGGTCGGCAGCCCCGCGACGAAGCCGGTCGCGAACGCCAGGATCCCGACGCGGGCGTTGTTCGAGAACAGGCCCGCGGCGAACGCGGCCAGGATCCCCGAGCCCGACTCGGTGTGGTACAGGCCCTCGCAGCTCGGTGGTCGACGACGCCGGCGTACGGTTCTGCGCCATGTCGCCGACGAACGCGTAGTAGTAGTCCATGTCGGCCGAGGTCAGCTGGAACGCCGCGATCGCGGCGGCCGCGGTCACGATCGCCGCCGCCAGGATGTGCCACTTCGCGCGGCGCACCGTCGATGGCAGCTTCCACAGCGCGAACTCGGTGAGCTGGCGGCGCAGGTGCTGGCGGGTGCCGTAGACCACGAAGTAGGCGCGGCCGACCAGGTTCTCGAGGTAGTCGACCAGCGCGCGATCGAGCGAGATGCTGCGCGCCACCGACAGCGACGACAGCGCCGCGCGATAGAGGTGCGGCAGCCGCGCCAGCTGCTCGGCGCCGAGCGTCCGCAGGCCGCGCTTGTCGGCGGCGGCGATCAGGTCCTCGAGCTCGCGCCACGTCGCCTCGCGCTCGCGGCGGAACTCGACGCTGCGCAGCTCGCGTGCGCCGCCCAGGGCGACGCCGCCGATCGGTTGCGGGGTGGCAGGCTGCATCAGAACAGCTCCCTGCGCTTGATGTCGAGGTAGCGGTTGACCAGCGCCATCGAGAACTGGTCGGGCGCGGTGTCGATGCAGTGCGCGCCGACCCGGCGAAGCCGCTCGAGCACGACGTGGCGCTCGCGCGCGAAGTCGCCGGCGACCACCGCCTGGTGGAGCAGCCCGAGCGACCGCGGCCGCGCCAGCGCGCGGGTCTGCAGCGACGGATCGCGGACCGCGACGAACAGCACCAGGTGGCGGCGCGCCAGCCGGGTGACGTTGTCGATCATCAGCTCGGCGGTCACGGTGTCGAGGAAGTCGGTGAACAGCACCACCAGCGAGCGCCGGCGCAGCCGGGTCGACAGCTCGGCGAGGGTCAGCGTGTAGTTGGTCTCGACCCGCCGGTAGTCGATCTCGGCCGACATCGCCTGCAGGCGCTGGAACGTGTGCATGCCGCCGGCCGGCTCCGACCACTGCCGGACGCGCTCGTCGAACCCGAGCAGGCCGACCCGGTCGCCGGTGCGCAGGCAGAACCAGCCGAGCAGGATCGCGGCGTTGATCGCGTGATCGAGCTTGGGCACCCCGGCGACCGGCTCGGACATCAGCTGGCCGGCGTCGACCGCGAGCACGACCTGGTGGTTGCGCTCGGCGCGGAACTCCTGGCACAGCAGCTTTCTGTGCCGCGCCGACGACTTCCAGTCGATCGCGCGGTGGTCGAGCCCGGGGACGTACTCGCGCAGCGCCTCGAACTCCGAGCCGTCGCCGAGGAACTTCTCGACCTTGAGCCCGGTCATGAAGCTGTGATCGGAGAACATCCGCAGCGCGATCGCGCGGACCAGGCCGAGGTTGGGCACCACGCCGACTCGCTTGTCGATCGGCGCGGCGATCCGGCGCTCGATCAGGCCGAGCGGGCCGGTCCAGCGCGCGTGCAGGGTGCGCAGCGCGTGATCGCCGCGGCGGCGCGGCACCAGCGCGATCGCGAGCTCGGCGCGCGCGACCTGGCGGCGCCCGGGCGAGCGCAGCACCGCGCGGCCCGGCGGCTGCGGCGCGAGCGCGTCGTCGAGCTCGGCCACGACCTCGAGCGTCGCGCCGCGCCGGCCGGCGGACAGCGCGATCGTCGCCGCGCCGGCCTCGCCGATGAACAGCTGCTCGGGGACCTCGGCGGTGATCCGGAGCTTGCGCCGCGGCATCGCCAGCAGCGCGTCGAACCCGGCCAGCGTGATCGCCGCCCCGAGGTACGCCAGCCACACCGTCCACAGCCGGGGGTGGATCGCGACCGCGGCGAGCGCGACCGGGATCCCGGCGAGGAACATCACGAGGCAGCGCAGGGTGGGACGCATGGCTAGCGGGGCACCGGCACCTGGTCGAGGATCTGGCGGACGACGGCCTCGGTGGTCAGGCCCTCGATCTCGGCGCCGGGGGCGAGCACGAGGCGGTGGCGCAGCGCCGGGACCGCGAGCGCCTTGATGTCGTCGGGCAGGACGTAGTCGCGGCCGGCCAGCGCGGCGTAGGCGCGGCTGGCGATGGTCAGCATGGTCGCGGCGCGCGGCGACGCCCCGAACGCGATGCTCGGCCGCTCGCGGGTCGCACGCACCAGGTCGACGATGTAGTCGAGGATCGCGTCGCTGGCGCGGATCTGCTGCACGACCTGGCGCATCGCGACCAGGAGGCCCAGGTCGGCGACCGGCTGGAGGTCGAAGTCGCCGAGCCGCGGCATCGTGGTGCGGTGGCCGTGGCGGCGGACCACGTCGCGCTCCTCGTCGCGCGACGGGTAGCCGATCACGACCTTGAACAGGAACCGATCGAGCTGGGCCTCGGGCAACAGGTAGGTGCCCTCCTGCTCGATCGGGTTCTGGGTCGCGATCACCATGAAGCCGTCGCCGAGCTCGTGGGTGATGCCGTCGACCGTGACCGAGCGCTCCTGCATCGCCTGGAGCAGCGCCGCCTGGGTCTTGGGCGGCGTCCGGTTGATCTCGTCGGCGAGCAGCAGCTGGGTGAAGATCGGGCCCTTGGTCAGGATGAAGCGGTTGGTCTGGAAGTTGAACAGGTTGGTGCCGATGATGTCGCCCGGCATCAGGTCCGGGGTGAACTGGACGCGGCCGAACTCCAGCGACAGCCCGCAGGCGAAGGTCCGCGCCAGCAGGGTCTTCGCGGTGCCGGGCACGCCCTCGAACAGCACGTGGCCCTCGCACAACAGCGACACCAGCAAGAGGTCGATCGCGTTGTCCTGGCCGACGACGACGCGGTGGACCTGCTCGCGCAGGCGATTGGCAACATCACGAACGATCGTCAGTTCCATGCGTCATCTCCATGCGCCAGCGAAACACC
>Ga0307515_10018358_pt1 | contig 12670 bp, 8 predicted proteins | sample 17_EM_MG_FD_194513 | JGI IMG/M metagenome (GOLD analysis project Ga0307515, IMG submission 194513) | Populus trichocarpa ectomycorrhiza microbial communities from riparian zone in the Pacific Northwest, United States - 17_EM | ecosystem: Host-associated > Plants > Roots > Unclassified | place... | reverse complement strand
TTAACGATATTGTGAATAGTCAGTATATCGTAATATTACACCAAAAAAAAATTGATTAAGGGGTGTAGATCGTAATATAGAGTATATCGTTGTAATCAGATATCGTACTAAAGAGTTTCGACTGTATGATCTCTACTTAATTCCGTTCACTGATTTCACAGGCGCAGAGCTATTGACCCGCGTGTTTACTGAAATCTATGTGTAGTAAAATCGTGCTACCACTTTAACCTAGTCGCCCAGGCATACTGCCTTCTAATATCAATCTCACGCTTCATGCTTTACATGATAGCCAACACAAATCTTGGCATTATCCCTTTTAGCATACCATTTCAAGGAGATCACGTGGCTTATTACGTTGAATGTACAGTAAAGAGCCTGTTATGATATCTAAAACTGGCCAGGCCAGGGGATGTTGTTTCTCTAGATAATCTCCCCCTCTATATTTTATATCTTTATTCTTATACGCATTACATCCTTAATGATATATCCTGCTGCAAAATATGGTTCCCCACATATTCCGTGGCCTAGTTTCTGAAACTATCAAGAAATAGAATCGTCTGAGTATTAAACCCATCATCTAAAATGGCTTGGTGAACTTGATAATGGCTGGCTTGCCCCGTAGTTACCTCTGCCTTTGAAGCCCAATGGCCAATAAATTCTGAGCTCCGTGGGGCATGAGAGTGCGAGTATGATACTTTTGGCCCGGCGCTTGTTCCGGGATCATTGGTTCTATGGCTTCAAAAAACATTCTTGTTTATGTTTACAATCTGGTGGTCCGAGGTTCTTTCTTCTCGCTAGTAAGTTTCATTCATACTTTGAATAAAGAAAGGTGAAGATTAGTCCCTAGTATTAAGTAAACAATGGATGACATGCTTGGCAATGTGGGGGGTTTGGAAAAAGGTGAACTGCTACTTTGGGTATTTGATCACGAAGAACTTTAACATAAACGGATCGCCCAAGGTGTGGACCGTTTAATCGTTGCCAACCAGATGTGCCAGATTCCCGAACATCTCATGCCTCTCTAGGTCGAGGGCATCAAGGCGCCTAACAAAGATTATTTGATATGCTGTGGAAGCATATACTTAATTTTTAGTAGCCAAGTTATACTCTTATAAATAGTTTTAGATATTTTCGAGAAATATGAAGATCTTGTATGCATTAAGTTGTGGAGTACCTTGGACATTCATCTACAGCTTGTACAGTATGGCTAGGACTGCAGATATTTTCCATGGGATAGCGAATTATGATAATAGAGTCTTGAGTGGGTGAAGACTTTATCGGGCAAGATGCAAAAGCTGCTCGGCATATTCAGTCGTGAAATTCTTGGAAAGCTCGTCCGCGAAATGTGCGGGTCTCGCTTCAGTAAAACGAAAAAAAGGCGTTTTGTGATCGAACTTCAACACCGGCGCAATCAGAGGAAGAGTCGCGGCTTGGTCGAAGCTCAGGTAGCCGCCCGGCAATGCATAACATAGCCAATCTTTGGTGTTGATGGGCAGCCAATCGACTCTGCGATGTTGACAGTCTTGAATCATATCCGACAAGCCGGGAATGGCCTTGGAACTGGCCAAACCCTTGCACGCCTAACTGACGCATCGTTCCCACCGCCAGCGCAAACAACACTGTTGCATTTCCGCCCTCAACGCCTTTTGCCAATCCCTCCTTCATCTCCTTTGCTCTCCCCCCTTCCTCCGTCCTTGCCTCGTCTAAGGCACCGGTTTAGTGATGCTCTCCAATCCATCTGTCCAAGTGTTGTAGAGACGCGTGGATTGTTGACAGGGTGAGCTTACCTCCGCTCTTCTCGCGTCTCCTCACCTCACCATCCGAAACTCCAGCTCCTCCGCCTGCCATCCTGATCGCGCGCATTGCGCCTGTCGCCTCGTGAATTACGACTGTTTAACTGGTGCCCTCTTGTTACCTTTGTTTTAATATACCTCTTGCAGCTTCCAATTCGCCCACCATTTTCTGCTCCGACCGTATAATCTAGCTATCTAATTACCGCGCGACACATTTTTAATCCTGCCGAACCCTCGTCCCTCTCGGCGTGCCGCACCACGACCACCTCCACGTTTAAACTAAACCGGTATTGTACCCGATGGGAAACTGAGCGTCTCAGTCCACTTTCTTCAATCATGGCAACAACCGCAAGTCCCCTGTCCGGCGCGCTACCTGTCGAGGACCATAGTAGCTTTGATCCCTTCGTTTCCAGCTCGGTGCAAGACACGCAGAGGCACCGGTATTCTGCCTTTGACATCCAGCAATTCTCCTTGTATTCGGGTAGCTCGCCTTCTCAGACTAAACGCGCTTTGCAAGCGCATCTTACGGAAACAACTCGAAGGTTGCAAGAGACATCGCAGTTAGGAAATGCGCTCGTGCAACAGCGGAAGGAACTAGAGGAGAGGCTGAAAGACGTTGAAAAGCAGCAGGAGGACAATGAGATAGGGCCGGAATTGCGTCAGAAATTGGTAGAGCTTGAGAAGGAGTTTAATGATGTAGGTAGGGAAACAGCACGAGCTTTTCTACCGAAATCTAGAGTCCCGAGTGGAGAGGCTTCTGATGCTACTGCTGGTGCTTCAGTGTATTCCAGCGAGGCTCAGCACTCTCCGTCCAAGGTCAGCGTCCCCTCACGAAAGCAGCGAAATCAACAGCCAAGCCGAATCCACGACATCACACTGGCAACAGAGATTAGCACTTCATTGCTATCGCAGCTCCGCGATCTACAAGCGGTCTTGGCTGAGAAAGATGAGGCTCTAAAAGCTCTCAATCTTGAGAGATCGCAGTTGGAGATTGAGGTGGAAGGTTTAACGCAAAGACTACGGGCCCTAGACGAGAGTGAGTCGAGGCTGAAGGACGATAACTGGAGCCTAGAAACCCAAGTCCGCGAGCTTGAGGCGGCCTCAAAGGAATCAGCAGACAGAGAACACAGGCTGAATCAGAGTCTAAATGTGACCAAGTCTGAGAAGTCTGCTGTCGAGCGGGAATTCGAGGAGCTCAAACAGAACTATGCCAAGCTCAACGAGGACCATACCGTAGCCACCAAGCATCACGAATCTGAAATTTCCGGTTTGCGACGCAATGTCAGCATGGGCGAGACTGAAAGAGGAGCCCTACAGCGTAAAATCGACGAACTTGCCTCTCAAAACCAAGAATTAGCTAGGGCTGTAGCGTATCGTGCGAGATCCGAAGATCAATATGGTTTAGAGGATACCTCATCGGACAATGACGACGAAGATGGTGACATCATCACGCCTGAGCATTCGCCGCCACCGTCACCGAGTAAAGCAACTCCAAGGCACGGACAGCTTGAGTCCGAGACGCTCAAACATTCGCTTCATCATGCTCATCGTATGATCCAAAACCTCAAGAACAATATTCACCGGGAGAAGACTGAAAAGATTGAGCTCAAGCGAATGTTGCAAGATGCCCGTGATGAATTAGAGACGAAGCGTGATGGAGGTATAAACGGCTTGGGAAGTGCGGGTAAAAGGCGGAAGCAAAATGACAAGGACGTCTTCAAGAAGCCTCCACGGCCTGATCGATTAGGCGCTGTCAGAAACGGCAATCAGGAGATTATCGTTGACGAGGAAGAATGGGAAGAGCACGATGACCTAGAGACCCCAAGCAGACGGCCGAGGTCGACAGGTATGGTTCCTGGTGCTTTCCCTAGTGCCGCAAGAGCTCGGGGTCCTTCTCCTGGAGTCAGCTCTTCAGTTGATACTAGCAACGAAGCTTTCGAGACCGCAACTGAGAACTCGGATGCCTTCGAAACTGCCAATGAACGGGAAGGCACTACAACCGAAACAGACGCTTTCCAGACTGGAGCAGAGACGCTCGATGGTGACAGCAGTGATGACCTCACGGAGACTGAAGGTGGAGCTTCTGCAGATCCACGGAATCGGAGGCCCTCGCCCCTTACGATTGCTGGAAACCGCCGCTCGTTCCAGAGCACAGCATCAACTTCTGGTGATGAAGTAGACGACATGGACGTTCGAACGCCGGTCCAGGCCCAACATCCACGCTACCGTCTCAAGATCAGACAAGGAGGATATCGCCGGAGCACAAGATCAAGCACTGAGGTGTTGGTCAATACTCCTCCCATAGCTAAGGATTCTCCGTCGAGTTTTATAAGCAGTTCCAGTACACCTGCTCAAGGCCAGAGTCTCTTTGCGGAACTTGGAAATCTTAGTGGCGAAAGTGAGGACGGCAGTGTTGCTGATGGAACCCCGAGCAGGTCAATGATTCTTTCCCAAGAATCGTCGCCCGAAGCGCTGCGGAAGTCTGCTGTTGGCAAATCCCCTCTTCAGCCAATGTATGAGCCAATACCGCGGATGGTTGACTCCAGCATGATGACGGAGCCTTGGGAACCGAAGGGCATGCTTGCCAACGCATCTAATATAACAGGAGCAGCTCTTGTCGGTATTAGCGGGAGTTTAAGGTCTCACGAGGACAAGCTAGAAGAGGGCTCACAACCTGCTAAATCGGAAGCTGAGCAGTCACAGCTCAGAGAGCTGCCACAGGACGAAATTACTTCCATTAGCACTTCGGTTGTCTCAAGTGAGCCTGTGGTCTCGCATGTTTCAACAGCAACAGAGCCAGAGGTGTCTAAGGCAGCTCCCATCAGCATGTCTACGATCTCAACACAGCATACTGAGCCAGACACTCCTACGCTTGAACAATTCCCATCTCCTCCGATGCATATTTCATCGATTACAGCGCAGCAAACACAACCAGTGGAGCCAGCCCAACCTGCTATCTCAACAATCTCTACTATTACCGCGCAGCAAACTGAACCCATTGAACCACCCAAAGCCACCGCGCCCGCAATGCCGACACATGAGATTTCCGCTATTGTTGCACAAGAAACAGAGCCAGAACCTCCTATTATTCCAAGTACCCTGCCAGTACCCAAGTCAATTCCGAATGAAACCACACCGCGAGCTCCAGTTCTCGAAGAGGCACTACTGTCTTTCTCCGACGTTATTTCACAAGATTTTGAACCTCATGAGCCAGCGCGACCAGCGACGGCTCATCGGAGACCTATTGTAGCTGCTACTGCGACTACATCATCTCAGACTGGAGAGGAATTGAGAGTGAGGCCTACAACCGCGTCTGAGTTAGAGATCACGAAGCCCAAAATGGGATTTTTCAGCTCAGTCCTTCCTTGGGGTAGAGGATCCTCCGGGCAGTCAACCCAGATCGCAGAAGACGAGACAAGCCAGCCCCCGCAAGCCACGAGTGAGACTTCTGAAAAGAGCGTTGGAGATACCGAATCGACACCTGCCACTAAGGAAGGCCGTGTCCCGTTTGCACTAATTACTGGTAATGTTGCGCAAGCGGAGCGTGAAGTTGGAAGCGACCCCGCCATAGCTGTCAAACCTCTACACACTAGAACTACAGACGAGGGTACGCAGACCATGGTATCAGCGGACCAAATCGACAAGTTACTCGCTGCCAGGAGTCAAAAGTATTCGGCAACTGTCGTTACTGCAGGGACTGAGAAGCGTGTCAGCTCCCCGCCATCGAGCCCTAAGAAGCCGCAACACATTGCTGCTGCAGTCGATCCATACAAGACGCCACGAAGGCCTGGAAGTGCCGGTAGTAATCGCAACCGGGGAATAGAGCCTCCTCCACTACCAGTTGATCACAAGGAGGTAATCGCAGCGGCTGCGCAGAAGGCTCCATTGGCACCTGCTATGCCCGCGGCGCCCGCCGTTTCACCAGGATCTATGGGACCACCAGCCATGCCAGCATCGGCGTACAAGAATAGGCCACGCACTCCAACACGGAATTCGGCTGGGAATGGAATGCCAAGTCCAGCATCAAAAGGCGGCACAACCCCTCGACCACGATTCAATACTGGTCGAAGCGGGGTCTCAACCCCTATTACTCGGCGTTCTTCCGTATCATCATTTGCTTCTGAACTGGACCAGCGCTTCAATATTGCTAGGAACACCGTTGGACACGACGGACTTGATCCTAATATCACAGATCCTCGTATGATCCAAGCAATCACCCAGACCATGATTGGAGAGTTCTTGTGGAAGTACACTCGGAAGGCTGGACGAGGAAATATGTCAGAAAATCGTCATCGTCGTTTTTTCTGGGTCCATCCCTATACACGCACGTTGTACTGGAGTGAACAAGACCCTGCGACGGCCGGAAGGGCTCAATTGAAAGCGAAGAGTGTAGCCATCGAAGCGGTTCAGGTCGTCACGGATGACAATCCTATGCCTCCTGGACTGCACCGAAAGAGTCTCATTGTCATCACCCCTGGGCGAAGCATCAAATTCACGGCAACTACGGGACAAAGACATGAAACTTGGTTTAATGCTCTCTCATATCTACTTCTTCGTTCTGGCACAGAGCGAGATGAGGGAGGCAATGTCAATCCCGAAGACATTCATGAGTTCAACCCTGCCTACACTCGTACTTCATCGCGGCAAACTGAACGATCTCGAGCGTCGCTTTCATCCTACCAAAGCCACCGGACATCTTCACCACAACGACAAGTGGGGAGCTTAGCTCATCGCCAATCAGCAGCAGCTGTACAAAGAGCATCGTCACTGGGACCGAACCACAACTCCATGTCTGGGCGACTGAGTAGTCTGAGTGGGATGTTTCGCCCAAACTCGGCTCTAAGAGGATCTTTTTCAAGTCGTAGAAGTAGGTCTAGCATGCAAGAGGCTTCCGTCTATGATCCTTCTGTCGCACACGACTCTGCAGAAGATTTGAGGCAAGTCATTGAGCAACAAGAGAGGGATGCAGATAGGTTGGAGAATGTCCGGGCTTGTTGCGATGGTAAGTTCCAAGAGTCCAAGGGTTTAAATAAATATCCGTCGATTAGGTGCTGACGCTTCACATTAGGCAAACACGATGTGGGATCTCTATCTAGGAAGGGCCGTCACGGCAGCCACACTAGCCGGCATTCCATTGGGCACTCTCTCGGGTCGCACTCTCGTTCAAACTCGTACGGCCCTAATAGTCAGATCCGCCAGCAACCAGAAATGGAAGCCACAAACTAAGGCGTTGGTTCTTCAACCACCTGTGTCCTCGGCTATTCTCTACTTTCTTTTTTATTGTTTATCTCTGAGGCGCTAACCCGCTGTCATTTGAATGATGATTTTCTTTCGCTGGTACTCTCCCCTTCTTTCTTACGCTCTTTGGCAACTTGTATTTGGGTTGGCTCCGTCTAGGTGGCCATGGCGGAGGGATTAGGCACGGCGTTTTTGCTCTTGGAACCTCTCTCGAGTGGACATTGGGTCTGGCAGACCGGGACTTTGCCCTTGTGCATTATGAACCTACCTCTCCTTTCGTTTTCTCTTCCTGTCCTCCCTGTCTAAAATATTTCAATCGATCCTCAATTCTTGTTTTGCCCTTCCTTTTCGTCCCTTTTTAAACATGGTGTTCGATTTGTGGGATATTGAATGATGAGAGTAATGTCTGTTCCATGGCAGTTGCAGTAAGCATTGGACATGCTGCACGTTGGGACCAGACTGCTATGTAGTCGGTATCATTACAAATTGAAAGGTGTCTAAATTGTGAACCTTGTCGAGGATGCTGTAAATGAGATTTAATATGTTCTTCTATGGTGCTTCATTATGTTTCCCTTTAGAAGTAGCCAGCGACATTTCACGTGGGAGAATGGGTCAAGACAGTTTTACTGCTGTTGTGAGACATGCCGTATAAGCCGCCAGGTCAGCTTCCAGAGATGCAATTTAAGAATGCCCGTTTTCAATACAAAGGAACTCTCGTTCACTGAGTTGTGGTATTAATCTTCCCTAAAATGCAAAGTCTCAGACCCATCCTAAGCCCAATTGTTTCGACCCGGCGCATTCTCAACTTAGATTCCTACATATATACCCATCAAGATTCTCAACCAAGCTTATCCAGCAGTCTTCTCCGTCTCCTCTCGACCAGTTCCTCCTGGACTTCTTCCAAAGTTGGTAACCTCCAACCAATGCCATCCCCAGCATCGCCAGGCAACTCCTGCCACTCCTTTGCAGTCTTCCGCTCTCCGACTTCGTCAGCCTCTGCCATTACATTCTCAAACGCCTCCTTCTCCTTCTGTCTTTCGTACTCCAACAAAACCCCATCCTCCTCATCGAGGTTATACCCATAGTATCCAGCATCGATCCTCTGCCGCAGCTCGCGACGCTCACCACCGCCCTTCTCATCCTCCTGCGGCGGTTTCGCTTGCGCCTCAAACAGCTCTTTAACGCCTGGCAGCTCCCTCGCGCGGCCAAAATAGCGATATCCCTTGCCGCCACCGGGGATCTCGCGGCCCTCGGCGTCGACGACGCGGCCGCCGCGCATGTAGTTGGGCCCGCCGAGATTCCGAATCTGCACCTCCCACATGTGCTTCTCGCGCATCAGCTTGTTGATCTCGTCGTTGAGGTCGCGGATCTGGAAGTCCGACAGCGCGCTGTCCTGGATCTTGGTCACCTTGCGCGAGACCTCCTTCAGCACCTGCCCGCGCCACTTCTCGCACGTCGGGATGCTGTCGATCGACGTGATCAGTTTGGGTCGTCGCGTCCGGGAGATGTCGAGGATCCCTAGGTCGGCGGCTTGCGCGGCGCGGAAGCGGAAGAGCATTGATTGCGCTTTTTCAGAGTTGCGGGCCATGGTGGATGATGGGGACGCGAGGGAGTTAAGGGTGGTGGTGGTTTAGTGTCGAGCGAAGAGAATGCGTTTGCAGATCGAGTGAGATGCTGGCCTGCAGTCCCAAAGATTTTAAAAGAGTATTATTAGGAGAAGATCTATATGAAGGGTGGCTATTGTCGGTTGCGGGATAGAAGTGTTGAACTTTCGAAGGCACGCGCGGTGATGGGAAAGTTTTGGTGTTTGAAACATGGCGGTGAGGATATCGGGAACGGCAGAATGAAGCGGCGGCCACGACATTCTGTCCGAAAAGGGAAATTAGTCTACAAAGGGGTCGAAGTCACGTACTGCAAACGTCCATTGCGCTCATACAGATTTTGTAAATCTATGGTATTCTACACGCACATCCAAACCCCCTAATCCTCATCCCAGTTAGGGTTAGGACCTGGAGGTTTCGGCCCTCCTGCTTGCCTGGCAACAATAATCTGATCCACACTCAGGACTGTCCTTGCTGCCTCTGTCGCTAGCTTGATAGCCCAGCTCTTCGTAACCCAAAGGTCCAAGATACCCTCTTCTTTTGCATCTAGAGTTCCCGTCTTGTCATCGTTTTCAATGTCCACGCCGGTTGTCCATTCGTCGTCTTTACGACCCTTCTGCGCGGCGTGCGCGGTATATAACCTGCTCAGAACCTCCGTAGCATCGAGCCCTGCACTTTCGGCAAGCGTGCGAGGGATGACCTCGAAAGCTTCGCCATATTTCCTAATGGCATATTGCGAGAGGCCAGGCGTCCTCTCTGCCAGATTTGTAATGCGCTCGATAAGCTGCATCTCCGTAGCACCAGCTCCAGGTACGAGACGTGGGTCGCGAGTAATTGCTTTGACAACGTTAACGCCGTCGTCCACCGCGCGTTCCACATCGTCAAGGTGGTTTTGCGTGGCCCCACGAAGCACTAACGTTGCGGTCCGGGTGGTCTCATTCTCTTGCCTAAACACCGTTACACGGTCGCCGCCGATCTCAAGTGTTTCCACGACATCCACTGACCCCATTTCATCAGGCATAGGGGCGCCGAGACGGGCGAGAGGTGAAGCGCCGACGACGCGGCATAAACGGCGGAGTTCGTATTTTGATAGAATTTTGATGACGAGAATGTTGTAGCGGTTGAGATAGTGCATAGCAAGTTCACCAATGGTAGAGCCGGCAACTACGACACGCAGACCGGAGTCGTGGAGCTCCTTGATGATGTTCTCAATCTGGTGCTCCTCGCCTTTCGTGAAATCAAGCATTTCCTTAGCGTTATGGAGGAGTACTGTGCCTTTTGTCTCTGTCTGGCTGATGTCGATAGGACATGAATATACTCCCACTTTAGCTTTCTTGGCCTTCTTGATGTTGCCTTCTGGCTCCCGCGGAAAGACCATGCCTTTGACAACTTTGCTTTGCTCAAGACTTCCGCCCATGATCTTAACGACACGGATGTTGTCAACGTTGAAGTTTATTGGGTTCTTCGGGAGTACTGCGAGCACCGCCTCTGCCACCATATTGGCCAGGATGTCCTCACTTCCTGATTGCTTTGCTGCCACGACTGTTCTGATGGCCTTGCTCAGCTCTTCCTGTGACCTGATATCCTCGACTTTGTCAACAGTCAACTCTGTGGTATCGTTAGCACAGCGCAAATCGCCGCTAGGCACAATCGAGATCTAATAACATAGCATACCTTCCAGGATTTTCAACGCCTCCTCCTGCGCCTTTTCATACCCTTGCACAATGTCACTCGTCTTCAAACCCATTCTTAGAAGCTTCTCCGCCTTTTTTAGCAACTCTCCAGCCAGCACTATTACCATATTCGTAGCATCTCCCATCTCCGCCTCTTGTTGTTGACTTGCCATCACAATTAACTTCGCTGCGGGGTGTACGACATCGAGCTCGCGCAATATAGTTGCGGCATCTGAGGTGAGTATCATCTTCTGAAGATGGTTTATGACGATCTTGTTGCGACCATACGGTCCAAGTGAGGTCTGTACCGTCTGCGCAATAGTTCGGCACGCTTCAATATTGCGGAGGACTGCGCCATCTTCTGCATCGTAGCTAACGTACAATATTAGCTTAAGGCCGAGATGCAGTGGGGGGCGGGAGGAGTAGGGAGGCTTTACTTCTGGTAACCTTGCTTGAACAAGCCGGCATTTGGCGCATTTGGTATCGAGAGAGACATGGTGATGTATGTATGGGAGGAGCGGGGATTTGCACGGTGGTGAGCCTGGAGATATTGACTTCGCGAAAACGCGTTCGTCAAAAAATCGACCGGGGAAGTCTTGGCACTTCGAATGCAAAAACAGGACAAGCACAATCGTAGGTCTTCAAGCGACAGGTAAATATTTATTAGTATATATAATCTCATTTTTCATTTCCCTTTAGCTACCAAGGATAGCCTGTGACTGTGATTCTGTGTGAACGTTTAAGTCCTGTAATATAGATTTAGTAATATATTAAATTACCTCAAAGATCAATTCTGAGCCATTTATATGAGCATTAGGGGTCTTGTCAGGTTGACAGAAAGAACGATGAATGGGAGAATGTCACCAAGCGTGCTGAAAATATATTACACGGCCTCCAATACATATCCAAACAGAATTGAATTGGTAATATCTGAGCTTGTTCTCGAGCATAGTTGTTGTATGAATTGGTAGGAATACCTACTAACTCTTGTATCCATATTGAAGCCTATTTACGGTGGAAAGCTACCTTCAAGCTGGTGCAGACACTTGGAAAGGCAAAAACAAAAAAAGAAAACTAATAATTTGCATCTGCAGAATTCCTATCCTGGACAAAAAGTCTTCCTTGAAAAGTTCAAGCTGACTTAATTGCAAGATCAAAGGATACAAAAGTAATATTGATCCTGACTAAAACCCATAATCATGGCGTCATAGCTTCAAATAATCGTTAAATTTCGTCTTCTTTCCCAGGATTGCTTCAAATCAGGCTTTGCGCATAGGTTCTTCCGAGGTGAACGTATGGAAATAAGTGGACGCAACGCAGCATTAAATTGAGAGGTATCTGTGTGTCATCTGTAGTGTCAATTGTGAAGTAGTCGATTTCATCGTTACAAGCTAGAAGGCAGCGATCATTGGCCGGGTTGTCGTGGGCGAATTGGATCCCCTGAAAGTCGCTCTGGTAGTGCACTTGAAGAAATTCCGAAGTCACCTCACCCATAGGATTGCAGCTATCTGGATGTGGAAAACGGGTGGCATCACCGACAACCAGACCACTTCGCCGCGTCTAGACGCCCAGGAGAAGGAGGGGCAATGCAGATCTGGGGTCTAGTGCACTGCATGCCTCTGACAAACTTCCACAGTAATTGCCCGCCCAAATTGTGTTCCCACAGCCCAGCGAGGTAGGAGCCGCAGAGGTTCCCGGGCATCCTGGTTGCAAGATCAGAAAGAACTGGGAGGGTATCCTTCACGTGAGTGAAATGTTTGGAAGTATAATCCGGTATGAGACTTATCCAGTATTCCATTGCCTTTGAGCCAGCTCGCGCTTTGACGTCTTATGAATTATGCCTAAGAATATGGCCGTATCGTGACTTTAGGTGGATTTGGTTAACTTTATTATTGAGGCATCAATCTTCGCATAACGCTGTTTCCACATTCGAAAACGTAGATTGTGAGCAATAAAGAATTCGACTGGCTAAAATGCGTTCTTAAAAGTACCACGTACGTTGGGTCCTTAGTTCGGCTAACCGAGGCAAAGAAATTGGTGTTATCGGGAGGATCATGGAGATGGATGGTCTGAGGGAGGTTATTAGTACCCCGAATTGCGTATTTGAAAGGTTATAAGGCGGGTAATGAAGGTAAGTATCCAGCATTGCAGTCTGCAGCATGTGTTGCTGCAATGGTTGCATAGGATCCTTCGTATATGACTGCCATCTTCGCGCACTCGTTCTCCTAGTCCTCGCAATGGTTGTTGTCCTGCAAGATGTATAAGGTATCCACCCACAAATAACGTATGGCTAGACGTTGAGCGACGGAGACTGCGTCTTGGATTGTTCTCGGCAGACTAGAGCAATCTATTCCTAGTTTCGAAT
>Ga0307515_10018356_pt1 | contig 12670 bp, 7 predicted proteins | sample 17_EM_MG_FD_194513 | JGI IMG/M metagenome (GOLD analysis project Ga0307515, IMG submission 194513) | Populus trichocarpa ectomycorrhiza microbial communities from riparian zone in the Pacific Northwest, United States - 17_EM | ecosystem: Host-associated > Plants > Roots > Unclassified | place... | reverse complement strand
ATATATTTATTTTCAATTCAGAGTTGCAAAGTAGAAGGAGGAAAGCAAGGAGGAGAATGGATGATCAAGAATTTGGACGCCTTCTTGATCTCTTCCCCGTTGTCCGTCCTCGAAATTACCATGTAAATATTTATTCTTTCTCTGTCTCAGTCGAATCTTGATTACTCTGGTTTCAATTACTAAACAACACATGTATTGCTGTCTGTCTATTCTTCAAAAAGGAACTAGGGTTTATTAAATTTCACTCTGTTAGTATCTTTCTTCTTGCTATTAATTTAATCAGTGTTTCAAGGTTGAAAATGGGTTCAAATCATAATACCATAATATTTCGGGATGGTAGTAGTGTTCAGCATGAGATTCTCGAGTGAGGGTTTTGATTACATAATTTTTTAAGCTTCTTATGCTGGAAACCCTTATATTCTAATTAGAATGGAACAAGCTGCATGTTTTTGTGATTCTTTAAACGTGCTTGATGTTCTGCACTTGTTGTTTGTATCTGTACCCTCATGGTTTTTCTATAACCTTTTCTATATTTCAGATTGAGACGGACCCATCAAAGCAATCAACTTCTCGGTCATTTCCGGAACCGGTATTTCAGGAGGAGGAAGGTAAAAAGGAATCCAACAATCAAGTTATTGATGTACAGGGTATGCTCTCTTATAAAGTCCACTCTGCTTGCTTACCTGCTTCTCTCTTTATTAGATAATTGAGGATATTGAGATGTATTTTCCCATTATGAATCCATGAATTTTGATGAAAAATCTTTCGGGCAGCTTTGGCCTGATAATCTTGAGCCACTTAATAAACTTTCTAACAAGTCACCAAATTTTCTGTTGATGTGTGTTGTACTTGTCAGTCATTTTGGAAAAAGTCTTCCTTTCAGGTCATGTTGGGATGAAATTGCTTATGTTATGTTATGTTAAGAATCATGAAATCTTGGAAAATTTATTGGATTGGCAACTAAGATTCATCACAATTTTAGTCACTGTTGAAGTTTACCTACATCTGTTTACTGTTTTCTTGTGTATTTCTTTAAATAGATGCATTCTGGGAGAAGCTAAAGTTGGCAGTTGAGAAGAAGGTATGCTTTTGTCGATTGTCATAGTATTTACTGGCTTTAAATTAATTATAAGCCTATTTATGGGTACATTAACATATTCAAGGTGTCTTGTACATTATGAAATTTCTTTGTTCAACAACAACAGGAAGCATATTGGTCATTTTGTTGCAAGAAAAAAATAACATCGAGTGATTTTATTTGTTGTGATCACTTGTGAGTCAGTTCTTGAATTTTTTGTAGAGATGCCTCTATCACACCTCCTGTTTCTAGTTTCTGTCCATCCAGCATCAGTAATCTATTTGCGGATGGGTTGTTTCTCATTGAATGTTGTGCCAAAAAAGTTCAGCTGATTTATATCTGCTGGCCATCACACATCATGCAGACAAGTTCTGCTGCCCCCACCTGAACGAAGCAGAATAGTAGATTTTTCATTTCCTAGTGATGGGGATAAATGAATTTGTTGTGCTCTTGTGGATATGCAGGCGGGTGCAGCAGAAGCCCAGAGATTTTGCAAGGCTTTCCAAGAAATTCACCGGAAACTTGTATGCCTCATTATTTGAGAATCATATACATTTCATGTTTAAGATCCCATTTTCTATTATTGATATCTGAAAATTCAAATTTTTTCATTATATCCAGGTATATGAAGAACTGAGTTTGGATGCTGCCTGCAGCTTTATAAACTTATCAAAACGCTCCGGACAATAGTTTTTTTGCTGGCTCTGTACTTGTTCAAATATTGCTTGTTGATTTGTGACCTGTTTTTGTTTTGAAGAAGTGGAATTAACTTGATCTTAATTTATTTAGAACTAAGCTGCATGGCATCGTTGTTTTGTTAATGTAGTGGTTTCCTATTTCATTTCTTTCCCACTCAGTGGATTTTAGCATCTGTTGTAACTCAAAGCTGATTTATGATGATAATCTTGTGGGAGTTTTGAAGTTTTGAGCACTTGCGGTATTTCTCAGTTGTAGCGCGGCAAAATTGATCAATGGTTTTTGGCTAGGTAGCGGGGTAATGGCACAATCAAATTGCAACTCAGCTCATCCTGAAAACATTTCGAGTTTCAGATTGGTCGAGGCAGGGTTTCTTTTTAATGGTTACGATGTCTCGGGCTAGCGTTTTGCGTATAAAGATTGAGTCTATTGTACTAATAAATGCATTTACAAGAATTTTTTTTTCTTTCCTCGTGAAAACACTTTTCTCCCGTCCTAATGGGTTGAATATGTAGTGTGATGGTGGTTTTTTTAAAGTACTTCTCTTAAAAATATATCAATATTTTTCATAATAATATTTGTTTTATTTTTTAAAATTCATTGTTAATATTAATTTATTAAAATAATCTAAAAAATACAAAAAAATAAAAATATAAACAAAAACACTTCAATCTGCAAAAACAAACGAGTAAAATGCAGACGTAGGACTGTAGGAGTTTAGAATCCTATGGACTCGTGCCCTCGGTGCGTCTGTTTATTAATTTATATTGGGTAATAACTAACTAGCAAGGAAGGGATAGACAAGGTGGGCAGTTTTGGAATTTGACAATAATAAACTCCAACCTTAAACCCTACTGGTACCTAAAGGAGCCCAGTAGAAGTGTCCAGTACTCGATCTTCTGCAATCACTCTCTCTCTCTCTCTCTCTCTCTCTAGTCTCAGTTACCGTGCGTGAAGATGGCAAAGCGCTTGATTCCGACATTCAATCGCATATTGGTGGAGAAAATTATCCCTCCTTCCAAAACCAACTCCGGTATTCTTCTTCCTGAGAAAACCTCCAAGGTCATCCCTTTCTCTTCACTCCTCTCCTCTCTTTTTTCTCCTTTCGTTTCGTTGTTCCTTTGAGTTTCTCCTGCATCATTGAAACTGTAGCATAAAATTACACTGATACGCTACTCGGTAAATTGGGGCTGGGTTTTTGGCTTGTGTGTGATGTTCTTTTATTATAGATTCATTAGTTACTTGGCTAATCATAACCAAACTAAATTAAGCCCAAGATTTATCTTTGTTACAAGAGTTGTTTTCAATTGCATTTTGAATTTCAAAATCCACTCCTATCGCTCGAATCTGGAATTGTTTCATACATTAATACGATATTTAAGCTTCAGTTTAATTGCTATCAGTAACAGCTAAGTGGTATAGCTCGAATTTTAAAGGGTTTGTTGCGGTTGGGAAGTTCTTAGTTTTAATATCCGTGAAAGAGAAATTGGAATGAAATGCTTAACATTCAAGTTCTCACGACCAGTGTTAGTTTTTGTTCCTTTTCCCTTTTTATTTCATTCACCTTGATAGGTTAGCATGCTCAACTTATTTGTATTTGTTTCTTGCCAGTTTTCATAATTATGCTGTCCAATAAATTAAAGATTAAATGTTTTTCTGTTGTACTGTGATGTAAATGTACATTTATTCATTCGTTTTATTGGTGGATACATGGGGTGATTACTGATTGTTCTTTCCTCTCATTTTTTTTTATGCTTCACAATTCCAGCTGAACTCTGGAAAAGTTGTTGCCGTGGGTCCTGGTGCTCGTGATAAAGATGGCAAGCTTATTCCTGTTACTTTGAAGGAGGGAGAAACTGTCCTTTTGCCTGAATACGGAGGCACTGAAGTGAAACTTGGTGAAAAAGAGTGAGTTACTGCTTCTCTAAAATTAGTTCTTCTTTGAGGTTCGAGTTTCTGGTAGATGTCATGTAAAATGCATATGAGAGGTGGCATTTGTGTGTTAGCTTTTTTAGTTTGTCTACTTGATGGTATAAAGAACACTTGATCATCTGTCTTTAGCTATTCCGTGGCCCTTTTAACTTGATGCTGTAATTTGAACAGATCCAATTATATCCAGTTTGAGTTGACTTATAAATGTTCTATCAAACCATGTAGCTTTAAGATAGCAACTGTCTGACTCATAGATCCATATAGCTTTAAGATTTTGGTAGGCCGTGGCAAGTAAAGAGTCTTATAAAGTCACTGGAGTGATCAAGGTACTATTTTAGTGTAGTTAACATGGTTAAATAGGATTCAGAATTCTCCAATGCATGGTAGCTCATCCTACATGATTTTGAATTTGTTTTGCTGATTTTAGAATTTTTAATGACATGAAATGCATGTTTATATGTTTCAAGGAATATTCTATAATGGAACATATTAAAAATGCTTTATTTTATTTACGCATGGTGTATGTGAAAGCTGCTACTTTCCATCAATGCTTTTGGTTTCAAATTCTTGCACTCATATCATACAATCGTACTTTTATTTTATTTTTTTAGAATTAATCATACAGAATGAAACAGTGTGACGGTGAAGTTCTACTTGCTTTTATGTATCGCCCATTGTTGCTAAACACCAACATTTGCAATTAAATGTGTATTCATCTATGGTGGGTCGATATGCAAAATGTTTTCTGTTGCACTAAACTCTTAAACCTGAATGCCATAAAATGGCACTGTGATGTGAATGAGATCAGGGTGGTGATTCTAGGGAACTTAGTTATCTTGTTTTCATTTGGATTGCCTGCATTTTATTGCATATTTAAAATCATTGGATGAATCTTGACTTGGAAGAAGACATTTTATCCAGGGGAAATAAGATCTTTATTGGAGAAATGGGGTTTTGGTGTAAATGCTGGCATAAGCGCAATTTTTTTCTCTTCTCTTTTCTTTGTCATGCAAAATTAACAAGTTCCACAGCAACTCAGAAAGACAACTGCTTTCTTGCTGCCAAAGCATACTTAGTGACCTCAGTGTGTGACAAAAATGCATTTATTTCCTTTTCATTAGACGATTCCTTGACACAAATAAATACCTAATGATGTTTCCTTGTGGCTCTATGCACTGTTTCAGGTATTTTCTGTATCGAGATGAAGATATAATGGGAACCCTTCATGATTAATTCATAATGTTCCATCACATAAGAGTTGAAACTAATTCAGTTACTGTTTGTTTGTATTTCTTAGATTTTGGTTATCATTGGTTCCTATCATGCTTAGTTAAAGCTTGTATCGAACTTGAATGTTTTTAGTATCCTTGAGGGAACCAGGTTGGATATTATTTTGCTGCCCAGGATGGAAAGGGCGAGCTTTTGTTACTCCCCCATTTAAGGAATCTTCATATTTATCATCAATAAGTCGTTGTGTATTACGCCTTGGCTTATCATTGCCGATGGATACTTAGGGTGTGTTTGTCAAGAGGTATAGAAGAAGGGGGGAGGAATGAGAAGTAAGGATTGGTATTTCCTTAATTCCATTTGTTTGGTGAGAAGGATGGAGATTTAAGGAATATCTTTCCGCATTGTTAGCCCATCGGCGGATTGATTTTTATCCTTTCCTTGTTTGTTAGCCTAACAACTTATTTGTTATCCAAACAACGAGATGGATGGATTTCCTTTTTTTTTCATCCTTTCGTATTACTCTGGCCTTCCTCATCCCTATCCATTTTCTTGACAAACCCTTAAAACTGTATATGATTTCATCGCACAAAGAATTTTAGCAGGCTAGAAACATCCCACTTTGATGCAAGCATGACAAGGATCAAGTTTGCTTAACATTGCAAAAGATGGACGAGGAAAGAACACAGATTTGGAGCAACCGTGGAGGTGGTCAGCTTGGTTCATCCATGCTTCAGAGTCGGCTTAGTTATGTTGTTAGCGGACACTTGGATTAGAGCTAAACCTCTAGTTTCGCAATTGATTGTGTGAGTTTTAAAAGGTTAGGAATCTACTTAGAACAGAATTACAGGTGAAACGATCAATTTGTGAAGGTATTTGTGCCTTCTCCTTCGGAACTTCATGGTCACCAACGCGATGCAGATGAGGTGAGAAAAAGCACAATCATATAATGATAGGCACTCGATATTTGCCGTTCTCCCCTTTGTTCTCATGATCTTGTCCCCTTCGACTCGCACGTGATCCAAAATGTAGGCTTAAGTTGCTTATGGGTTGTCGGCCCATATGTATGAGCTTGTTTTGCGTATTGCAAATGCAGCATCTCATCGCGCACGTAAACACACACCCCCACTAGCTTCACAGAGTTTCACAAAGTTTTCTGGGATAAGCCTCAAAGACTATGGGATCAAGAAAATGGAAGAGCTCAACCATCTCTTCGGATAAAACAATGCTTTTTGGCGACGGATCATATAAATAAATAAATAAATAATACTCTTGATTTCATCGACAATCAACAGCTAATTTACTCTGGTCTATCTTATGGATGAATAATTAAACAGATATTCTTAAAGAAAAAAGAAACAATTCTTATTTCACGCTACACGCAGTCGGAAACCAACATGATTCATGCAGAAGTCTAGCTCTCTTGTACGCTGTGTGGAAGAAGGGTGTACTGCTATCAATGAAAGAAGATATATAATTGGCATCTTCCACATTATATTTATTTTTAAGATATTACCCTAACATGAGGATTTTTATTCACTATTATAATTATCAATTTCTGGGAACGACTGCTTCGACAACGTTGCTGTGGCTATGACTAATCAATTCACAACAACCGAGAGGGAAACACTGAACCGAAATAAATTTTGTCTGGTAGTCCTTGTAACAACTCCATTAATGGCAGCAGTAATAATGGTACTTTGTTCATGGATATATTTAATTTCTTTCTATTTATACGTCAAATATATAAAAAAAACTTCGATCTATATGCATTTTAACTGAGACTATACAATTCAGAGAAGTGTTTTTTTATTTTAAAAAATATATATAAAGAAAATTATTATTAAAAATAAAATAAAAAACTAACAAAATAATAATTCAACTTCTGCACCGAACAATTTCTTAATATAATAACCAACAAACGAAAAAAGCTTTAAAAAATAGAAAATGACATGGCTTCATAAATCATACATATACGAAGATAAAACAAGCTTTCTCTAGATATTCACCTATTGTGCAAAGGATTGGGACCTGTAAAGATTTTCCTCTTTTCATCACCCAAAGTTGCATCACCTCCTTCATCTTTGTCTCCTCTTAGGCCACCACCATGGGATTTAACAGGACCCATTAACTGAGATGTAGACCCAGTATTTTTGGAGCTTTCATATCTGGCTGACCTATTAGGAAGAGATGAAGTCTCTAACAGCAGAAGTATAAAAAATATGATTGCTAAGCAAGCCAACTCTTTTCTCAAACCCATCAGCTGCCTCATTCTATACCTATATATACCTCAAATCACGCATAGAATTCTTGGCCCAAAACCCTATAAAAAAAGGGAAAAGAGAAAGGAATTTCCTTCTTGGATCTGATTTTAAAGGCCCTTTAAAAGGAATCTCAAGAGAAAAGTACGAGAAAGCTGGGTGTGGTTTGTAATGGGAGACTTTTGTTTCAGTGCGTGTTTCTGGTGGGTTTCTTAGGAGTTTGAGCTTGTGAAAATGAGGCTAGTCAATGTGAGGTAGGAGTCAAAATGCATAGGGCTCGATGCCTCAAAGGAAACGATAAATATGGCGCAGAGAGTGTTTGGATACAGATTTTCAGAGCCCATGTTTTCCTTGAGAAACTCTCATACACGGACCAGAGAGAGAGAGAGGGAGGGAGAGAGTTGCAGTTTATGCTGGCAGATTTTAGATATGTTGCATATATCTACAACAAAAGATAAGAGAGGGACAGAGAAAGGCGTGGGTGTCTCGACCTAATATTAATTAATATTCTCATGTCAGGTGATTTTTTATACAAATCAATCTTTCCCTAATGTATTTTAGGTTTGGTTTGCTGCAATATTCAAGGGGTGACTTTTGCGAGAAGCTAGCTTGTTTGCTGTGTGCTCGTGTGAAAGTGCTCGTAAGTTTTTCTAGTTGGTTTCAGGTGTACTGACTGGTCAGTACTGGAGAGGCACATGTTAACATTAGAAAACCAAAACACAAAAAAAAAAAAAATGAAAATGAAAAGTGTTTGTAAGTTTTTGCTGCAATTAATTTATTGTGCATGTTGTCATGTTTTATCATAATATATATATGTGGGCTTTGATCATTCCCTTGAAATGTTTTTTTTTTAAATAAAAATAAAAATAAAAATGGGGGGTTTAATGAAAGATCTAATCAATCGATCATTCCAAAGGAAATCTAACAAAATTCAAAATGGTCAAACTGGTAGGAGTTGACCGGTGGGCCACGAAGGTAGGGGAAGAGTTTACAATTACATACATGGCGTGATCTTTTTTCCTAGAGAATGATGTTGTCTTCGTTCACTTTACATAATCACATTATAGAAAAGCTAATACATGAAAGTCATGGATAATTGATGTTAGCAACTCCTCACATAACTTTTATATTACTGAAAATGAAAACTGAAGACTACCCTCCTTTCTTTCACCATATTTGTTTTGTTTTTTTGTTTTTTCAGCATATGCCATGAATTTTACTAAAGTTACTATATGTCTAATACAACATGAATCGATCTGGATCAATCCGAGTTAACTTGTTAAACCCTCGATCTGGATCATGAGACCATAATAACTTTATATAATGCAAATCAAAACAAATTATGAAGGTTAATTCTCAACCAACTCAATGTTGAATAATGAAATTAAAAAAAATAATAATTAAAAAATAACAAAACAATTTGACCTGAGTTAATCTGTCAAATCCGTGACTCGGATCATGAGATCAGGATAATATCATAAAAAGTAAACAAAAAAATGACCCGAGTCAACCCAAGTTAACTTGTCAAACCTATGATTAGGGTCATAAAACTGAGATAACCTTATAAAAAACAAATCAAAATAAATTATGAATTATAATTTTTAATAAACCCATTGTTAGAGGTTGAAATTTTTTTAAAAACTCAATATAAAAATAGGACATAATAAAACAACTTGATTCTACCTCAGATAATTCGCAAAACACGTAACTCGAGTCATAAGACTTGGATAATCTCATAAAAAGTAAATCAAAGTAAATCATAAAACCTAATTCATAATCAACTCTATGCTGAAGAATGAGATTGAAAAAACTATCAATTAAACAAAAAACAAAAAAACTCGAGTCAACTAGGTTAACCCACCAAACTTGCAACTCGTGTTACGAGACCAAGATGATCTTATAGAAAACAAACCTAAATAAATCATAAAATTTAATTCTCCATCAACCTAATGTTGAAGGATGAAATTGAAAAAAAAAATTATCAATTAAAAAAAGACAAAAAAAAAAACTTGAGTCAATTGAGTTAACCCGCCAAATCTATAATATATGTTATGAAACCGAGCTAACCACGTATAAAGTAAACCACAATAAATGATGCAGCCCAATCTTTAGTAAACTAAATATTGAAGTACAAAATTAGAAAAAGAAATATAGATTTAGAAAAAAAACAAAAGAAAAAAACATTATTGAAATGAATAGTATTTTTGAGGTGGTGCACAGTAAAAGCACCACCTAGCTCTTTTAGTACACTATAACTAACTATTTGACTCGTGTTCCGCCACATGTTGTAGATTAGAAAAAAAAAGAAGAAATCCCTAATATACATGCTATTTTGATATGTTTCATTATATAAAAAAATTCAAAGTGTAAATCGAAAAGTCTATCTGTCTATCTAACCATTAACAATAACTAAAAAAAAAACTGAAAAGATTGAGAGATGATTGTAGATCAAGATATTTGATCTCGCAAAATGAAATATTTACCTATTTATGTATACTAAATTTGTTTATTAAAATCAATAAAAGATAATAAAAAGAGAAACATAGATGAAACTAAGTGAATTAAATTTAATAGAAAAAAAATATTATGCAACGTCGAACATGTTATAAATATTATTTCAAAATAATGATTTTTTTAATAAAATAAAGCTTATTTTTATAAAATTAAAAACAATTCTTCAAAAATTAAATACATTTCCGTTGATGCTTCAATATTCACCCCAAATTTCTTCAAATGACAAAATCATAATTTACGTGTTGCAATGAAAAGTTTCTTGTGTCTATGTGCACAGTGTTTGCTACAGCTTATGCGCTTTTTTTTGTTTCTGTTAATATTAATTTGGCTTCCTTTTTTGTTTTGTTGACAGAATTTTGCTATCCTAATTAATAACGAATTAATCATGTAAAATCCTTGTTGCTATAGTATAAACAATTATTCTTATAGTTTATTGATAAGTAATAATGAGAAAAGGATATATATTTTTTAACGACAGTGAGAATTTAATTAATAAATGTAAAAATCCATTTACGATCGAGGCAAGTTGCCTTGTTACAATCAGGGTTCAGTCCAAAGAATATATAAAGATGAGAAAAAAGACCAATGCCTAGCAAGACAAGATTCATCCAATTATAATTTTAAGGGATATAATTCAATTGATTAAGTCTTAAGTATTTTTTAAAGGTCATCAATTCGAGTGTCACAAATTTTAAAGCTACTAGATGTTTATATGATTGTTAATTTTAGGATCTTGTAGGATTAGTCGAGATATGTATATACTGATTTAAATATTCTTGATTACAAAAAAACAAAAAATAAGAAGAAGAAGGATTGATCGAATTGTTATCTGGGCCAAGAATCACCTTACTGCGTTGATACTTTAGAGTACCGTGCAGTAATTTGAATGTCCATGCAGATCTGTAACAGCCACACTTGTGCAAAAGGAAAGGAATGTCCTCTTCTGCTTGAACACCAAGTCATCGAAATGTCCCTCTAATGCTGCTCTGTTATGAATTGCAATGAATAAAAAGGAGACCGCCGTGCGTATCTTTATCGAGACCAGCTGTAGATCTAAATCTTAATTAGTGCTTACACCTTACTCGTGTTTCAATGCCTCAATCAGTCATAATCCATGATTGAACTCGATCGGCTCCTGATCTTTTCTTTCTTGCAAGCTAGCATTTACTTAAACTAATTAATTAGCTAGGCGGTAAAATTTGGGGAATATTAGGCAAGCCATGCAGTGTATGCGCACAATAAAAAGAAGCATCGTATACATTATGATCAGTTGCATTACAATATGCACCCACCACTCTACAAAGTTTGAAGCTGTGAGCAATGTGAACACTGTATTGAGTGGGCTGAATGGCTTTGACTGACTTTGGAGCAGAAAAGAATGGCACGATCAGACAGTGTGGCTGTGAGTGTAATAGGCATCATTGAGGCAGAGAATTATATGTTGGTACTGGGCAAGCAATTAGAGTGATTGCTCCCTTTATTTATTTGCTTTTTGTTTAGCTTTTTCTTGCTGGTCAAGGTCATGGTGCTCTACCATCATTGGGGTCTCAACTACTTCCACAAACTTTCACACCTTGTAGCCCCATGCGCCTTATTTCTTGGCCCATGCAACTCTCAACAAGTAAAGGAAAATGAATCCCAAGTGATATTTCATCACACAAAAAGAAGAGATGAGCAACATGGTGTGTAAGTGTTGTTGTAAACGCGATCATTGGCATGGAAGCAGAAGCTCAAGATGATAACTAGGCATATAGTAGAGCCAGACAACATTCATTCGTTTTACATAAGCGAAAAGAGAGGACTACACTGGTCTGATGGGTAATTTTATCAAGGTTAAGCAGGCGGGACGAGATATTGTCTAGTTCACTGGGATATTTCCAAATATAGTAGAGGGAAAATGGATTCAGATGCAAGTTCTTGAAGTGAGATCACTTGTGTGGTTAAAACGTAATCCTGTGGAAGCCAACTAGCATAAAAAAATGAAGCCGCCATTTTGAACGGAAAGATTAACAAGAGAAAAACTGAATACTGAATCCCTAGTTCCCTACTGCAGTTGAGCAATGAGCATTATATATTGCCAGCCATTCACGTCTCCTCTTCTCTCTCTTTAACATTCCTCATGGACTTCGAAGTTCTCAGTTGCATTTTTTTTTTTTTTTGCTCTCCTTTAATGAGCAAACAGGGTGATCATCTAGTGAGAGCCTGGCACAGGTAATCTACCATTGATCTTTTCAGCACAACAAAAGATTCATAAGTAATCAATTACCTTGACTTCCAAATGGGGAGCAAATAGTGGTGTTTTGGATGCCGTATTTCATCATTCACTATGCCTTTCACCCGCAACATTCCTTTCCTAAAAGAGCTGAGATCATGAAGTAGAAATCAAGAGGGGCAAGCAGATGTAAAGCATAACCATAGTGCTGATAACATCTCATTATCCAAGTTAGCAGCCTTCCCCTTCTATTTGCTGCCACGGGCAGCTTCTGCTCTGAAAGCAAATATTAGAATGTGTTCAATATTTTGCTACAGATTATAATTACTGAATTTATATATATAGCTCTGGGTTTGTTTTATTCTTCTCTGTATAGAAAGTATACACACAAGACAGCTGAATAGTTTATCTGGTATAAACATGCATAGCTGAAACGTCTTATATCTTAGAGGCATCGGCTGTAACTTGGCTTAAAGCCACAGCTGTCTTTGATCCGGATGGACAACCTAATTGCAAGCAAATGAAATCCCCAGCAGAGAGGAGTTTCACCAGATCCACGTTGGTTATCACACCAAGTCCATGAAGCATGTAGACAACATCTTCAGTAGCAACATTGCCTGATGCTCCTTTTGCATATGGACATCCACCTAAACCCGCAATAGAAGAGTCCACTGTGCTAATCCCCACCTGTTGATAATATAAAAGACAATTGTTGACAGATCAGATAGATGACAGAAAATAAAAAATAAA
>Ga0307515_10018355_pt1 | contig 12671 bp, 7 predicted proteins | sample 17_EM_MG_FD_194513 | JGI IMG/M metagenome (GOLD analysis project Ga0307515, IMG submission 194513) | Populus trichocarpa ectomycorrhiza microbial communities from riparian zone in the Pacific Northwest, United States - 17_EM | ecosystem: Host-associated > Plants > Roots > Unclassified | place... | reverse complement strand
AGAAAAAAAAAAAAAATCATTTTCAATCTCTTCATTAATTCCATTTAATAGGTAACTTCTTAAATAAAGTGTCATTACCACACTCGTCAATTTTGATTGCGAGTTATAAATAGAAAATTATGGAAATTAAGTAGACAATTACAGAAAAATAAGTACATTTTTAAATAAGTAATATACAAAATGTCAGCGTTCAATTACTGAAACTATAGTTATAACAACGCCTAGTACTATGATTCTCGTAATTGTTACTTCTAGTCTTGCAATGACATAAAAATCGTAACATCAAGCTACCATAACCACGTCATGGTAGGATAGATGTCTCCTCCAAAGAAAGAGGTAAAAACAAGGAAAGGGTGAGATCTTGCAGATAGAACAGAATGCCCTTTGTTTCTTCTGATAGGAAAAACGGCATGAAATTATATGCCACTAAAGGGGGGGATTTCCAAAGAGCAACAGTTGCATCAGCACTGGTACAGCTCAGGAACCCCCAACATAAATTAGCATGCAACTATAAATTTCCCGTCTCAGAAGTACCATAAAGTTTTCCTAGAAAGAAAGCTCCTGCGTAACAAAACCTGTCCTTTTCAAGTACAAGCCGGATATTTTGCCTTCAATTCTCCCTCACTAGGTAGGTATCATAGGTAAACTATTGGATTGATTTTAAGTTTTAAAGAACGACAGGAAACATGTCTACTTTTGGGATTTCAGGAGAAATCTAAAGGACACGAGCGAGAGAGAGAGAGAGACAGATGATAAAAAAGTGCACTTTTAACACTTTCTCATTCAGCTATTGAGCTATCAACCTCTTTCCGGTGCACTTACAAGATGGTCCCTTTTATGTACAGAAGCTATAGTGAAAAGGCACCAAGTGCCTTGTGTTGTGTTCCACAAGAAAAGAAAGGGAAAAAAAAAAAAAAAGAGCATACAAGGTAAAAACGAAATAAAAGATCTAATGCTAATCTGCTACTCAAAATGGGTGGCAGGCAATGACAACACGTAGTGAAGGATGGTGTACAGCAGGCTCACTTCTCCACGATTACTGGACCTCCATATAGTTCTCCTACAAAAGTCAAGTCCTCAGGTGTCTCCCTCTCTTGAAGCCAGGCATGGCCTTCCTTCTCCTCTTCAGGAATTGATACTCCATTCACTGCTTTGTCAGACAAAAAAATTATCCAACAATCGTCAATTGAAATTTCAGACAGCTAAATAATCAAGATTACACCGAGGCAAAACATTACTTTGTTTTCTGTAAACATTTTGAATTACATAGAACTTTGTGAAGATGCACCATGGTACCTGAGAAATTGGCAAATGGGAAGTCGAGGTAGTATTGGCAATGCCGACCATCAGGAGCAGAGTATGGAGGGCCTAGCACATCTAGGACTGCACAAGCTGTCACTGCTGTAAAGCAATGCATGTTGCCTCCATCAGTAGGGTAAAGGATAGAGGTGTTGCAAGGAGCGGTTAATTTAGAGTTGACCTTGACCTTGGCCAGACGAACCTCAGTCTGCTTTGCTTCATTAACCAAAACCGAGATGTCAGGGGCTATTTTCATTTCCAATTATAGAAGAGAGAAGAATGAAAAACGCCAAAAGTCGTGCATTCTGCTAGGGTTGTCCATGATGCAAACAACTGAGGCTCATGGTATAGTGGGAGAGAGTCAAGACATCACCATCATCCAGACAGGTTATGAAAACGACCATGTGAACTTTCTATCCAGCGAACTGGAGCATTACTCGAATGAGAACTGTAATTTTTTCATTGTTCAAAACTTTTAGGTTTTCACAACTAGATGACCAATTTCAAATATTTAGAAGGTTTTTTTTACATCCTCCACTAGATCAGTTTACAACGTTAGATTTACAATTTTCTTTTCTAATTTTCTCATGGGATTTGCTATTTTTATCAAGTTTACAGTTCCCAGCCTGTAAAAAAGGTACACTGATGCTTGAGCTCGCCTATTGCTAACAATAAGAATTTCTTTTCAACTTTCATATTTACTCAGCATACTCAGGGGATTTCTTGGTTGGAAATGTCTGTCTCCTCTATTGGCACGTAATATAACTCATCGCCAGAAAGACACATGCTGGATTTAGCAAGGCCATTTTAGTTCAACGCTTACTCTAGTAGAGCATTTCTATTTCTTCATTTTTTTATTACAAACTTTGGCAGCATAAATTCAGTACAAGACATAAAACAAGTAACACTTACTGGCAGGGACATCGGCTACCCAGTCATATGATTTTATGTGCATAGTCCCAAAGAGAAGTTTGCTAAATACAGTCATTCCAGGATGATTATGAAGTGGAATGACGCCTGATGGTGGCAAGCAGAAGATTCCCATCTATCATAATTGAAAATCAGAGCAAACAAGTCAAAATATAATTCCTCGAATATAATGTGAAAGCACCTCAAAGAAGGCTACCTACAGAGAATTTGTCACATTCATGGAGATGCAGGTATCTTATCACCGGAGTTCTCCCAGCCACAGAAGCTTGAAAATGTGGCATTTCAGGAAAGAGACCAACATCAGCAGGCTTGAAGTTATCTGCATAACAGGAACTCGTGATTAAAAAATCAAGGACAGATTTATATATATAAAAAAAAAACATAAAATTAGTCCGTGTTACTTTTGCACGAGCAGGGACAAGGATGTGGAACTTCTTGAGTTCTATACTTGTATGTTTCATTCCAAGTACTGTCCTAATTTTATTGAAAAGCCCCAAAAATACAATTTCAAATGAAATCATGTCCATGAAGGGAACAAAACTAGAAATAGCAAACTAAAAGAAATTAAAAAGCCAAATCCAATTAAAGGACCAGGGTAAACAAGATAAACCAAGACAGGATACAATGCACTAGAGAACATAAATTCAAGTCAAGCTCAACAACATCACAGCAATGAGAAGTGAGACAAACCAGGCATTCTTTCAGCCTAATGGCCTAAAGATTTTGTAGTTTAAAATATGATAAAAAAAAATTAATTAATTAAATTCTAACTCTGTATGGAGCAACAATGTTAATATTTATACATTTCCTTACCTGATGAACAACCAATTGCTAACTAAAATTCCATTTCAATTGTAGTATTAGTAACTTTCCTAACCAGAATTATCAAAACTAAACTCTAAAACCCCTCAATGCAACCCAATTTTCCAACTCTAAAATATCAAATTTAAGGCACTGTACATAAAGAAACATACCCAAAACTGCCTTTAGCTTTTGGATATTATCAGAAGAAGGAATAATTCCAGTGCTACAAGAGTCAAACACTTCATTGCAGGTGTTAAACAGCTTCTGAACCGGCGATACAGCCACCATCTTCTTATGGTGCCGCCGCCGGCCTCTCTTTCCCTTGCTATTCGTATTGGTTTTCGGATTCAAATTCGAGTTCGGAATCGGAATCTTATCCTTGGCCAATTCACCAACTTGTTTTACTTTCTTATTAGCCACACTTGTCTCAATCCCCATTCAGCCCCACAAATTGCTCTCAAAACAACAAAAATTCCTCAAAATAAGAGATGGGTATCGCTTAAAACTCTTAAAAATACAAAATTAAGATATGGGTATGCAAGATATTTTTTTAAGGAAAAAAAAAAGACTCTGCGTGTATATGAACATGTAGTTTTTGTTTTATAAGTATGGTACTGTTTACTTGTTTGATGGTATGTGTATATGCGTGTTTAGGACACAAGAATAGAGAGGTAAAAACAAAGGAGAAGATGATGAAGCGAAAATTTGCATCTCTGGTGATGTGGTGATAGGGTGCGATGGAATGGGGGGGGAAGAAGGATGAAGATGGGTATAAAAGGGGAGTTAGACAAGGTGGTTTTTCCTTGAGAGAAAATCAAAACCATGTGCCATTGTTTCTATTTCCTATGGGCTGTTCCTAATACCATTTGGGTTTTTTTTTTTTTTTTTTTTTGCCATTCTTTTTATCATCTTCACATTCTTCTTTCCCACTTTTTAAATTTTTTAGAATAAATATTCAGGCTCTTAAATATAATAGATAGATACTAGATTTGTTGTCCGTGATCTACCACGGGCCAAGATTTTATTATTATTATTATTTTTTGCTGTAAACAAATAATAGTTAAAAAAAAATCTAAGTATTGAGTTATTAGTTTAAATAACAATTTAAATAATATAAAAAAATAAAAAGAATTATATTTGACCTATCTAAATTATCAAACAACTCAATGCTAACCTAATAAAAGAAAAACTATAAAAAAAAACATCAACTTAAAAAAAAGGAGAAAAAACTAAGAAAACTCAAACAAATCTTTTAAACTTGATCTAATCTTAAAAACTTGCAACTCATTGAATTATGGATCAAAGTTTAATTAAGAACTTATTTGTCAATTAATTTAATTTTAAAAGATGAAATTATTGAAACATATTAATAAAAAAAACTTGCAAAAGCAAAAAAAAAAAAGAATGAGTACAAAATTTGAGAGAAAAACAGCTAAGGAGGATGAAATTTGAAAAACAAAAACTAAATTAATCCCAAACAAAACAAATAGTAATTAAAAAAATGAGTACCTAATTTGAAAGATTAAAAAATCATAGAAGATGAAATTAAAAAACAAATTATAGAGGGCTAACCGAATAGAATCAAACCTGAAAAATAAGAAAACAAAAAAAATTAAAAAAAAAATTAAAAATTAAAAAAAAGGAAAAGAAAAGGAAAAAAAACCAAGCAAACTCATGTGAACCTCCTAAACTTAGTTTAATTTCTAAAACCTGCAACTTGTGAAATCCTGAACTTGGGTTCAATAAAAAAAACTTAACTCTCAACAAATTTAATTTTGAAAGATGAAATTTTATTAAAAAAATATTAATAAAAAAACTTGCAAAAGAAAAAAAAGAGAAAAAAAAAAGAATGGGAATAAAACTTGACAGAAAAAACCCGTGGAGGATGAAATTTGAAAAAAATAATTAAAAATAACCCTAAAAAGATAAATTGCAACTAAAAGAATAAGGACCAAATTTAAAAGATTAAAAAATTATAAAGGGTGAAATTAAAAAATATTTGTAATTTGATAAACTATTTATAGATTAAAAAATGATAAAGGATGAAATAGAAAGAAATTGTTAAGAGTTAACACAATAGAATCTAAAGGGAAAAAAAAGAACAAAAAAAAAGAGAGAGAAAAATAAGAAAACATCAATTTAGACAAAGAAAAAAAACCAAACAAACTCAGTGAACCTTAAAAACCTGGTCTAATCTTTAAAAGTCGCAACCCATGAAATGTTTTACCCGAATTCAATCAAGAAACCTTATTCACAACCGATTCAATAAAAAAACAGTGAGGATAAAATTTAATAGAAAAAACCCAAGGAGAATGCATTTTAAAATAAAAAAAAATGATGCCAAATAAAATAAACCATAATTAAAAAAAATGGAGACCGAAATTTAAAGATACAAAAAAATCATAGGGGGGAATTAAAAAATATTTGTAAAAACCAAGTAAACCTGGACAAATATCCTTAACCTGATCAAATTTTAAAAACTCCCAACTCATGAAATCCTAGATTAAGTCCAATCAAGAAGTTTATTATGAACCAATTTAAAAATATAAATCTTAAAAAATTGTTAAAGTAAAAGAGTTAGCAATCTTTATAAGGATTAAATTTGATAGGAAAAAAAAACAAAGAAGGGTGAAATCGTGAAATAAAATCATTTATGATTTAAAATAAAAATCCATCAAGGCTAAAAAATCAACAATAAAAAAAACATGAATTGAATTTGATAGGAAAAAAAAAAGCAAAACATGGTGAAATTAAAAAAAAATCAATTGAAAAAACAATTCCAAACAAAAAAAAACAGTAATCAAAAGAATAGGTGTAACATCCCCATATCCGGGATAAAACAACAATCTCACGTCAATCGAAAAACAAAGTAATTAATTTTTTTTCTATATATATTCATGGTGTTCGTATTAAAGTCTACCGAAATTTCAACGGAGTCTCTCATATACCGGAGGTCCCAAGTTATTGACATTCAACCTGTTTACACTTCTAATAACCTGTATCTCTTAACTCAATCCCGACCCAATCATCTGGGGTCTCAATCCCACAAACATCATCATACATATCAACCACAATATTTATGATATATATTATATAACAAATATCATTATGGATGGATAAAAATATAAATACGCATACATAGAACATAGTTATATGAACTAAAAAGTTAAGTTCATCTAAACAAGGTTAACATTAATTATACAAGTTAAGTTATACAAACATTTCTACATTTACAAAATGCAAGGGTATACTCCTTAGAACCTAGATTACAAAAAGTGAATATAAGCTATGATTTACTCCTGTCGTGCATGTAATGGTCCTGAAACAAAATACATATTATTGAAACATGAATATCACAATAAATATAACAACACAAATATCTAACAATTTAAAAGGGGCAACATGCATTCATATTTTGTTTACTTCTCCCTTCTGGTTTTCATTAGAAACTATTTCTCGTTCAACTACTAAAAACCGTTTCCTCTCCCATTATCAACCTCCATTCCAGATTCTTATAAGATCAATCATGATTATTTTCGCTTAACATATTACTGATACCAATTTCACTGGTATCATCATCTCCCCGTAGGAGTCAATGTAAGGTGATCCCCCTTACCCGGGATCCTAACATACACTAAATGTATGCTAGTCCAATACATGATGATCCCCTTACCCGGGATCCTAACAAACACTAAATATATGTTAGTTCACGCCCCAAATCACTCTTCTCATTTTTCTTTGTCAGCGATAATTTCATCACTTGGCAATTCACACAACAACCTTTCACCTTGCATACACATACATTCAGAATATTATCTAAAATATTGACATCATTACGCAAACTTTCCTCCTTTCACCGAATGTCCAACATTCGGTAATTCACATTTCACATCAGTAACATATTAAATCATGGAATTTAACTAGAAAGTATAGGTGCGGATCACCTATCTGCAATAGAAGCTCTACTCGTGCTCCCCTGCTGCTGCTACACTGCATCTATGGTCCCTCCTGTAAATCACAGGCTTATCTCATAAATTTTCCTCATTCAATGATATATTTTATAATAACCATATCAACAATCAATAAGTCTTTCTTTCAATCATTTCTTTATATTTTACATTTTTCTCATTACCCTCATTAATATTGTCGTTCTTTGTCCAACCATATTTATCATTCCCTTCTTTATATTTGAACTGTTACTGTTTAAATCTTGAATTGTTATTGTCCAACTATTACTATCTAGACCTTCGACTATTACTGTTTAGACACTGGACTATTGTTGTCTTAAACAGTTACTGTCTAGACATTGAACTGTTACTGTCTAGACATTGAACTGTTACTGTCCAACTATTATCGTCTTGACATTGAACTGTTACTGTCTAGACATTAGATTGTTACTGTCTTGACATTAGACTGTTACTGTCCGACCTCTCCTTAGATTTTTAACTATATCCAGAGTTCTCGAACTCTCTTTCAAGCAAGATTGGTCTCATTGGAAAGCTAAGACATAAGACTACAAGTTCTCTAAAGGAAGAAGAACCTAGTTTTGCCCCCAAGACAGTCAAAATTCCTCATTAACGAATCAAACCTACTGCCCTACAGGGTCTATCATGACCCAGTCTTAGTTGGTTACCCATAACTGGAGTTCTATAACTCCAAATTGAGCAAGACCAATTTTCTTAGTTAGTCAACATCCAAAACTACAATTTCTATGGAGGAACCTGATCCTAATTCCTTCATCCTCCTACCCGAAATCTCTCTAAAAATCAAGAGACGAAACTGTCCAGATTCGTCAACCTTTCCATTTACACATAACACATGAAGTTATTTAATTTTATCAACTAATACTTCTTCCCCAATTCAAGTCTAAGAACCCTAATCTATAATTCAACATCCAGGCATCAATTCATAATCAAATTTGAAACAACTCATAAGATAATATTTAGAACACCTTACTCGGTAAGAATCAAGGTTTCGATCTTCAACCAGTCGAAGATTTTCAACTCCCTCCTTTTCTTTCTAATGACAGTCGACCCTCCCTTTTCTCTTCTTGTTCAAATTTTATTATTAATCCTTTGCCCACAAGTGTTTATTCTACCTATAAACCCTTAATCTTGGATGAGTTCTTGAATTTTCGATGTTTCTCTCTTGATTTTCAAAAATGGATACAAAAACTCCCTCTTTTCTTTCCTTATGGTTGCTGCAGATTTTTGGTGAGAAAATGAGTATTTATGCTCTATAATTTTTTTTATTTGCATTTAGGCCATATTTTCTTTAAGTGTATTATTTTTGCCCCCACATCTTTTTTTTTTCTTCTTATAATTAAGTTATACCTCTTATAATTAATATGTAGATGCTTGTCAGATGACATGTACACTGAACTGACTCACATGAGAATTTTATATGGAGAGATCACTTGTGTCTATGGAAAAGCTCATATGATAATTGTGTAATTGATTTTTAGACTTGATATTACTAAGTCATCTTATATAAGGAATGTTATGTTCTGATCCTGCTATATGTTATCCTAATCAAGGGTAACAAACAAGTATATATTGGGTATAACATGAATTATATGAAGGTATTTGAGTAAATAATAGTGGATTCACCACCCTAAATGAATTACGAAAAATGTTTCATCTGTTTTCAAATAGTATTGATTGTAAATCCTTGAGTAAAGTAGAATGAGATTTGAAAAAAATTTCAAGTTCTATTCAAATAATCAATGACTATAATGTTGAGAATAAATATGAGCTTATATAGTAGACACACTTCATGCTATAATATTTAAATCAGAACATTGTTGATGAATGAATAATAATTACATTAAGAAACTAATCACTAAAAGGTTAAGTTAAATCATTAATAACTTTTTTAATATTTAAAAGATTATGATACGTTACTAGATATTATATTTAATTTTCAAATATAAATTAATCAATTATTAAATTAATAATAGAGTAGATTGTGGCGGAGAAAATTTAAAGTTAAAGATAAGAATTACAAGAATAGATTATGTTCTTATATTAACTTACTGGATATTAATGCCTTGGTTCTTGTCTAAAAAAAAATCCTACGCTTTAAAATCTCGATAACATTCAATTCAAACTTAGATGACAGTAAGTGTGTGTTTGGTATTGCGGTAGCTATTGTGATTGTGGTTTGAAAAAAGTTGTTTTATAAAAAGTACTTTTAATTGAGGTTGGTTTGAAAAAATAGGTGTTTTGTTAAAATTGTGGTTGAAATTGAGGTTGAAAAAAAGTAGTTTAATGCGTTTGGTTAATAATGCTTTTGAAATTGAGGTTATAAAATAATTTAAAAAATATATATTAATATTGATAGTTTTTAATTTAAATATTGTAGATTTAACTTTTGTTATTACATCATGAAATAAATAATACTTTATATAAAATATTTTTTATTGTTCCATTAAAATATCTACAATTCCATCACGTATGAAATACATCCGACAAGGACAATAGTTTTTTTGGTTTTTTAAGTGCGCAATAACATTAGGTAAAAGATAATCAAGAACGAAATTGGGATTGCGATCAAATTCTGCAAATGCTACTTTATCAAGCGATCTCTGTCTAATTTATGTAGTGTCATTAAATAAAGTTAAACACTAGTTTTTCAAATTAAAAACAATTAAAAAATTAAAAATAATTTTTATTTTACTGGGTTGGACCTGGTTCAATGTATTTTAAGTTTTGAACCGGAACCGGTTTGGCCGGAACTGGTCCGACCGGAACTGTATGCATGTTACACTGTTCATGCTAATTAATTAGCATGAACAGTGTAACATGCATACAGTGTACAGTGTATGCAAGTTACACTGTGCATGCTAATTAATTAGCATGCAGTGCGTAAATATGTTGCCTATTGTTTACTGTTGAAACAAAAGCAGCCGGATGCTGCTTCGTGATTACTGAGTTTGCAACGCAGTAAAAGTGGGACCCATGAACAGTTAACAACGTTTTTTTCTGTAACCAAACATATGTTTGCTGCGTTTTATTTCAACCGCAGCCGCGTTGACAAACGGAGCCTAAGTCACCCTTGTTGCTTGTCATCACTGTGATCCACATCCATAAAGCCAAAACCAACAATGGCTTGTTCAAGATTAGTTTAGAATGTGTTCGTTTTTTAAGTAGTCTTTGCAGATGTAATTTGAAAAAAAATAAGTTTTAAAAAAGCACGGTTAGTTGTGCTTAGTTAAATTTAGATATATGTTTGGTAAAAATTATGATTGAAATTTATGTATAGCAAAAAATAATATAAAATGTTTGGTCTATAAGAACTTTTATGAAACTTAGTTAAAAAAATATGTAAAAACAAAAACTGCGTTCCAAACTAATTAAACTCATAGCAGACATTTTTATCTTCCTATTTAATTTGCTTCTTTGGATTGCCCAAGTACTTTTTGGCCTCCTAGTTGATGACATCATCTCTTTAAATTTTTCAGAAGAAAAGAAAGTTGTGATTTTTATGAAGGGTCTAGTGACTTTTATTATTGTCATTGTTGAAAGAAATGTCTAAAATTAATTTGTCTGCTGGTACGTACCACCATATAAACTTCCACAACAGTACTAGACAATTCTAGCCATTAATGCACACATGGAAAATGGGGTACTTAGCCCTAATTTTCCATCGATATCACTTCCTGTTTTTCTCCAATTTATACATAGCTCGACAAAGTCAATGTAGTGATGAAGTTGATTGTGGGAGACTGACATGCAATTTACTGGACAGATCATAGCGAAACGACTCTTAGAGTAGTAGACCCGCGAGCAGCATTATATGGTCATTGGTGGCCATAAATGCTACGCGCAAGGATCGAAGACTAGACTTCTTAACCTCCTCTAGATATATAGCAAACTCAAGACTCTCTTCTTTTCCATCTAAACCAATCCATAGTCAGCAACACTTCTCTTTTGAAAAATGGTAGCTAGCTGGTTAGATCGCTCTTTTTCACTCATTGTAGCAGCCATGAAAACTATATATTTACGAGGACCGATACACTCGTGCATTGTCGAATATTGTTGCTCTACCATTATTTTATTTTCACTTTTTTCTCACAAAAGAACATCGAATTCCCTTTTTGATCAATTTAATGCTACGCACTGATCATCAATACCGGTTCTTGCCTTCAAAATTTACAAATGACAGAAGATGATCCTTTGGGGGGATTTATATATTTTCAACCAACCTAGCTATATCATATATACAAGATATATGAGGATTTTAATACTGGAATTGCATATCAGCTGGAAAATGCTACCATACATTGGTCTTGGATGTTGGAAACACTAAAATTTCTTTCGCACCAAAACAACAAAAACCCACGTCACAAATTCACTTACTCAAGACTGTCTTGATTCTTGCACCTTCGGAAAAAAAATAACAAAGCCTAATAATTAGAAACAACCTATATCCCAACATCATTGAAATCAAATATTATAGGCTTTGATTTTAGTTAAACTATATTAGGTTTACATTTTGTTTTTTTTTAAAAAAAAAATGAATGATTTTTTTGAAGAGAGAAAACGGGACAAGAGAGAGTGTAAGTGTGGTATGTTGTTTTTCATATATTATTTATTAAAGCAATTTTATTTTTTAATTCTTAACAATATTAAAAAATTTCATGAGACTTGTCTTTTTTTTATGTTTAAAAAACCTTAAATCCTCAGCGATATAAACTAGTTTTAATTATAGAGAAAAATAAATTTATCCTCGTTTTTTCGCTGCTAGCCATTGTTGGTTTATTGCTTTCCATGTTTTTACGAAATATTCAAAAAATGCCCCGATTTAGCACCTTTTTCAAAGACAACAAAAAGGAACAAAAAAAAGAGAAGAAAAAAGCATAAGAAGTTAATGGCTACCCGGCCCAAAAATACACTTCTCTCATATAGTATCGTTTGCTTCAGGTAAGCATTTGTTGTACATACAATAAAAAAATATGATTACATTTTTAATTCAATGAAGAAAATTAAATAGCAAATTGACATGTTGAACATGCTATAACATAATTTAAATGTTGTAGCAACATTCTAGTTACGCGTGTTACTGATACAATCATATTATTCGATAGTTTCACCTACATTTAACTAGTGTTTTGCCTATGTTTTATATATAAAATACCTTGATATTCTTTGTTTTATGTTTTGAAGGCACTTTTGGATGAAAGATGCAAAAATGAGTAAATTGGAGATAATTGGTAGATTTGACCTTCAGTCGATGTTTTGTGCAGAGCGTGAGCTCTAGAGGTTGAAATGAAGTGATTCCAGTGGCATTAAAAATCTAACATCCATACCTTTCTGGACATCTAAGGCGAGAAAATAAAATAAGGAAGAGAATGGAAATTGCAGCCTTCAAAGTCAAATCTCGCAATCTGCTAGTGTTGACCTTCGGACATTTAGACTTGAATATCTGGAGCTATAGAAGTCCAATTTATGCAAACTCAATTGTTTTGGATTCCTGACTCAAAAACCTATAAACGCTCCAAATTTCAGCAAAAAACGATGTCATATGAGGGAGATATAAGTTTTCAAAGATGACAACTGAATTCTGCCAGCAAACAGGTTTCGTGAAGAAACGAGTCCAAATTACGTTCCGAAGCATCTAAACCGATATCCAAGTTT
>Ga0307515_10018353_pt1 | contig 12673 bp, 16 predicted proteins | sample 17_EM_MG_FD_194513 | JGI IMG/M metagenome (GOLD analysis project Ga0307515, IMG submission 194513) | Populus trichocarpa ectomycorrhiza microbial communities from riparian zone in the Pacific Northwest, United States - 17_EM | ecosystem: Host-associated > Plants > Roots > Unclassified | place... | reverse complement strand
ATATTTCCTTGAAATGGTCTTGGTCCTCGGATATCCGCAGTCCAAAGTTTCTTTTCTTGATAGACTGGTTCAGGTGGTTCCTCTGTGACCCCTTGAACCGTAACGGGTCTTTCCTGACAATGATCCATGCAGTATTGCGAGCCAAATGTAACCGTATTCGAAGCGAACCTAACCGCGACATCGTGCAGTCTTAACCACGGAATTCCTAACACAATAGGGTAATGTCCTAACTTTGTAATAAACATCGGGATCCTTTCCTTATGATTCTGTATATCCATTCCTACTTCTGCGAGGTGGGTAATATCTCCTGATTCGATGGTTCGGCCATCGCTAACTTCCACTTGTCTTTTTTCTTTAAGTTCTTTTAGCGGAACCTCATGGTGACGAGCAAAATCTTGATCCATAAATGCGATCCCCGTAGCTCCACAGTCTATCAATGCATGTGTCTGTATCACTTGGTCACGAATGGTTAAGGAACAGGTTATAACCAGATGTTTTCCTTCCATTGATCCCTCCAATACATCCACCTTGCTAATTGAAAACCGTGAAATTCCAAAACATTGTAACGCATTTAAATCAAAACTTTTCTTGTCGATTGGGGAGTCACCTTTCCCTAATCGACCCGCTCTTTTCCCTTTTCCTTTGGTTCCTCCTTTCCTTCCGCTTCCTTCATTTCTGCCCCTGCCGCCTTAAACGGTCGGGCCTTCTTTCTCACTGCGCAATCCACCGCTCTGTGGTTGAACCCACCACAGTATAAACATCTTCCATCCGCGAACCTCTTCGCTCTTTCCTCATCCGATATCCTCCTCCAGCCTGCACTAAGATCCATTGGCGCTGGTCCGGTATACCCAGCCACAGTCCCCGTTGGTGCTGCCTCTGGTGTCTTCGGGGGTACTGGTGCTCTTGGTGCACTTGGGGATCCTACTGAGGAGGACCATTTATGTTGCGCCGCTTTCTCCGCCTTCCTCTGTCGAATTTGGTTGTCCCGTTTCTGGCACAACGTTACAGACGCGGGAAGGTCGTCCAGCATGTCGGTATGTATAAATGAGTCCTTCATCTCTTCGGATAGCCCTGACCTCAGAGCATTCCGGAGTGCGGAAGGGTTCCAATCCAAATCGGCCGCTATAACCTGGAACTCGGCATAATACAGAGAGAATTCTCGGTTCTTCTGTTTAATTTCCTTCATGTTCCGTTCTGCGGTGGCCACTCGGTCCGGGTCCCCAAAAGCTGCTTCCAGGAGTTGTATAAAAGCTAGTAGGCTTTCCAGCCCGATCTCTCCATTATCCCGAACATGTGGCAAGACCTGTTTCAGAGCAAGCCCGCTCAGGCGGTTGAAGGCGTACCTCATTTTCGCCTGCTCGTCGGGGAACCTGCTGGGTGTACGGCGGATGACCATCCGGAGCTGCGCAACCCAGCCTCTCAACTGAGTTCGATCCGACCCTGAAAAGTCCGGGGAGTCGGGAAATTTCTGCCCTCTGTCCTCGGGTTGGGGGGGGGCTGGTGGCGCTACCCGTGCGGCTAAGGATAGCGCATTCGCTAACTGCGCTCTCAAATTCCGGCCCTCCTCGCTGGCTTCTCGGGCGTCTCTGGTCATGTCGTCCAACTCCCTCCTCAATTCCTCGTCCGTTCCCGCCGTCCGGGGAGTCTGTCGAGCCACCTCCAGTTCGTTTCGGAGGGTCGTCAGTTGCGCCTCGTAGTCGGTATGATCGCACACGACCGGGGGGGGTTGGGTCCGTGCCCGAAGGATGGCTATCTGGTTTCGCAGATGCGTTATCTCCGCCGGGTGGTTGCATACCTGTTGTATCTCCCGTACGGGTTGCGAATACTGTGCCACGCTGCTCAGGACCTGTTGTGTTACCATCAACAGCTCGATGCTTTCTGTTGCTGTGGTGTCTCCGAGGTCTGTGTTGAGAATCCGGTTGATGGTTCCCTGGTCTTGTACCGACACCAGGGCTGCTCGGGGTTCCTGTGATGTGGACATTGCAGCGGATCAAGCACATCTACCAGTGCCAATTGAACTGGTCGATTTCGGAAGGGGTGGGTGTCGGTGGTTCGACAACAATCAACGGAATTTCAAAGGGTTTTGCTGTTTCTGCTGCTGCTGGTGCGTGTCCCTCAGTTTCGTAGGTTCCGTAGCAATCGTGTCCTTCGCACCAACAAGGGATATCTATTTCACAGTTAAACCAGGAATGGGGTCCCCAGTACCTAGTCCAGCTATTTCTGAATACTGGATCGTCAAGCTCCAAGCCTCCTCCGTATGCGGCGGCCTCCGTCCAATAAAGGTTCCAGGGGGAGGGAATATCTGATTGTTACCAAAAATAAGCAGGAAGGCAGAGGTCGTCTACCTCGGTATTCAACAATCCTTCGATACTTTCGAAGGCGTTCAGAGGTTCACGTTCGGACAGAGTACAATGCGTTCCGGCGAGATCAAACCAATTCGTTCGGGAAGTGCAATTACTGTCGTATTTTTGCATTCGAATATGGTGATCGGTGAGGGTAATTTCGAATATCAAATCCGGTAAGTTGTCTGCGGATATCAACGCAATCGTCGCAAATATGGATCCAATAACGTTCGGGTCCCAGATATACCCAACAAGAAGAGGAGCAGGGTTCGTGACAATACCTACAACCGTTCGAGGGATGCAGGCACATCCAAATTTCTCAAGTCGTAGCTGCAGTAGCCGCAGATCGAAATATAACTGTCGGTTTCTTCAAAGAAGTACCAACACAAATCAAAGCAGGGGGTCAGACAATGTTGACAAAACATTCGCTATCAGGTGCGTATATAGGAGACTCGTTCTAATGTAACGGGCGGGGTCGGTCGCAGGTGATAGGAATGTTGCAGGACTGAACTCGAAGTGCGTATCGAGGGACAAGGATCAAAATATGTTTTCAAAGTCGTACTATTGCTTGCTATACAAGAGAACGAGTAAAGAGAGAAGAAAAGAAAACTTTGCCAACGCCAACAACCTCTCTTTATATACAACTTCATCTGCCACCCTCGAACCATTCTCCATGCTCCGAAGTACCATTCGCATCATCATCCATGATCTTACACACCATCTCCTAACGTCTTATCAGTACAACCACGCCACAACATCCGACGTCGCAACACTTCTTCCTACGTCCTCATCTCATCCTTATCTCCCGAAATAACTCCCCCACCATTACCGGTTCCTCGTACTCATCTAGAACCTTCTGCTAAATGAATGACCTTGTTTCCCTTGATTCCTGCACTTCTTTCTTTGTACCTAAACGAATGTAACCTGTCATATCTCCAATCCTCCCCTACTTCCGCAGGCCGTAACAGAATAACCTTCGCTGGATGGCATCCGACACCACGATCCAGAGACCTCTGCGACACCCATCAAATCATCATCTCATCTGTATACTTCTTCTCTCTTTTGTTTCTTAGTTTCTAGCCAATCAACTATCTCGCTGCGGCTACTCCCTCCCTACGCACCTCGGAACGAAACCTCCATTTTCTTAGCTTCGTACAGAAGCTACCGTGTGCAATCTCCTGATCCGGGATTTCCACCAGAAATGGTGCTCTGACTCGGAGGTCGTTTCGGAACACAGAGCACGGGAAAGTATGCAGGCAGCGAGAGTCAGACGACAGCGCGACGATATGGATGTGGATGGAATTGACGCGAAGAAACTGGAAAACTGGGCTGCGAGCAGAGACTGCACCACAGCAACAATTGAACACGAATCAAGCACAGAGGACCACTAGGCAACGACAGATCGACGAATGGAAAGGGAGAGAATCGAAGACGAGGATACTGGAATCGCTAGCAGAGATGCGTTGATTTGACTCCTACAGAGGTCGGAGCCACCATCAGCATCACGAGAACCACCTCTACGAGCAACATCACGACAAGCGGGCTTTGAAACATGGAGATCTCACGGCTACAGGTTGAGGCCATCTCAACTGCGACCAAACACCGGAATCAGATGCCGCTTCCGCCTGGTCTTGGCGCGCCTATCTTTCTTGGCTCTGACGTGACAACATTTCTCCACAAGTATGAGAGCATCGCCGCATTCACTACTACTGACCCTTCCAGCCGAAACGTCATCATCATGCTTCCCTACTACTGCACGGAAGCGATCAGAGAGACTGTGATGATGATGCGCAGTTATGAGCACCGATTCGGGGCTGCACCCAAGAAGGAGATGCTGGATGCGTTTCGGTATACCGATAGCCGGCCCAATTCCCTTGTCTACACACCTCAATATTTGGAGAATCTTTGTGCAGAGTGTGGAGGCCGTGACAATACGGAAAGTCATAAGTCATTGCTCCGCACCTACGATCATATCAGCAGAGTAGTCACTGAGCGCGGCATTATGGTCGAGCACGAGAGGACAGAGATGTTGCTGTGTGCACTTCCCCAATGACTCTGGAGAAAGGCGAGTACTGAGCTCCATCGCAACCCGCTCGATCCGCGTACGTTTGACCACGGCAAGCTCAAAGACTGGATAACCTCAAAGATCTCTGCCACAGAGGCCGTTGCAATGATTGAATTTCTCACTCCTACTGCTGCACAAATGACTACCAATGCAACAACTACACCGCCAACTTCTCCAGCTTCCATATATTCGATTGAACCCACAGCACTCGCTACATCTCCGGCTTCCACTGCATCTCCGACTTCGATAGCTTCGCCTGCGCCCCCGGCTCCAACGGCTTCGACCTCATCCACGGCTCCCACAAGTACTTCAGCTATCCCTGTTTCGTCCACTCCGGTAACTCCCAAGACTCACACGACTTCTCCGGCTCTCCTGGTGTCCCCGGCTCCGATGGCTTCCAAGGCTTCCACGGTTTCCATCGCTTCCAGAGTTCCTTTGGCTTTCGCAGTTGTCGAAATTCCCACGACAACTCCCAGGGCTAAACAATATGCCATCGGTGCCGGACCGACTACGACTGGGAATAATCCTTGTTGAGCCATCTCGAGACCCGCCAGTCCGTCAACACCGTTTTGTGCAGCCCAAGCACCGTGAGGAGTCTGCCCTGCCAAACCGTCAAATGGCCGACCAGCAGCACTGTCCACAGCCCACCTCACCGTTGGATCAGAGGCCCGCCCCACCGCCATCACATCAAGATCCAGTACAGCCACCGCAGCAACGAGATGTTCCCCCATGCCATTACTGCAGCGGTCATCATCACCTCCGGAAGTGTGTCGATTTGTGTACCGACCTGGAGGATGGTGTTGTAAGTATCAATAACTGTGATAGACTTGTGCTTGGGCGTGCGGGACAGAAGATACCAATGGCACCGGATGCCTGCGGTGACCGCACGATCAGTGACTATGCATGTGCAGGGCGTCCAGTCCTTTCGACACCACCACCACCGCCACAGCCATCACCATCACCACCTCGCTCGAACTCGCCACTGCCGCCACAGCCATCAGCCTGTTCGTCCCCACCACTCCCCTGGCATGCCCAGTCTCTCCACTCCGCCCAGTCTCACCAGCCCCGTCTCCTGCTCGACCGACACCTATCTCCACACCGCTGCTATCACGGGAACAATTGACACAGCGATTGGAGGAGGTGATGGAGCATTTCGCACGGTCTCGGCAAGTCAAAGTCGACATGCAACCCCATTAGAGAAACACTGCCCGCCCACCGCTCGCCATACGACTGGTACGAATGCGGGAACAGTAACGTTCTGAACGCCATCTACTCGGTAAAGCATAGGCTTGGTGGCAGCGAGTGGAGACGGGAACGCAGAGTGTGCTTCACACAAAGGGCCAGGGAGGGGAAATTTCATTTTTTTCACCGCCACTGGATATTAGCGCACTCGGAAGAAAATGGCAGCACTCGGGACGTGGAGATGAACTTGGAGGTGGGGGATGCACTAGGAGGAGAAAAGTGGACTTGGAAGAGGGAAGTGGACTCAGAGGAGACATGGACTGGGAAGAGAGAAGTACACTTGGAGGACACGGGTGCGATCCGCACTTGACGAGGGTGCATTTGGAGGGTACAGGAAGCGCTCATGGAGGATACAACTGCGAGAGGCGCACCCGGATGATACGGAGGTCAAGCAAACTCGACAGGCACGGAGGATACGGCTGGAGTAGTGAGCACCGTCTCAGTAAACCTGGACAATATAGCTGGAGCAGAGGATAGTGACCACCATCTCGTTAAACCGGGACAACTGAATGGGCGCGGAGGAAATGAGATAGTGAGCACCGTCTCGTTGAACCGGGACGACTGTATCGGCGCGGATGACACGAGATATTGAGCACCGTCTCGTCGAACCCGGACGAAGCAATGAGCATGGAGGATGCGACTCAGGAGAATCAGCACCGACTGTAAATGGGACAATCAGCACCGACTGCAAACGGGACAATCAGCACCGAGTGCAAACGGGAAAAAACACATGACTGGAGGAGACTTCGGTGGAAGGTTGGATAGAGTGGGTTCTTGGGCCGGGTTTTCGTGTGTGTACTCATTTTCTTGTCGTTTCTCATTCCTTTCTGAGTGATTGTTTCGTTTGGCATTTGGTGTTTGCTTTCAGACCTAGATCTGCATGTGACAAATGAGTGATTTCAGGGATGCGGAGATGACAGATAGGACAAGGAGGAGGATGGTGGAAGAGGAGAACCAGGTGCTTCGCACCAGGTGGCTGGGGAGGAGTTTTGGTGGGGAAACGGCTCCCGCCACTTCAAAGCCACGCAATTGAGTGGGTACGTGACAGGGTTAGGGTTATCGCGGCTTGGCATCACGCCATCGACAAGGTTGAATAACCTCCGCTGGATGGCATCCGACACCACGATCCAGAGACCTCGGCGATACGCATCCAATCATCATCTCATCTGTTTCGTTCTTCTCTCTTTTGTTTCCTAGTTTCTAGCCGATCAACTATCTCGCTGCACCTACTCCCTCCCTACACTCCACGAAATGAAACCTCCATTGTTGTAGCTTTCTACAGAAGCTACCATGAGCGATCTCCTGCTCAGCGATTTCTGCCACAACGGTTTGTGAGCTTATTTTTCGTACTCTTGTCGTGCTTTTCAACACTAGGCAGCTGATGCTTTGTGTCGACGGTCAGAAGTGGCAATGTTATCCTGTCATCTGTGCATGGACGGCTGACTACTTCGAAAACATTCACTCACACTTGGTCAAGCAGCCCCAATGCCCTGTGTATGGAGCATTGAATTCATCTTTGGAGAAAGGAATTCATCGTCGTGGCAATTGAGAGACTATCGGCTTTACTTCAAAAAGATGATACTTGCAACTCACATCAGCAAAATGTATTTTAGTCACTGGAAGACTCCAGGAGTGTCTGAGAGGATGTGGAGTGTAAACTTAGATGCGTCAATTTCAGGAGAGTATCAGACCCTAGGAGGGCATTCCGGCCAGCCTTCAGAGTAACTGGGTTCTCTGATGACTGCTTCAGGAGTACCATGGGAGTGATTGTGATAGGTTTGGGAATACCTTGGAGCGCTGGAGAGAACTTTGGATGCACCTGGGAGCACCTGGGAGCGCCGGCGATAAGCCTGGGAGCGCCGACAACAAGCCTGGGAGCACGTGGGAGCGCTGGCGTCAAGTCTCGGTGCACCGGCGACAAGTCTGGGTGTGCCAGCGAGAAGTCTCGGTGCGCCGGCGACAAGCCTTGAAGCGCCGGCGTCAAGTCTGGGAGCACCTCGAATCACAGTAGAGCAGTCTGGGAAAAACAACATCTTCTTTGGGAACGCTGCTGGTGCGCGTGGAAATCATACCTACTACATATCATTCAACAATTGTTAAAACTCATATATTTAGTTTATATTCTCATCTATGTATCTATATAGCTACCCATCTACACACAGTATATCTGGATTGGCTGCAGACGGCGCTTGAGAGCAATTCGAGGTGGGCCTGAAAATGACGATCAAGTGAACTCAGAGCTACACTCCGTGGCCGTGATCGAGCGACTTTGGAGATGCCCTTGGAAGCGGTAATCTACCGTATTTGGAGATACACCTGGAGGTCGTAATCGAGCGAGTGTGGAGATACACTTGCAGGGCATCATGGAGAGAGTTTGGAGATGCACATGCAGGCTGTAATCGAGGGAGTTTGGGGATGGACTCGGAGGCTGTGATGGAGTGAACTTAGAGATGCACTCCGAGATCGTGAGAGGGAGTTTGGAGTTGCACTTGTGGAGGCCATAATCGAGCGAGTTTGGAGATACAGTTGGAGGCCGTAATCGAGCGAGTTTGGAGATATGCACTTGGAGGCCATGGTCGTGCGAACTTGCAGGCCGTAATCGAGCGAATTCGGAGATACACTTGGAGGCCGTGATCGAGCGATCTTGGAGGCCGTAATCGAGCTTGATTGGACAAGTACTTTGAGGCGGTTGATGGACGGCGCACGGGGTGATGAGACTCTATTCATCAGTTAGTTAACTCGCAACTGTGGGAATGTGACAAGGTTACTTTGCCTGTGAGCTCTCATGGAGAGCTGGCTGATGGCGGTCGATCGTATCGGGAGGCACGCTGGAAGCTGAAGCTACATTCAGGGGTCAACTCATAATCATGAGAATGAAGGGAAGTTAAACAATCTTGGGTACTCGGTGTGTGCTGTACTCGGCGTATGCTGGACTCGGTGTAAGGTGTACTCGGAGTATGCTGTACTCGGTGTATGCTGTACTCGGTGTTAACTCATGATCATGACATGGAGAGATAGAGAGGGATGACTTAACTTCGTATTCTGTAATGATGTTAGAGTTGTGGACAAGAAAGAGAGAGATGGGGGATGAAGATGAGAATGATGTGGAGGATACGAGCGGATATGAGAAATCAGGGGTACGACTTGCCTGATTGGGTTGGGAAGACCTCGTATTGGAGTGATTACACGCCGGATCGGGACTCGTACCTGCTGTATCGGGGATGGTCAATTGACTCGCACACGAAATTCTCTTAAGTCCCAGTTTCTCATGATGATTTCCCCCATCTCCTCTCATCTCTCTCATTCTCATCCTCAAGTCTACCATCACCTAAGAACACGAAGTTAAGTCATCGCTCTCTATCTCTCCATGCCAAGATCAAGAGTTAACACTGAGTACATCATACACCGAGTACAGCATACACCGAAGTACAGCATACACCGAGTACTGCATACACCGCGTACTGCATCATCCCATGATCGACTGTCTCCCGCTCTCATCTCTCGGCGGACCATGTTGTACCCAATTCTCTACATTCGCACAATCACGAGTTAACCAATGAATGGAGTCTCAGCTCCCGTCACGCCTCCCTTCCGAACTACCGCCTCCAGATTGACCGCCTCCCAGTACTCCTCCAATCTCGCTCGATCACGGACTCCAAGTGCATCTCCAATCTCGCTCGATTACGGCCTCCAATCTCGCTCGATCACAGCCTCCAAGTACATCTCTAAACTCGGTCGATCACAGCCTCCAAGTGTATCTCTAAACATGCACGATTACGGCCTCCAACTGCATCTCCAAACCCGCTCGATCACAGCCTCCAAGTACATCTTTAAGGAGCGACGGCGGGTGTACAGAGATACAGGGGTAACGGAGGTGGAAAGAGTGACGGGGAGTATATATTCGGCAGACCCCGGAGTAGATAGACATCTCATTTCCATCTTATCTTATCATACAATGAAAATACACTATCTCTCCCAACCTTTTGGTCTCACTCGCTCTGTCCGCGATATCGTGGATCCACGCAATTGTGTGGGATCCTCAACGCCGGGTAGTATCATTTCTCCTCACCCGATTCCTACGCTCCTCGAACCAGAACCGCTCTTTCTCATGAATTCCCTTTGGATGTCGCAAGAGCTGCGGTGGAGTGTTGAAGGAGGGCTTTCTGCCTTCTAGCTCCATCGTTTCAACACAACGGCCTCCAAATGGTGCATCTCTAAAAGTTCACTCAATGGGCATGGCCTGGTGCTCCTCTGATTATGCTCTTGACCGTATGTATATATTGAGAGAGGCTTGAATAATGCATGCCATATTATGATGTAGCGAATCTTGTGACTGTAACAAAGATGAATATGATAAGACGAAATGCCTTGTGGTTATGTAAGAACCACTGCAGTGACAATACGGCATCACGTCTCCCGCAGAGCCACGAAGCGGTCTCGGCCGCTCTCCAAGTGTCCCACAGAACTGTGCAGCGGTCTCAGCTTCTCTGGAAGTCTCCCGCAGATCTGCGCAGAGGTCTAAGAAGCTCCAAAATTTGACTATCCTAGATGGAGCATCCTGAATGCACCTCCAGAACTGCAGGTGCTTTCAGGAGCACCTGAGAATGCTCTTGCAGAGTCTGAGAGCACTTTGCTTAGCTCCAGGTGGGTCTGGGAGCGTCTGGAAGTACTTAGAAGCACCGGTGAGGTCGCCCGGACTGTCTGGGAGTATTGTGTGTGGCTTCCGGACCGAATCACATTTTGCTGATGCAGGGAGATGAAATGGAGAGACAGGAAGCAAGACAATATCTGGAAGATCGAGTGGTTGGAACCTCAGAAGGCATCTTCTGGAATATGCAATGCATCTCTCTGACAACTATTATCATTCCCAATATTCTTCATTCTATCTATCTCGGTGTGCTTAAGCATTTGATGGAATGGGTAACATCCTTCCTTGAACAACATTCCAGGAACAACAAATTCAACCAGCTCTGGGTGATGATGCCTCCATAACCTGGCTTCGCTCGATTCAACAAGCCATATCGCCAGGTGACGCAATGGAGAGGTAAGTAGATGAAAGCACTCAGGTGTGAGATTGTTCCAGTTTTCGCAGCGACTCTTTCAAACCCTTCAGCGAGCCAAAGGATTCCCTTCACAGAAGCCCTGTTCTGCATCAAGAACTTAGTGTATTTTCACTTTATGGCACAGTGCCGGTACATTACTGAGGCCACGATCGAGTACATTGAGAATTATCTGGAGGAGTTTCATTGTAACAACGATGTTGACAGTCGGTTCCGCACCAGTAAATCTACAAAGAACGTCTCGGAAGCCTTGAAAAGGAAGCTTACTTGGTACACACAGGAGGAAAGGAAGAGTGGCCCTGCTTGAAACAATCTTTCTGGGGCTGCAAAGAGTCGTCATGATAATGAACATAAAATGCAGATCAGGTCAGAAATTGCACAACATCTTGTCGACGAATCGGATTTTGACTTTGTGAAGATGCATCTCCTCAACCACTTCTCTGACCATATCCCCCAGCATGGTAACCTCTTAAATGTAAGCTCTGAACTCTCAGAAAAAGCGAGGATGGATCTTAAACATGCGTACCGACAATCGAATAATCAGGAGGCCGCCTTGCAAATTGTGTGAACGAAAGCCCGAAAGGAGGTGTTTCAGTATCGAGAGCTGAATGCAAACGCAGCGAAACAACGTCGCAATGATGATATGCTTCTAACCAAAGTGCCTATCAAGCAAATGATGAAAATCCCACAACCAGAGATCAAGACCCTTGATGACTTGTCCGAGTGGTGTGGAATGCCGAAAGGGGAGCTACAGAATCACATTGCGTGGGGTTTCAAGAGATTTGCTGACTTTACAGACAACGTCGATTTCGATCAGGATTTCAGTCGTCTCAACAATGAAAAATACATTCGGTACAACGCAGTAGCAATTCCGGTGATGTCTTTTCAAAGCGACGAGCAAGCAGTTCATATGGTTTGTTGCACTGGGTCCACAAGGTGGAGAAACCATAAGCCACAACGAGATCAAACAGTGCTTCTCTGGATGGGGACGAGTCCAGATAGCCACTTTAGGTCGACTGCTGGAACCATTCCTGCACGGTGGAAGTGTCTTTTGGTTGTTGAGGATTCTGAATCAAGCATTAATGGGCTTCTTGCCTTGGTTCAGATGTTTGAAACAGGGTGGATACGTCAGACTGCTGGTATGGTGATTGTCGAGGAGAGGCTTCAACCTCCGATGCGACCCTTGCACAATGGAAGCTACCGTTGTAAGCCTCTTTTCGTCATCGGAACCACTCATATAGTCTCTATACAGGCGATTCAAGCAGCAGTACACCTCCTTCCGCTGACGCCACAGCCAGATAGCTCGCGGTGTTACTTGGGGGACACAATTGACTTGAATGCTTTCAATTCGATTTACATGTACATTATTTGACTCAATCCTTGAAGTAATCGTTGCAGCGATATATAGAAATCTGATGAGGGTGTACTCTGGATGTCTTAATTCTTGGAATGGGAGTTGTGCAAGCTTGTGTATAATCGATGTCTGAAGGGATTGAATAGTTGAGAATATTCTTGAAATCAATGGAACAGTTCAAAAAACTGTCAAAACAATTAAAATCTAGAGGATCAACATGAATGAGACAAGTGCAATAAATTAGTTTAAATGACTAAACAGAGTTTTGAGATGTCATGACGATGTGATCACATCATTGAACTCATCAAAGCATGCTGGAAGATTGCAAATAAGTCACTCAGACTATTTCTGGAGAATTTGGAGAAGGATCAGTGCGTGGGGTCCATTGTCGGACACCAATTTCACTTTTTGCTGATGTACTTCAACTTCAACTCAGAAGACCCAACATACACGGTATAACGTTGACTCTGACAATCACCCTAGCTCTGACAATCACCCTAACTCTGACAATCACCCTAACTCTGACAATCACCCTAACTCTGACAATCACCCTAACTCTGACAATCACCCTAACTCTGACAATCACCCTAACTCTGACAATCACCCTAAC
>Ga0307515_10018352_pt1 | contig 12673 bp, 7 predicted proteins | sample 17_EM_MG_FD_194513 | JGI IMG/M metagenome (GOLD analysis project Ga0307515, IMG submission 194513) | Populus trichocarpa ectomycorrhiza microbial communities from riparian zone in the Pacific Northwest, United States - 17_EM | ecosystem: Host-associated > Plants > Roots > Unclassified | place... | reverse complement strand
TGCTTGTAGGAATAACACCAGCTAGGTTGTTATAAGATACGTTTCTGCAGAGGTGCAACAAGACAAGTTTAGTGAAGTTAATATTTTGATCATACCATCTTAAAGCACAGTAAGGGACAATCATTTAGAAGAAAGAAAAACTGTGAATGGTAAACTTACAAGAAGACACTTAAGCCTTGTTTGTTTTCAGGAATTTATTTTTCTGGAAACCATTTTCCTCACTTTCTCATGTTTGGTAAACACAAGGAAAGTTAGTCAAAGAAACTGAATTCCAGTCAAAGAAAAAAGTAAAGCTTTATGGCAGGAAAGTGTTTTCCTTCTCTTATCTCAAGGAAAACACTTTTCTTTGTTTAACGTGTGTTGTCTCCTTGTGACAAGCAAAAAACGTGTATTGTCTCCTTCACTTTCATTTTCCTTGTATTTTCAATTTTTTTTTTATTTCCTAGTGCTTTGTTATTTCCTAGTGCTTTGGTAATAACAAATAGAATAGTGAAAATTTTATTCCCATGGAGGATAAATGAATATGAGGGAGACGAGAATATAAAATATAAAATGAAAATAAGATTTTTTTAAAAAATAATATATAGTTATATTTTATAAAATAAGCTATATATGAATATAGGATATAATAAAAAAAAATTCATCATTACACTTTTTAGATTTTATTCTTTTATTGTAAGTGATTAAATATTAATATTTAATATTTTCATATATTAGATAAATTTGAAAAAAAAATAATTCATTAATAAATTATTTTCCAGTTCATTTTCCATAACATAACCAAACACCGGAAAGTGTTTTCCAGTTTATTTTCCATAACACTACCAAACATCGGAAAATAATTTAATTTTCAGGAATTCACTTTCCAAGGAAACAACTTTCCAAAAAAAAACTATTTTTCAGCAAACAAACGGGGTTGGACAAAGACAGTTGATTAAAGACATCATATCACCTGACAGATTATTATTTTCCAATCACCTGCGTTTTAATGAATGAAATTTCAAGTAACATCATCGGCAACAAAATAATATCAAATCATCAGATAACTGCTAAGCACAAAACAAGATAAGTAAACTATTGTAAAAAATAAAACTTGTAAATACTAAGAATAAGGTTCTAAAAATATGAAATAATATGAGTGTATCACTCCTCTATTATGAGCGTGATCTAACTCATGTCTCTGTCCTAACTTCTAGTTGAATGAGTAGAAAATCATCATAATCCGCTAATCCATTTAGGGTTCTTAGGAGCAAATTAGACATGTCATTGAAGTTTGATTTGCTACAAAGGAATGATCAAAGTATGTTTGAGAATTCATATGCTGATCTATATAGGTATGACTTCTTTGAGTCTATTAACAATAAATATTTATTATTGAGTTTATATTTAATATTAATATTATTTTTGCATTTACAAATGAAGGAAGTGAAAATTGATAAGTTGCCTTCTTAACAAAGCTAGTATCCGTTATACAAGTGTCGATAGACCAATGTATAAGAAAAAATAAAAAGTTGCTTGAATTACTTGTAAGATGTACTAAACCAAATAAATCACAAAAAAATAAATGAATAAATAAAGAAGCAAAAATATATAGTTATTATACAATTCATCATAAATCAAAAAGAAGTTTTGATTATAAGTTGCTTGAAAACCAAAGAAGTTATAAGAAAAGAAGCATTGTATAAATTATAGTTTTAATGCAATTCACCCTAAATCTAGAAAAAATTGTGATTAAAAGTTGCTTAAAAATTACAAGAAAGATAAAATAACTAAAAACAAATATAGTTATTATTCATTTCACCCTAAATCTAAAATTAATCTAAATGGATTAGCAATCCTCAATTTCACATTAACAACAATTGACATTTTAAATTTAGGGATTTAGAGTTTGGATTTAGAGTTAGTTTTTAGAGTTAAGAGTTTTAAGTTTGTATTTTAGGGTTAATTTTAAATGTTCGGATTGTTTTTTTTTTTTTTTTTAAGGATTTGGGGTTATGAATTTGGATTAGGATTAGTTTTATGGTTAACAGTTTGAGGTTAGAGATTAGCCGGGGTTGGTTTGGATTAGAGTTAGTGTTTTTATGATTAAACGTTTGGAATTAGAAGTATAGAAGTATAGTTAGGGTTAGGATTTGAATTAGGGGAAGTATAGAAGTATAGTTAGGGTTAGGATTTGAATTAGGGTTAGTGAGTGTTAAGAGTTTTGATTATTATTAGGTTAGTATTTTTTATCTTTTAGAGGTTAGTGATTAGTAAGGGTTAGACATTAGTTAGGGAGTAGCCATTTCATTTTCTACATTCTTTCGTTTTCCAGACTCGTGTAGCTTTGCATGGAAATTGTTCAAAATTGCTTTGTTTTTCTGCTAGCTCGGCGCTAGTGGGCACTGAATTTCCAATGATGTCTCGTATGAAAGCTCATGGCTAATTGACGGTAGTAATAGGCAGTAGGTCCCCCACGATTTGTTTTTTAGCATTTAAATATATGATGATGATTATTTTTAAAATATTTTAAAAAAAATTATATATTAAATTAATATTTTTTATTTTAAAAAAATTATTTTTAATATATATATATATATATATATATATATATATATTAAAATAATCTAAAAATATAAAAAAATTAATTTTTTTTAAAAACATTTTTAAAACATAAAATTAAACAGATTTTAAAATTCGTTGGGTGACAAGAATGAAAAAATTCATCGTGTGGCAACATTTCTCAACAACAGGAATTGTTCACGATCACGTGCCCAGTAATGCATATATTTATTTATTATTTTAGGGATTAATGGGCCCGAGAGTCTTCTCCATTGGAAGCCCAACATAAGCCTAAAATTTAAGAAGAAGAAGAAGAAGAAGAAAGAAGAAGCAGCAATTCTTCAGTGTATAATGGAGGTGCATGTGTTGGAGGGAGGCCCATGTATTTGTCTTTCATGACCAATTTCTATCAAGTAAAGTGCAGTAAAATTAGGCTTGCTTGACTTTATTTTATTTTTATCAAGAACATGTGTGACAAATTTATGGTTGCATGCAACCATTAGAAGCAATGCCTCAACCATTTCATCTCATAAATTTATTGTTTTACTTGCGCGATGTCAAAGAAATAAAAGACAAATAGAGTGCAGAATAAATACTCCATGCTTACACTGCAGACTTAACACAGATACAATGGCAGGCATTTCTTAATTTTATTCAAGCAAATCCATAAAGAAGTTGAGACTTAGGCATATCTGTAACTCACGTACTTCTCTCTCTGTTCCTCCCAGTTTCAGATCTATGGAGCTGTAGAAGCAATGAGTTGGAGACAACAAATATCGAGCTCAAGGCCATCAGTCCACCTGTCAAATCAAAACATCAACGGTTGCTCTGTAAATGCGGAAAGAAAATTTTCTAGGATAGGAGGATCCATAAGCAATGATTGTTCGGTAATGGCATGGCCTTAGTTTTTATCCAGTCCAAGGATTTTTTTCAATTGCGGAAAGAGAGATGTGAATTTACTCACCTGAAAGTGAAGGAGTCATGGCAAAATCGTATTGCGGAAGCAGTACTCCGGCCGCAATAGGAATAGCAACAACATTATACGCTATTGCCCATGATAAATTTTGGTACACTTTGGCCATTGTTGCTCGTGAAAGATCCAGGGCATCTACAACCTGTCATGACACATATCAGAACCATTCATCCTCATCTTAACTCTACTCACTGTTCGTTGTGGTTGAAAATCCCATTTGTATCGTCAATGGGTTCAAATTTCATGCCTGAAAAAAACAATCTCATTTTTTTTTCTTTCAATATCCAGAAAAACAAACTCATTTCTAACTGTTGGACAAGGTTTACATCGACCTTCTCAAAATTCAATCCCATTCATAACGAATTAAATTATTAAGTGCCCCACTCAGGTTCGAATCTCTCCCTTGCAACTAAAAATAAAGATTAGATGATAAAGGTGGCTATGATTTTAATACTCAATTGTAACAAATTATTCCTATGCGCATATGAATTGGAATACAGGGAAAATGAAACTTTGGGATTCATCATTATCTTTAAGAAAAAAAAAGAGAGATTCATCAAAGAAATCTATGATAGAAGGTAAACATACTTGTGCAAGTCTGTTGCCAAGAAGTATAATGGATGCGACATCAGATGCAGCATTTTCTTGAGCTTCATTCTGGATGGCAATTCCAACATCAGCAAGAGCCAAAGAAGGTGCATCATTTATTCCATCACCTACCTTCAAAAAGCTAAGTGTCAGCTGCGTATGATGTCCACCACCAAAGTCATCATCTTAACTTCAATGTGTTGATGGAACAGGCTTCATGTTTTACACCTCTAATCTCATGCTCACAGGATGGTTGGACAACAAAAATTCAAAAATTTACTGTAGAACTATATTTGTAGCATTCATAGAGTTTAGAATTAAATGCATGGAGATTTTCACGCTTACGATTCACCGAAAAGAAACAATGAGATGCAACAACAATTCTTTAGTCAAATATTTCACAGAAGAGAATGAATGGATTCTTACCCCAGATGAGATGATTATTGATATATTGTTTGGTCCAGGTTAAAATAAAATTCTGAAGAAACTAGAGATGACATAAATAGATAGATAAAGATTACCATTGCAACACGATGCCCTGCTGCTTGAAGACTTGATATTACTTCAGATTTTTTCTGTGGAGTCAAGGATGCATTGATAAATTCACTTTCTATACCAACTCTGTTTGCTATGGTTGCAACTGCCTCTTCCCTGTCTCCTGATAAGAGGACCGTGTTGATACCCTTCTGCTGGAGCCTACCAATCAGTGCAAAACAAAGCAGCAAATAATGTGCTTAGATAGCAAGTAGAAGAGGATGCAAGGATAATAAATTGACTTAAAGAATTACATGATTTTTCGGTCAATGACAGCTTAAATTTCACACAGCTTGTTTTTATCATCCAGGTTCTGCCAACAGCTCCTAATAATTAGGAGTACAAATCCTCTGCAAATTATCTAGGCTCCTATCATGATTCAAAAGCCAGGGAATATTCTATATTTTCTTTAGTGGTTGGCCAATATTGTCATGGACTGACCATTTACAGAGGCAAAAGGAAAACATCAGGTACTTTGAGCAACACTATGATTGTCTTAAGGAGTTCAAAGCAACACTTCTGTTTGGATTTTAGAATACAAAGCATTTACCAAACAGGAAAATAATGAAAACCATTTCACTAATCCCAGCGGGAGATGCTAAGAACAAGTCTACTAGTCATGGAAGGGAAAAATCAATTGGAACTTGTATTTACAAAACCTGAATCATGGTATGCATGTTAAAGAAGAAGAAACCTTCAATAACAACTTACAACAAAATTCACTCAGAATTATCAGTTGGGAATGCAAATTTACCTACTTATAGTAGATTCAGCATCATGGCGCAAACAGTCAGATATTGCAATAGCACCAATGATGCCTTCCCCTTCTCGTCCAACATAGACAACTGTTTTTGAATAGTTTGATGATGGCATCCCTTCTGAGGACTGATACGTCACTTTAGTTTCCAGATCCTTTAGATCAGACAGTTTTGTTCTTCTCTGGAATCTTTCGTTAACCCAATCCAAGGAACCTACTGCAACCAAACGTCCATCTACTTCAGCTAAGGTTCCAAAACCTGGTTCCGTCAATTGTCCTCTTGTTTCCGGGATAGTCAATTTTAATGATTCTGCTTTGTTTACAATAGCTTTTGCAATTGGATGCAATGCTGTTCTCTCTACAGCAAATGCCATTTGAAGAATTTCTGATTCTTCGTAAGAGATTGAGGCCACAGCAGAAACAGCAGGCTTTCCTTCAGTGAGGGTTCCTGTCTGAAAATTGGAAAATGAGCAAGAATGGAGTGTTAAAGTTCTCAATGATGGGAGTCAAATGCATTAATTAATTCATGAGTTATTTCATAAGTCAATCTCAATTCACACAAGTGTGTGGTGCATCTGTTGAGAGAGAGGAAGAGAGTGTAGTTCTATTGAATGTAGAACAAACCTTATCAAGAGCAACATAACTAATGCTTGCTAAGCGTTCCAATACATCTCCTCCTCTTATTAGAAGTCCTTGCTTTGCTCCTTATGTTTTCAAAAGAAAAGGAACTTAGCGTTTCTAAAAAGAATAGGAACCATTAAGAACAAGATATGAGACTTTGCTTCTGTTCAGAAGCCCAAAAATGAGTTCAATATCTTTGAACTCAAATTCAAACATATTTGGAAGGTACAGGAACTTGTGCTTAACATGGGGCATTTGCCATTTTTTTTTATGTCAATCATTATTAAAGAAATATAAAAAAGGGGGCAAAAAGAGCTGGACAAACCAGCTTTTATGTGAAGTAGGCTGTTATTGTTAAATGAAGAAACTACAATCTCATAATGGTAAGTACTAAATACCACTACATTAGAAGTGACTTTGACTTATACTTTGTATACAGGGTATTAAACTTGAAAGAAACAACTGACAAATTAGACACCATACCAAGCGATGTTCCAACTAGGATTGCAGTTGGTGTGGCAAGTCCCAGTGCACATGGGCAGGAAACTACCTGGAATGAAACTTAAAGTTACAATCTATAAACATAAAGAAATTGCATATACAGCTTCAAGCTCAGTTAAATAGTTCTTCATGGTTAGGTTGGAGAATACATCAATAGCCAGTAGGGGGCAAGTCCACTCACCAAGACATCCACAGAAAGTTTCAAGCTCAACAGCAAAGGATCTCCATCTGGTCCAGCAATATCATTGAGCAAAACATCAGGGAAAACATGTGAACCAATGTAATACCTGGACATGCACATAACAGAGTGTGAGAAGCAAGAAGGATAAAACTGTAACTTTGCAACTACGACTGAAACCAATGCTTTGGTGAGAAATAAATGATACTATTCAACCAACAACAAGCTAACAAAAATTCAAATCAAGTCATAAGTTCATGACTGACTGAAACCACTTACCTCTACTGTCAGCATGAAAGATGAAATTTCTACAAGTGAAGGCTAGCACAGATGAATGGAAATTAATAAAGCAAGTAATTCAAATTTAGTAATCTAGCAAATGCAGAAAACTAAAATATGGATTTGAGTGGCCTAAATAAAGGGAACAAGGTCTCTTAGCCAGTTAAAAAAGGCACCCAACAAATAAAATGCCTCTGTTATGCCATTGTTGAGTTTGGTAAATCAATACCATCACTATCATTAACCATGTTGCATCCTAGATTCTAAAAAGTTGACATTGAAGTCATGTGATATAAACGCTAGGAAACAAACCCTACCAAAAGGCAAAAGTTGCTGCAGATACAGTCATTACACTATAAACAAAAGGTCCAGCTATTGAGTCTGCAAGCCTTTGTATAGGCGCTTCGCTGCCTTGAGCATCCTCAACCTGAAATTACACCATAAAGCTTTAACAATTGTAAAGATATTTGAAGCTTTTCAAACTGTCAAGTTCTAATTCCCAAATACTATAAAGCAGTGAGAACTATTCATCTAGAGGTAAACTTTTGTAAGTCAATGAAGCTCTAGCCATGTTTTCATGCTGCTCAAGCAAACATAGCAAGTTATGCAACAATACTCTTGATAATCATTTTAATATTTACCGCATGCCATTATCATGTCTAAATATTCCCTATGGTTTTATGTTTAAGAAGAGTGATCAAGACTAAATAATACAGAACTACTTTCTCGCTGTACTTTGCATTATAGTCAAGTAATCAACTCAATTTAAGTCCAGCCTTAATACCAAACTAGTTGAGGTTGGCTTCATGGATCCACTCCCTTTCAAGTTTTTGGGCTAAAAGACTCAAGAATTGAACTCAATTATTAACCAGAAATCACTTTATAGCATACTCAAAGCATAATTATGTAGAAAAAAGGCTACTTATTTTTCTACACCTACAAAAGTTTGCTTCTTTCCTTTCTATGTATATTGCTGATACCTGCATCTGCACTCAGTCAGCAAAATAAGCAGCTTATTTTCAAGTTTTCAAGATGTAAATTTATTTAGGGTCACACATTGAGTTACTATGAAGTAAAAAAAATAAAAGCCAAATCTGTTTATCCCTCTGTATTAGATGCTTTTATACTTGTAAAAAAAATGAGACGAATGAAAAAAAGAAAACAATTAACTAACCATACGAATGATCCTAGATATTGTTGAGTTGGAGCCAGTAGACAATGCCTCTACCCTTAAAGGACCATCCTGAAACATTTTTTAAGAAATGCTGGTTGTCAACAATGCAATAACAAAACATAAAAAGAAAGACCTGCAAAAAAAGCAACATTAACAGGATTTTCTATTCCATGTTCAAAAGGACAAAATTTTGAGGCTCATTAAAAGAAGGAAAAAGATATCTTTGGTGCGCCACTGTATCTTTATTGTGATAACCTCATCTGAAGGTAATAAATGCATCAGTACAAAAGTGCCACTTAGTTCACAAATATAAGCAGATATGAGTTAGTTATGGCACATACACATTCTCCCTTGCAATTCAAAAATATAATCATACCCAGTTTATTGTTCCAGCTGAGACTTTGAGCCCTTCTTCCTTAAATACAGGCAGTGATTCCCCAGTAAGCATGGATTCGTCCACAACACTTCTTCCTGCAAGAACTCTCCCCTGTATTGGGAAAATTAATTCCAGCTGAATCAAACATGTGTGCTACTGAGATTCAAATGAAATTGCAAATTGAAATACTGGCGTCTTATTTGTCAAATCATCAGCAAGTTCCTTTCAGTTTTAAAGTATCTCTATGGAATTTTATATGAATCCATTAAAACCTCATTGTTAGGTAGATTGATAAGGCTGTTGAACATCTGAATTCACAACATTTATACCATTGAAAGTCTAAAAAACATAGTTTGTAACATTTCATGAATATAGAGGTACAAAGCAATGCAATTAAAGATATACTCGTTATGTCATTGAAGCATAAGTTAGGATCAATTCTTCACAATTTATAAAGATGGGTGCTTGTGACAAAAATCAAAATCTGTGAAAAATTTATGGCATATTTAATAGTGTTGAAAACAAGTAATGCATTCACAAACTGCATATAAAAGAAGTGACTTGGCTCAATGAGACAAAAAGTTATGGTATATAAATTAAGCACAACAATGTGAGAAAAGAAAATCAACATATAAATTTTAAGACCATGAGTAATTTGATAAAGAATATGTAATGCTTACATCTACAGGAATAGTTTCTCCAGGCAGAACTAACAATGTGTCTCCAACTCGGACATCATCAGTGGGGACTTCAGTGCAAATAGCATCAGAACAAAGAACATTTTCCGTAGGGGAATTGCTATCCGATGGAGTAATTACAAGTCGTGACTGAGTGGACATGAGTGCCTGCAAAAACACCCAGATCAATGAAATCACACAGGTGATTATTAAATGTTCACCATATAATTAAAGTTTACTTGATACAGTTCAACAATAAAATTCATACATCTTGCAGTTAACAATAAAGTCTATCAGTGGCTTATTTTGGTAACTCAAGAACAAAACAACAGACAACCAATGTAAGGCAGCAAGCCATGAATTGATAATCCCAACATGATGAAACTTAACCACTGTCTGCTTGTTTGAAAAACAAATCACAGTCATCAAAGGTTAGACAAGCTTGCTCCTCACAACAAGCAATGGTCTCTCATATGTTGAAAAATGAATATTGCCTTTGCTGACTTCACATTGACAACAGTGATCGCTCTAAAATGAATACTCTGAGATATTACAACAATGAGTAGAATGGAAATATATGAAACATCACAATGTTTGAGAAACTAATGAAGCGTTCTGCTGTAAAGTGTTCACTCAAATTTCCATGAATTGGCTAATACCAGTTCTATTCACCTATGAAAGCAAACAAACTGAATGCAACAAAGGTCAAACACCACAGAAAGAACAGAAGGAAAGAGGAACAAGATTGTCTCAGCTGTAGAAATGAAAGTGTTTATGTTTACAACAAACATCCATCATTTAAACAATTCAACAGGATGAACAAGAATTGGATTTGACATGGGAATCAAGTAAGCATCCCAGTTGCTTCTTGCAATAATAGATATAAAAGTGATTACTACTTACAAGAAGTTCATTCATATCACTAGATGCCCTGATCCTAGCCTTTTCTTCAAGAGAACGTCCTAGAAGCACAAAACCAAGAAGCATGACCTGCACACTAAAAGGCATGAGCCATCCATAAGAAACTTGTTCCTGGGACATAAAGTAAAAGCTATTTTCTGGCTTTAATAAACACAAAACTGGTAGCTGATACATGTAAAAAAAAACCTATTATTGTGATAAGATGGGTGACGGCGTTTGAGAGGTTTCAAAAGGACCAAGGAGTAATTTAAGTATTATGTCACACTCAGCTTGGAAGATCAATAAATTTCTCATTAAATCAAGAAACATGAAAGAAAAAGTGCAAATACTAAAAGCAAGCAAGTCACCGGTTCATCAAAGAAAGATGCATCCCATTCAAGCGCAGGGTTGAGAAGCGAGATCTACAAGAGAGCACAATTAGAGGCAAAAAACTTAGCAAAATGATCGTGAGTGAAACGAAAATCACAGTATTGACTAAGGGTCTCACCGCACTGATGACAAATGCAGCAATGGATCCAAATCCCACAAGAGAATTCATATTCGGTGATCCCTTCTTGAATGCCCTTAGACCATCAACAAGCAAGTCTGCAAAAGATTCTCTCAAGTCAAAAATCAACAAAAAAAATTATCTGAGCTGTGATTGCTAGTATGTACATTTGGGTGTTGATTACCCTTTGTCAGTATTCACATCGGAGAAAAACATCAAGACAGATAAATTTGAAAGCAGTAATACAATAGTCAGTTTGCAAGAATATTACGTGGTGATCCATATTTCATAAAGAAGGAAACTTTAATTTATTGCTCGATTGGTCCCGCAGAGAATATGCATGATTAAATGAAGTGTTGGTGATTCATATGCAGATGATATAAAACTAACAAGGTTGATGTATATATATATAAAAAAAAAATAGTGCCAATGCAACTAATTACCTCTTCCTGGTCCCAAGAGAGATCCCAAAGCTAATCCTCCCTTCACATACGAATTATGCAGCACCTCCAAGACCGAACCTACTCCAAAAACCACATATTAGCAAGCAAGTCAACAACAATTTTCAACTGTCATCATCTTCACTTAACATCTTGAAATTAAGTAGCATCAGTCGGTAATTATGATTGAAATGACTGATGCATTGCATTGGGTTACCGTGTGTGCATTACATTACATTACATTACATGCGCGTGATAATTACCATGACCAACGTGAATCCCAAGAGAGTGCAAGATATGAGAAGCATGAGATCCACAACACAAAGCAACCAATGTCCAAGCAAAAACCACCCGATTCCTACTCTTAACGATCAGCTCCTCTTTCTTTTTAACCATATCTTTCCACTTTTTTACATTCTCTGCCACTCCATTTCCCGATACCCTCTTCTTCGCTTCAAATCCACACTCGCTCAATCTCTTCGCCAAACTCTCACCAATACTCGCCGACACTTCTCCCTCCAACAACGCCTCCGGTTTCAGCTTCACCGCCGCCGTTTCGGTCAACATGTTGACCACGGCGGACTCAACTCTCTCGTCTGCGGAGAGTATCGATTTGACGCGCGAAACACACGCGCCGCACATCATTCCGGTCACATCAAGGAGAATCGGCGAATTGTTGTTCTTCGGAGCTTGAAACGCAGCGTTTTCAAGGTCAGTTTCGGTTTGGAGAGAACTTGAGAGGGTGAACTTAGGGAACGCACGAGGCCGGAGAGCCAAACGGCGGCGTTTAGAGAGGTTAGCATTGAAGTGAACGCTGTCAAAGTTGAATTTTGAAGTTCGAGCGAAGCAGAGCTTCGGTTTCGGAGAGACCACGAGAAGTAAATTGTTAATCATTTTGATAGAAATCAAAGTTTTAGAGAGAGAAACCTCAGAGAAGGCATGAGAGAGAGAGAGAGATGGATTTGATGATCGTCAATGGATTGGATGTGATCGAGAGGAAGAGGAGAACATTAAATTGGTAAACGTGGACGAATAGTGTTTTGACACGCTGGATGATTGTATCTTTCTTGCCGGTGGCGGCGGGTGACAGAATTGAAAACATGTGTTAAGACATAAAAGAAATTTTAACGTGTTTTTCAGAGTTCACAATATGACATGTCTTTTGTTGTGAGAAAAAGCAACCATGGACTAAAGTGTAGACGACAAGCCTTTCGTTTTAGGATAAACTGTATAGGATGCAAGCGCTAAGCCGCGGGCTATCTTTAAGTGAATATGTTTATAAATGCGGTCTGATTGGTTTTTAAAGTGTAATATATTTAGAAATATATTAAAAAAAAATTATTTTTTATATTAATATATCAAAATAAAATAATTTGAAAATATAAAAAAATTAATTTTAAATAAAAATAAATAATTTTTTGCAAATCACACTCCCAAACAAGGTATGAGTGTGTTTGGCATTGCGGCCAAAACTTCATTTTTTAAAAATCTAAAACAAATTATTTGTTAAAATTATTTTTGTTTTAGTGTTTTTGAATCGTTTTGATATGCCAATGTCAAAAATAAATTTTTAAAAATTAAAAAAATAATATTTTAATACATTTCCAAGTGAAAAATACTTTGACA
>Ga0307515_10018351_pt1 | contig 12674 bp, 13 predicted proteins | sample 17_EM_MG_FD_194513 | JGI IMG/M metagenome (GOLD analysis project Ga0307515, IMG submission 194513) | Populus trichocarpa ectomycorrhiza microbial communities from riparian zone in the Pacific Northwest, United States - 17_EM | ecosystem: Host-associated > Plants > Roots > Unclassified | place... | reverse complement strand
GAAGCGGGATTGTGATTAGAGAGCATGTTCTTGAGTTTTTATTAACAATGAACCACTCAGAGGAGGCTGATAATCCCGTGCCGGAATCTGTCTCAAATCTTGTTGTTCACATTATCGACACCCATCTTGACCACCTTCAAGATATTACCACCAAATTTGAGATGGAACTAGACTGTGTGGAGCTCGAATTAGACAAAGGTAAAATTCCTATATAATGACAACTTACGGTCCCTGTTACAGAATCAAGGTTGCCTTTTTTTTTTGTGGTGTTCTACACTTACCATTTAGATTTATTTTGGGTTAAACACTGTTAGTTTTGTTGCCTTTTTCTGTTGATGAAGATGGTTACAAGTGTTGAGTCCAGTCTGGTCATATATTTGCTTCATATTTCTAGTGACCCTAGAGTGGTAACTTTTTAAATTTATCTGGAAGGGTTATTTGTGTATGCACTTTATGCCATATGTTTATGTAGTAGTTGTGTATCCTTGTTTGGACGTGTTACTTCTGTTATAATTTTGGAAAATTGCAGCCTCTTAGATTCAGCCCTTCTTACAACAAGTAGCAAACAAATGACAAATAGAGATATCAAAACTTGTCGAAAAAGCACTGTGTTGAAATGAAATTTCATAGGATTAATCCTGCATTTGCGACCTTGTGGTTTTTCTCTGTCAGTATTGAAATTCAATTTTATTGGATATATATCACCTATTAAACAATGAATCTTACCACCCGCAGCTTGCAACTTGGAATGCATGATGTGTTGTTATTCTAGTGTCATGCTGAACTGAACTGATATTCGATATGTTGGCTAACAAGAACATTTTTTGCACGTGGTAGAAGGTCATCAAAGCATTGCCAGATTAACTTGTGAAAGGGGAAGCTTGTTGCTAAATGTGCTAAATATGCTAAATACTATGTGGCAAGCTTCCCTGATAATATGAGAAACAATTTGCTGTTCGAAAAAAAGAAAGTCGATTGTTTTCCACATTGATGGATCTAAATAAGAGGCTAGGTATAGTAAATTTGGTTATCATGTCCCAAACGATTGTTCTAGGACAGTTATCCTTCTTCATGTGGCATGTCGTTCCATGTGCCGAATTTTTTGAAACATAAAGTCCTTTTGAATACATGATGGAATCTCACTGTTACCTTAAAATAGATTTTTATTGTCAAAAGTATTGCATGATGCCCAGGATGTTATTCTTGCTAAATTAAAATCTATGCGAACTCCATGAGGAGGGAAAAAAAAAGAAGTCTACATGAAAGTCTGGATTGTGTGAAAATATATGATAAATCAGCATGTCTATGGACCATCAAAGTACTCAAGAAAACATGTTCAGCAACAGCTACATGCCTCTATCTTTAGCAAAGAAAGCATTCCTTTTACTATTTGTCCTGAAACTCAAATTTGATGTCCTTTCTGTTTGGTACATGATTTCTTTTAAACTTTTGAATGGAAAGTGTGTGTTGTTTTGATGGTTTACTGCAGGAGGTTTTGCACTGAAGAAACAGATGCTTGATGATAGAAGATTTCCCAAAATGCATCTTAATCTTCAACGTATATTGCAGGTAGTTTGCCCACCCTGTTTGGTTTCTTGTAAAGATAAGTTGCTAGGGACATTGCCACATAAGTAGGTTTTTGAGTAATGCTCTCACAAAATCAGTCTGGATAAGGTGCAAAGACCACTCTAGTCCAACAGCAGAATGCATGAAGCTTGAAGTCCTTGTTTGGTATCGTTGAATTCTTTTAGGGGTCCATATCATGAAAGTTTAAATCACTGCAGTTGGCCAGTGACCATAATGGTTTTCAAGTGCTTTAATTTTATACCAATGGCATAATCTCTGCATGTTGTACAGGAATGCATCCTAGAAATTGATATTTTGGATCGTTTCTAGGATATTTGGAAAATATAAAATTGACACACATGCATTAAACCTTGTATTTTAACTGAACTCAGGTGATTGCTCATGGGGAGCAAGTATTTCCACGAGTTAAAGAAAAATGTTCTTCAAAAAAATGGTTTTCCAGTGAAGACATAAACTCCCTAGAAGAGTTAATTGGAAGGCTAAGGAGGCTAAAAGAGAATGTGGGGTTTATATCAAATCGTGTCACGGCAATTCAGGCAGGTCTGGATAGCTGGCAGGCTGAGCAAATAAACAAGAAATTGTACTATCTCTCGTTCCTTTCAATAATATTCCTCCCATTGTCAATCATTACTGGAGGTAAACGTTTCTCTCCTGCTTATCTTGTTTTTTGGTCATAGTCACACCTTGGATAACTGTTAGAAGCATCATCTGATACTGCAATCATTTTTGGAAACTCATAACAGTCTTTGGCATGAATGTGGGAGGAGTTCCATGGACAGAGCAGAAGAACCCAGAGGTGAAAGCTGGTTTCCGCAATGTGATGTTTGTCTGTGTGGGAGTGCTAGTTCTCGTGCTTCTATGCTTCCTTTTCCCAGCTCTTTACAGCCGTATAGCTGCCTGGCGACGAATGATTGCTTTGAAAAGAAGCTGGTCTCTCAACAGGAGATCTTTTCTCAAAAGAACTCTTCCAATTAAAGAGAGAGGCAGTTATGTTCGCCTTTGAGAGAGGAAGCCAGAGGAAGAGGGTGATGATAGAATTGCGGCACACGTTCTCTTCAGTACCAAATTGTTTCCTGTTGCGGAATTTATGTTCACACCTGAAGATACATGTCCTCAAGGAAACTTCTTGCGCACGGGCCTTGGATCTGTGATAATCGGAAATGCACTCTGCAGACAATTGTCAATGATATCGTTGACCCTGCCTCAGAAATGGAAATTATGGTAGAAGCACACGATTTTTTTTTTCTTTTCAATCTGGATAATAGGCAAGAGTTCTTCGGCGAGCCATTTCTGTTACTTATACGACCATGTTGTTAATGGCAGTATCTTTTGTAATCTTTGTAACACACTGCACAGGTATAACATTCATCGTTATAAATTTGTTTATGTTGAGGGTTTGTACTTTCGCCTTATAATCTAACACTAACACTGTGCAAGTCCACAGTGTTTTTCTATTTTCCCCTTCCTGTTCGATTTTTGTTAAACTCGAGTGCTTTCACTGTGGACCATTACAGTGTGCTCCCAAAATCGTCCTTGGCTTATGTGCTGTTCAAGGCTGGTTGGCAGGGGTGGTTTCGGGTTTTGGTTTCTTTCTTTCTATGAGACTTTACTGCGCCAACGAAAAAAGGGTAGGATCCAAGGGTAGAATCGGTTTTTTTTTTTTATTATTATTTTCTGGTGACATTTCGTTCATGTTTTTCTTGTAATTATCGAACCTAGTCAGGAAGCTGGTTTCAGGTTATATGTTGATCTGAGATATACAGGTTGATTCAAATTAAATTGAAAAAATTAAGAAATAATTAATATAAATATAAGTTATAAATAATGAAGTGTAAAATATTATTTTAAAAGTTATAAAAAATAAATAGGTTTCATTAAATTTGACTTTTTTTAATCTTATCGGTTTTTTTATCTTATTAGACCGATCCAGTTATCAAGTTAATCAAATTCTAAATCGACCTATCAGGCGTCAGGTTTAATGACTATGGTTTTTTTGAGGACCTTGGCTGGGAGAAGAAAATCACAGTTGCTGCTGCTGTGAGAATAGCTTGGATGTTGGTGGGCAGGCTTGGCATTGCGTCTTCGTCTTCTCGGATGTGTGCTTCTGTGATTTAGCTGCATTTGGCTTTGGTTCTTTCGGGTTTGTCTTCCCTTTCGGCTGCTGTGGTGTCGGCTGTCGCTGGTGGTTGACTTCGTGCTTCACTTGGACTCTGTTGTTTTCCTGGAGTTGACTCTGGGATGATGGCAGCAAATTGTTGCTGCTGTGAGAATACCTGAGCTTCTAGAACGTGGGACCACATACTAAACAGTCCAAGTACATCCGTTGAAATTTCGTTTGTGAGTGTTGGTGGGCAGGCTTGGCATTGCGACGAGCTCTTATAAAAAGCTGTGATCCCATGCCCATTTTTCGATTGCATTGCAAGGTTTGGGGTTCTTTACGGGTAGGAAACATGCTTTAGTGCTTGTCCTTTGTTGTTTCACATTTGCCCGTTCTTTCTTTTATTTCTAAAACACATCATGATCTTGAATCCAACCCAGACCAATCCACACAAGCGAACGACTCGGATCAATCCAGGAAACATGCTCAAGTGCTTGTCCTTTCTTGTTTCACATTTGCCCGTTCTTTCTTTTATTTCTAAAACACATCATGATCTTGAATCCAACCCAGACCAATCCACACAAGCGAACGACTCAGATCAAACCAGATACTCCCATGGCATCCAACAAAACTCGATCATGATGTCCAGTACCTCACCTGGCCCTTCACCTTCTTCGGTAGGAACAGCAAGAACCTCAACTTTGACTCAAACATCAACACAGGAAAGCCTCGCAGATGAGAAGCGGCCTTTCCATCGAATAATCGAAACACTTAGACAGCAGGAACTAGGCAGGCATATATTAATCCTAGCAGTTCCCATGACCATCGGCTTGTTCTCTGCAGACAACCTGGTTAACAAGCCTTTAGCACTGCGCGTGATAGCGGTTGCACTTGCTTTAGGCTTTGTGGGGATTTGGAATGGTATTTTGCTCCGAACAACTTGCAATGAAGCATCAAACACGATTGAGTTGCTGGGGATAGCATTCATGTTGTTAGCGTTTTATGCATTCATTGCTTGTTTTTTACCGGAGAGTCTTATTTGGATCCCCTCCCTTTGCTGGGTTCTGTCAATTCTTCCACTTGTGATTGCCGCCTGCTCCACGGGGAGGGCCAGCAAAGATAGGGATTCCAACAACAGACTACCTCGTCCACACTTGTGCGATGTCTGATTGGATTAGCTGTGAAATACCCTTTTGTTGATTACACTTGTGTATAATATACATACATACATACATATATAAGTAACCTCTGTAGTAGTTCTCTGTAGTTCATGATGTGTAGTGCGCAGGAATAATTTAGATGGCATTGAAAGATTCATTGCCGCAATTTAGCATGTTTTATTATTTCTTCATACAGTAAAATGTAGTAATTCAATGTTCAACTTTTATCCTTATAGTTTGAGTTATCCCTAAATTATCATTCTAGCTAGGGACTAGCTATTTGACCTTGTATTTTTTTTTTTTAAATAAATTTAAAGTATGCATCAAAAAGCTTATACAAGTAATTATCTATCTAAATAAATAAAAAATTTTATCAATAATAAATAAATAAATAAATGAAAAAAATTAAGAAATAGATGTAGACTAAAATAAGGTGGATCATGGGAGTTGGATTGTTAATTTGTAGAGAGAGAAGAGAGGATACTGATTGCTTGCTTGGCTTGGCAGTGTGGAGATGTTAAAAAGGAAGGAAGGTGACTGTCACTGCTGTTTTTTTGTTTGTGAGGGGGGCTGCTGTGCTTGAATTTGCGGTGAAACAAGATGGGGACTCATGTATTTTTTTATGAAAGAGGATAAAGATTCGTGGCTGTTTCTGGTTTTGTTTTTTTAAAATATTTATTTTAAATTAATATTTTTTAGTATTTTTAAATTATTTTAATATATTAAAAATAATTTTTTAAAAATAAAAAATATTATTATAATATATGTTTAAATAAAAATAACATTTAAAAAAATAACCTTAATCAAACTCCGATGTTTTAGGTAGCTTTATGTTTTATGTCGAAGAAGGCTGGATTTTTGTTCTAAATTAATCGGTATCAAAGTTGGGGTTGCTTTTGACTTTTTTTTTTAATAATTCACCATTATATTAAAGTTTTTTATTTGAAAATAAATTAAAATAATATTTTTTATTTTTAAAATTTTATTTTTAATATTAGCATATTAAAACATTATAAGATTAAAAAAAATAATTCAAATTTTTTTTTTTAATATGTTTTTTAAACTAAAAAAAAAACACACGATTAATTGAAAGCATATGAAAATTTGTACAAGAATTTACTTTTATCTTTTTCTTTGAAAAAAATCCCGAGTTCAAAAAGGTTGACCTTTGGATGCATGCATCCAGGTTGTAAGTAGTAACCTTTTCCTTTTCTTTTTCCTTTTTTACCCATGAAAAAGAAAAAGAAAAAAAAGGGGGCCTGCCACACCTCTAGAAATGGGGGCATCCTCTTTCCCTCACATGGCAACACGACAACACGACCCCAAACATAAACGACTCCATTTCAAAAGTGACATGTCGTTGAGGCTTAGGGTTATTCTTCAAGAAACGAGTTAGAGGTGTATTTGGTCCCCCTACTCTCAATCTATCACATTTTGATCTTACTATATATTTTCTCATATTTTCATCCCTTAATTCCTTATTTGTAACAATTTGGTCCTTGTGTCGATTTCCACAACTAAATAAATAACCGATGATATAAACATATAAAGAATATCAAAATTACTCTACTTTATATCCAGTAATTGTATAGTATAAGGGTGATATTATTTTTATTCCACGGTTGGTAATCTTACTCTGTGATCTACTTTCGTTACTTGGAATATCTCTGATTAAATAATAATATTTTTGCATAAATAATAATATGTATTAAACGTTGGTGTTACATTTGTATGTATGTTTTTCTTTTAATTAGGATATTCAATTTTACTTTTATTTTCATCACTTATCATAAAATATATAGATTTTCTTCGGAATGAAATTCATACTATTTTCTTTTTTTGTTAAATAAGTTTTTCGTGTTCGAGACAATATCAACCAATAGAATATGTATTTCAAAAAATATAGACCAATTAAAATTTTTATTTTTTCATTTTTATATACTTATTTTTTTATTTTAATAATTAAAAAAATATATTAATAATTTTTTATTATGTTAAAGCAAGATACGTTACAAACCCTACGAGGAGGGTTGCTGGTGCTAAAGGTCTGGTGCGCGGGAATGGCAAGAAGCAATTAAAGAACGCTTGTGTGATAAAAAAGAATAATATAGCCGGGGATTCAAAAGGATCAGATCTTCTGAGCATTAATGGAGCTACCATGAAGGTTTTATTGTTGGCACATATCTCTGGTTGATATAATATGCTGAAAATTACAGCTTCCTCAACGGGAAACACAAGTGATAGGAATATGCGGGGAAGGGAAGATAATCCTCTTGATCATTCGGGAGGCTAATGGTCATTCGGGAGGTATCTGGGTCCTTATGACGGGGAGGAACTATCATGAAGGCTTTTAGCTACTTGAGAGATGATTTTGTGATCTTTCATTATGGCATGATAAATGGTTTTTGAGGAGGGAATTTTAGCAATCTTGGTCCCGGTAGTTCATGTCACTGGTACAGTAGTAAAGGACCTTTGGCTCCATGATACTTGGGAATTTTCAACATTTAGCTACATGCCAGACCACTTGAAGAACCGCATTATTACTTACCCCATCCCTAGGAATGCTACGATCAAGCACTGTAATATTGCTTGGTGTCCATCCGTGGCAGGAGTGTAATAGTGTATACGTCAAGGTCAGCTTACAACTAGTTGTTATTTCGATCTAGGGAGCTAATGTGTTGTACTAAATGGACTTGGCTGTTAAGGTTACATGCTCCAAAGAAGACAAAAATGTTGATATGGCTTGTGTTTCATAATAGTTTACTAATGAGATCTCTTGATTAATTTGCTCGACAAATTATAGCCACGAGTCCTTCATGCAACAGATTCACCTTACAAGTAAGTAAGGATGCCTTTCATTGCCTTCGAGATTATAGAGAAACAAGGAGTATACGGGACAAACTTGGCTTTAGTACTGTGACTAGGTTTTGGTGTGTTGACGTTGCTGAGTACTGGATTGTTTAATTGGCTTCATCAGATAGTGCTCACTTGTTTTTTGTGTGCTTTGGTGGTTATTGGAGGCTTTAAAATATTGTCATTTTAGCAGTACTGCTTATGGAAGAGAGATTTGGCTGCCAAGGAAGATTGATAGATTGGCTGAAGACTGTGGTTTAACATGGAAGGATAATAATGCTAAAGCTACTACTCATCGAGTTTTATCGTGGCAACGACTTGAGGATGATTTTATCAAGCATGATGTTGACGGTAGCGCTCTAGGAAACCCAGGGAAAGCTGGTTTCGTGGGCCTCATTAATTCGCAATAGAGAAGCCTTGTTTGTGATGCGCTTTACTATAATTGCTGGCTTTGAAGCGTGGTCTTCTTTTAGCTTGGGATAAAGGCTCGAGACGGATTCTCTGTAACTCTGGCTCCAAAGATGCTATACGGTTGGTCACTGCAGGTATTATAATTGGCTTTGAGCTTCACAAGTTCATAGCTCGTGTTGCAGAGAGATTGGTTGGTCAAGCTTCATCATGCTCATAGGGAAGCAAAACCATATACTGATTTTATGGCTAAGCATGCTGCAGGAGAGACGTCGAGTCTGCGGATCTAGGAGTCCCCGCCTCCAGGTTTGAATTTACATCTTCTCGCGGATTCGATGGGAAGCTTGTATGTTAGGGCTTCTTAGTTTGCCTTCTATATATCTTTGCACTGTACCAAAAAGAAGAAGAAGGAAGATACATTATTGTTCTATTAAAGATGATAGATGGTGAAGTATATTAATAAAACTTGTATTAAACGTAGAATAAAATTAATAATTTTATGGAGTGAGGATAATATCATCCTAATATATATATATATATATATATATATATATATATATATATATTATCGTAACGCCGAATGAAAACGTGGACAAAAAAAAATAGGGATAAGAGGATGAAATTGAGATGTATAAATAAAATAATAAGAGAACCAAAGTAAAACAATCAAGAGAGTAAAGGGACCAAACGAAGCATTGCGACCATTCTGTGTATTTTGCAGTGAGGGTCTGCATTTCTAGAACCTTCTGTCTCTTGCTAGAGAAATCCCTTGCGAATTGCGCCTCTTTAAAAAGCCTGGCACCACAAAACCCTAAACCCTTATTTACAGACCTCTATTACAGTCTTTACGTCCTTCTCTACCTCCAACCCAAATTAAACTGGTAGATTTCTTCACTTATGGCCACAGCAGCTCTCATCCGCTCTCTACGACGCCGTGGCGTCGCCTCCGCTCCTCTTTCAGCCTACAGATGCGTACGTCTCTAAACATTCCTGCTCCTTTTCTTCTTCAGTTTTTCCGATTTGGTAATTTGTTAAAAGATATCAAACCGGGACTTGAACTTGATGCTTGAAGGATAAATAAAATATTAGTTTTTTTTTTTGTTTTTTGTTATGGTAGTTTAGAAACTCGGCCCCTTCAAGGACTTATCTGTGTTGGGTTTTCTCATTTGATTTCATTACACAATCATGCATCGCTGTTTTTTTCTTTTTTTGAATTTAAAGCTTTTGTTTTGTATTTGTTTTTGTGTTTAACTCTTAATTACCAGCTGATATGCTTTATATATGTAAGTTTTAAATACTGAGTTTTACCTATATATGTGAAAAAAAATGTAGATAATGATTTCAAAATTGGTGGTTTTCTTACGAATCCATAGTTGCGGTTTGTCTGACTCATTAAAAGCTGTTTGAGAATTGAGGTTGAGATTGTGAAATGGCTGAGTTTTGGTGTTCATCTGTTGTGCAGTTGACTAATAATGTGAAGCCATCGTGGGCTCCTTCTAATTTCAGCCAAAATTGGGCTGGTTTGTCCAGAGCTTTCAGGTAGCTTATTAAATTTTTGGTGATTGTATTTGTTTTAATTTGCCTCTCTTTTTTATTTGCTGAAGTATTGAATGTTTCCTATTCTGTTCAGTGCAAAACCTGCAGGTGGAGATGTTATTGGTGTTGATTTGGGCACCACAAATTCATGTGTTGCTGTTATGGAAGGGAAGGTTAGAATGACATTTGTTCTGATCGTTTATCTATTTGCTTGTTACTAGGCTTTCTTTCCCTTTTTGTTCTAATTGATTCCATGACCGTGTACAGAATCCCAAAGTCATTGAGAATGCTGAAGGGTCTAGGACAACCCCTTCAGTTGTTGCCTTCACCCCAAAGGGAGAGTTGCTTGTGGGCACTCCAGCAAAACGTCAGGCTGTGACTAATCCAAGCAATACAGTTTTTGGAACTAAGCGTTTGATTGGTAGGAAGTTTGATGATCCTCAAACACAAAAGGAGATGAAAATGGTTCCATATAAGATAGTCAGGGCTCCAAATGGTGATGCATGGGTTGAAGCCAATGGGCAGCAATATTCACCTAGCCAAATTGGGGCCTTTATTCTGACCAAGATGAAAGAAACTGCAGAAGCATATCTTGGAAAAGGAATTACAAAAGCTGTGATCACTGTGCCAGCCTATTTCAATGATGCTCAAAGACAAGCTACAAAGGATGCTGGAAGAATTGCTGGCCTTGATGTGCAGAGAATCATCAATGAACCTACAGCAGCAGCACTTTCCTATGGTATGAACAACAAAGAGGGTCTCATTGCAGTTTTCGACCTTGGTGGTGGGACTTTCGATGTTTCTATCTTAGAGATCTCAAATGGTGTTTTTGAGGTATGTGTTGTGCTGTTCTATTGAGGTTAACTCTGTTTTTCATTTCTTTTTGCAAATTAAACTAAGTGACTGGTCCTTATTTAGGTTAAAGCTACAAATGGTGACACATTCTTGGGAGGAGAGGACTTTGACAACACCCTTTTAGAGTATTTGGTCGATGAATTTAAGAGAACTGAGGGAATTGATCTTTCAAAAGACAAGCTTGCCTTGCAGAGGCTCCGTGAAGCAGCAGAAAAGGCTAAGATAGAGCTCTCATCAACAACTCAGACTGAAATCAACTTGCCGTTCATCACGGCTGATTCGTCAGGTGCTAAACATTTGAATATCACACTGACCAGATCCAAATTTGAAAGCTTGGTGAATCACTTGATTGAAAGGACCAGGATCCCATGCAAGAACTGTTTGAAGGATGCTGGCATATCCACCAAGGAAGTTGACGAGGTTCTTCTTGTTGGAGGGATGACTCGTGTGCCCAAGGTTCAGGATATAGTAGCTGAGATCTTTGGAAAGAGCCCTAGCAAGGGAGTAAACCCAGACGAGGCAGTGGCTATGGGAGCTGCACTTCAGGGTGGGATTTTACGTGGAGATGTCAAAGAATTGCTTCTCCTTGATGTCACTCCCTTGTCACTTGGTATAGAGACACTTGGTGGCATCTTCACCAGGTTGATCAGCAGGAACACGACAATTCCTACAAAGAAGTCTCAGGTGAGGCTTCACTGCCAAATCTGTATTCAAATTTTTATCTTGAAAAATTTTAGTTGTGGGCAATAAGTTGCCATGCCTGTGCTAGTGTCTAGGTGGCCCAATAGACTGATATTTGTCTGTTCTAGGTGCCCTGTGCTTGTATACTTCTCTGATACAGTTTTCTTGTATCCCAGGCTTTCTCCACAGCTGCTGACAACCAGACTCAGGTTGGTATCAAGGTGCTACAAGGTGAGCGTGAAATGGCATCTGACAACAAGCTATTGGGAGAATTTGATCTTGTCGGTATTCCACCAGCTCCCAGGGGCATGCCTCAGATTGAGGTGACCTTTGATATTGATGCCAATGGTATTGTTACTGTCTCTGCCAAGGACAAAACCACTGGCAAAGAACAGCAGATCACCATCCGTTCATCAGGAGGTCTTTCAGAAGATGAGATTGAGAAGATGGTCAAGGAGGCTGAACAGTTTGCTCAGAAGGATCAGGAGAGAAAGGCCTTGATTGATATAAAAAATAGTGCAGACACCACTATCTACAGCGTAGAGAAAAGCCTTAATGAGTACAGGGAGAAGATTCCCTCTGAAATCTCGAAGGAGATTGAAGATGCTGTTGCAGATTTGAGGAAGGCAATGGGCGGAGACAGCGTTGATGATATCAAATCCAAACTAGACGCCGCAAACAAAGCAGTTTCAAAGATTGGAGAGCACATGTCCAAGGGCAGCAGTGGTGGAGGTGATGGTGCTTCTGGAGGAGGTTCACAGGGTGGTGACCAGACTCCCGAGGCTGACTTCGAGGAGGTGAAGAAGTGAGGGGTTAACTTCGGTTGCTGTCATTTTTGACATGGCTTACAGTCATATTTGAAAGAAGATCCTTTTTAATTATATATGCACTTAGGATGTACGTTTCCTAGCGATTTTGTATCTAAATGGCGAGGTTAAATTGAATGTATTATTTTTGTTCATTTGAAAACCGCCTATGGAGGCCGAGGCCGAGGCCCTTTTAATTATATCAATAACCAAATTTTTCTGGGAGGAGATTGTTTGTCCATTTGACAACTGCCTATCAATACCGTGGCGGAGGCCCTTTCATTGCCGCTGTAGCTCACTTGCTCTGCTCTAGGCGGATAGCTACCTGAACCTGCTCACCGCTGTTCAAGTTGCTTGGTGTCACTGGTTGCTTGTAATGATAATGGAATGTAAAAAAGTAACTATCTGCTTGTAATGATAATAGCTGGTGGATGCCCCTCCGTTACGCATCCATGTAAAGAAATAGTTTGTAACTTCAGCTTAGCAGCCTTAACTGGACTGGATGAACAGTATGAATAGACGCCTTTCGGCACGGTGGCAGGCAGTTTTCTTGGGGAGGTTGCTAAAGGATTGCACGATATGTGAAAATGACTGGGGGAATGAGACCGCAATGAGCACCTTGAATCGTTTCCATGGTTGTTCTTTTGATTTTTTATTTTCACACAGTAACGTATTCACGAGAACGTCCAA
>Ga0307515_10018350_pt1 | contig 12674 bp, 14 predicted proteins | sample 17_EM_MG_FD_194513 | JGI IMG/M metagenome (GOLD analysis project Ga0307515, IMG submission 194513) | Populus trichocarpa ectomycorrhiza microbial communities from riparian zone in the Pacific Northwest, United States - 17_EM | ecosystem: Host-associated > Plants > Roots > Unclassified | place... | reverse complement strand
GTACGACTTTGGACTGCTCACCCCGTTGCGCCCTGGCTTGATCAGCCGTGCCTGTTTCCCGTGGTTTGCATCCGAAGTTGTTTCGGGTCGATACTTGGGGCATCGTTTCTTCATGAATTCATGGATTCTGAACGGAACGCACCATTGTGCATATTCATGTGAGTGACCGTGGAGCTCGACCTTGCCTATACCTATACGACTGTCAGCCCGGCCAACGGCTTACTGAACCTCCTCGCCCGCGCGACGTGCATTTCACAGGTCACCTTGTGACTGTAGTAACTTCCCGCGAATCCTATCGACTCTGCAGCATTTTACTCACCAACGGGAGACCGGTACGTGAGATCCATGAGGACGTGGGATTCCGCCCGGGACATTCCAGATTTGGCGTGGAACCTCCGGTCGCGGACCGACCACGGCTGACCCTGTTCAATCAGCCATGACGCTTACTGGGTCATGCCAACCCTATACACTTAGATGGCATCCTCTTTGTCCTGCGGTCTCTCCTGGCTGCTTGTTGTTCGAATCTAATGCGCTCGAGCTCTATATAATTTAGCCGGGTCGCCAAGTCCCCCACGGAGAGTTCTTGCTATCTCGGATAATCACCTCTCGCTCTCCTTGACTCTTTGAACAACCATGCCTGCTATCAACGAATCTCCTACCAGGCGGCCCCAGCAACTACGACCTAAACCTTCAGACGCGTCTATCGGCCACTATTTAACTCACTCCACAGACTCAGGGACCTCGCTCTCAAGCTCGTCCGCACCCCCTTCACCCACACCCGCGTCTCCAGCACCTTCCCCACGTGCAATCGAAATCAGCGCCGCGTTCGAACGCGTCCGCGAACAATCGACTTCCCTCCAAACCGCGCTCTTGGATGGTTCCGGTGTCACGACGAGGAATCATGTCAAGAAATTCCAGGGTGCGGTCATGGGTTTGTTCCAAGAACTTCAGCACCTCCCTGACGACGTTCCTCCGACCCCAACTTTGATCTCCGCGATACAAGGGTGCAGTTTCGAGATTCATTGTTTCGGGTCTTCTGCTGAAAGATGTCATGTGGGGTACGAAGGGTGGGAGGAACGCCAAATGGAACAAGTGATGATGCTCAACGAAGCTATGGCTTCGGTGTGCATGCTTCTCGAACTCGCCGCACAAGCTATCGAAGATGCTGGAGAGGAACGAAAGCGATTAGAAGAGTCTGGAGATGTGGAAACTGACATGGCTGAACGGGATTTTGGTTCTTGTGATGGATCGTCTGCGGGCGGACGCCCTCAAAGCTGGTTGCTCTCTGCGGCAAATGGTCATGGTCCCGGTCCATCGGTGAGTACTTGAGTCCCCTCAACTGGATCTCGCAGGCTCTGTTAATGCTCACCCTCACAATCGAAGGAATTGCAACGAAACCCTCCCTTAGTTGAACGACTGAAGAAGGTCTCCCTGACCAACCTCAAGAAACCATTCGTGCCACCCTGTGACCTATCCCCTCCTTCGACTCCCAATCGGCCCGTGTTCTTACGGAAAGAACCTCTGATCCCTACGAAACGTCCCAGCAAAGGTAAATACGACATCCGTCACCTGAGACAATCCGTCCACCTCCACCGCCTCGAAGACGATGCACCACCTCTCAGAGACTCTCTCGCAATCATCAGGGATTCAGCTCCATTCCCAACCGACGCTCCAAAACCCGGCCCCAACGAGTCTGACGCTCCCTACGTCGAATACAACCCCGACGGCAGCGCGAAGAAAGCGAACCTGCGAGGACTCGTTGGAGTGATAACCTCCGGAACCGCGAACGAGCACGAAGAGTTCGTATCGATGGTTTTGACGACGTTCCGACTCTTCGCGTCCGGCCAGAACCTCGCCGACGCCCTGTACTTCCGGTACACCGAGCAGCGACCCGAGTGGTTAGCTCGCAAAGGCAGAATGCAATTCGAATGGAGCATGGCTCAGAAGAGGATGGAAACCCGAGTCGCGACGATTTTGCATCTCTGGTTGGAGCTTCATTGGAAGCCGGAGGATTCGGGTGCGATTGTGAGGTTACAGGAGTTAGTTGGTACGATCGAGAAGGATTGCGCGTTTCACGCGCAGAGTCTTAGGATATCGCTGGACCGGATCATCAAGGATAAGAATTATCACGGTCGAAGGTTCCGAACGGAAGAGAGGTACCGGCCCACTACGCTCCCTCCCCCTCCCGCCTCCTTCGTATTAGGGGATGACCTGGCTACCCTTGCCGCGCGGGACCCATTGGGCTTGATAATCACCTATTTTACGGGCACGGAAGGCACTGTCGAATTCGCGAGGATGATAACGATGGTCGAGTCTAGGTATTACCGCAAGCTATCCCCCGAGAACTTCGTGCACTACAAGAGCGAGCAGACGACGAAGCTCAGAAAGGAACTGGGGGATTTCGAACAACGGTACAAAGCTTGGATTGTTTGGACGATCGTGAGTCCTGAGACTCCCGAGGACAGAGCGCGTGTTATCAAGTTCTGGATCGATGTGGCGAGGGTACGTGAAATTCGACTGTTCGCTTCGATATTAGGAGATGTGATGCTGACCTGCGTGACGATTAGTCCTGTATTCAGTACAGGAACTTTAACACAGCTTATCAGATAACGCGCGTGTTGGCAGACCCGGAGGTTGACAAGATGACCGCTACCCTGGAGGTAAGTAGGCGTGTTATCCACAGCCTCTCGATTCTAGAACGTGAATTTGACTGGGATCGTGTGTTAGGGTTTGGAGAAACTCGATATGTCCGCGATATTCGAGTTCCGGGAGGTCTATCGCCTCTACGAAAAGGAGGCATGGTGGTGCGAAATGAACTCGAGTTCACTCCCCGCGATTCCGGTTTCTCGTGAGATACCTTTCCCTCTTTTTCTCTCGAGATTTGTATTGATAGACTTACGTTGACGCTTTTCCAGATATCCTGATCCGCTGGAGGATATACATAGAGGAGTGCGGTCTCCGTGGGTTGTGCAAACAAACTCGGGATTTCTCTCTCCCAGAATTCAAGAGCAAGGGTCGTATCGACGTTGGTTCGTTCTTGAATCTGGCCGACTTGATCTGGGGTGTGTTTTCGGTTTCCTTCTCGCCAGGATTCTGCTGTTAACGCACAACGTTTAGATATCGAACGAACATACGAACCGCACACGTTCGAACGAGTTCCCTGGATCGAGAACTGGTTCCTCGGCCAGGTTTTCTCCTCCCACATAACAGATTTCGGTTCAGAGACGAGGCATTTTAAAACGGGGGTCGCGAAGGATAATCCGATTCCGGTCGTTCCAGACACGATTTTGGCCAAATTGGTGGCGATGTTTGAGGCGAAACTGCGGAGGAACAAGGTGGTGGCACTGATTCCGTTGGTCCCCAGGAAGCCATCGGTGGATATGATCAAAAAGACGTCCACGAACAAGTTGAAGAAGAGGCCCTCGGCGTTGATCCTTGGTTCCAACAGGTCTCAGCATTCGTTGTCGCGACCTGGAACACGCAACTCGCAGAACTCTGACACGCAGACCCAGCGTCAGCCGAATAAACTTCGCAAGCGGAGTCGTAGTTTTACCCGATCTTCTCCTGGGTCGGTTCAGCAAAGTCTGCCGGTGTGTGTTCCAGTCCAGACGCCGCCATCGCCAGGGCAAGCACAAACAATCACGGTGAGGGACAGAGATCGAGATAAGTCGTCTGAGGTGGTGCACCATCGGCCGATTACTCGTATTAATTGGGGTCCTCCGCCTTCGCCAAGTCATGGAACGAGATTCAAGGGTATGGGTGTGCCGAGGAGAAGAAGTCCAGAAAATATCATGACGCGTCCCTCGCGGGTGATCCCATCTCCTACTCCTCCTGAGAGGGGGAGACTGTCTCCGCGAGGTTGGGAGATCATTTGAAGATCAGTCGGACTTTGTGTGAATTTCTCTCTTGCCCTTTACTCTTGTACGCTTTGGTTATCGATATCTCGGTCCGGATCCCCTCGCCGCTTTGCTCTCTTTGCCCATTGTTGAGTTGACCCCAAGTCGCTGTGTCACGTTCTCTGTCTCCGTTCTGATAATTTATCGTTGGTAACTTATTCCTCGGTATACTATTTATCCCACATTCCTTCGCATCCTATTTCTTTCACCGCCGTTTCCTGGCGATCTACCACATTCGTTTCTGTTTCCTCCTCACCCATTTGTATTTGTATGAATTTATATGCGAATGTGCAGATCAGTTGAAGAAACGGGCGGCGCGGATCCTGAGGCGAATGTCGCCGAAAGCACAAGTCCTCGGAGATGATCGATTGATCGGCAAGTCCGCTCTTTGCTTTTCAATCAACACGACCCAGGCTCATCGCTCATCCTTCGGCCAGTGGTTGGAACCACTGACGGTCCTCAACGGAAACTCGGATAAAATCCCTGCGTGTCCTTCTAGCGCGGTCGAACTGTCACTGAACCGCAACTCCACCTCGCTTCCGACGTGTGTCCCGCGGAGATAGCTCAGATCTCAGATCTCAGTTGTCACCTGTCTCCTATGCCGGTTGACGCAGTCCTTCGTACCCCTAGCCAGGTCTCGACCGGTCGCTCATTCTTTCTTTCTATGCAAGCATCCTCCAATCGCTCTCGACCTCCCCGGTGGTCCACGAATCGGCGAATCGTCGGTGAATTGGGTTGTTTTAGGAGGAGATCTGATTCTGAGGATGTTATTTCTGCCGTGATACTATACTGCTCCCGCAACCGCTGCTTCCTCCACGGGCAGAGTTCTACGTGTCCATTTCCGAGGCTTTAACAAGGTTCCGAAATCCGAGAACCGCTTCTCTCTGCTTATAAAATCTCCCATCATGGGCGTCTTCATTTATCTCTCCTCCCTCCCTCTCTCCCACCCACACCAAACCACCACCACCTCCGAGCTTCAGTTGCAATGTCACTCGCGCGAGTTGCGGTCGATGTCGGTCAGATCGTTTTTAATAAGTGGGCAACGGCTCCCCCGCACAAGGCACCTCAAGAGGGTCGGTTCAAGACAAAGGGAGAGAGCGTTTTCGGACTCGCTCCCGTGATCTTTTGGGTGAGTGGGCGATGTGTTGGCGCTCCTTTCACTGCTAACATCTTCCCGTTAGCTTCAGAGGCCATTGCTTTACCTCACTTGCGCCCTCGAATTCTTGACCATCGCCCACTACCACACCATCCGGCTCGAACACGACCCGTCTAAACTCACTTCATCCCTCTTCTGCCCTTCTTCCTCACATACGGGCAAAATTCCCTACCTCTCCGTCACACCGATTACGTTGTTCGGAATCCTCCTGATGGCCTTTGGAACTTTCGTTCGCCTACACTGTTATAAAGCCCTCGGATCGCTCTTCACCTTCGATCTCTGCATTAAACCAGAACACCGGCTCATCACCTCAGGCCCGTACAGCTTCGTCCGACACCCCGCATATCTCGGTTCGCTCTGTCTCACGGCAGGGTTGACGTTCGTGGGATTGACTCACGGAAGCTGGATCATTGAATGCGCAGTTGGATCACACCGGACTGGGGCGATGCTCGCTACACAGTGCGCGTGGATTTCGTGGTGGGTTTACACTGCAGGAGTTGGTTATGCGAGGGCCATAGCGGAGGACGAACAGATGAGGAATAGGTTCGGTGAAGAGTGGGAACGTTACGCGATGAAAGTCAGGTATTGGTTCGTTCCGGGCCTTGTATAGATGACCGGAAGGGTTGGGTCTCGCATGGGCAGTCGTTTTCTCATTTCTGTTTCTTGTGCATATGGTCGCCGTTCTTCTTCGACTTGATGGACTCAAGTCGTCTCCCCGATGTAAATATTCTTCCGCGCAAGCCATGTACGACAGGTCGATGTGTTCTTTGATTCGGTTGTACTCAGTAATTCCGTTTCCTGCCGGCGTTACTCGCAGAGGTGGACTACTTAACTCTCACCGGAATATGCTGCGGTTAGAACCGAGTGTGATCTACGAGTTTGTTTACTCGTTTCTTTCTTCAGGAGAAAGTTATCCATTGGGGGGTCGACCGGGATCGCGCTTCATGGATGTGTTTTTCGTCTCTTTGGGGGTTTGATTACATAAACGCTCGACGCTCGCTTGAATCCCTGCAGCATCCCCGGAGTTCAGACGCGTCTTTTTCTCTCTCCACTTCCCACCCAGGTCACGAGAGTGGTCTTTTCATCTCTATCCCCTGACCATCGCGGGGTTCATCAAGCAGATACCAACCTCCATGTCAAGTGAGCGGCTCTTTCGAGGTTTTTTTCATTTTCCATAGTCGTGAGCTTCAACCCTCGTGGTTGTCGTTGCACGCGTCGGGGTACACCATGACGATAATTTTTCCATTCAGTTATCCCTGTCTTAACATTAACGTGTCGACATGTTTTCCGCTCTCTGAGTCTCCCCCCACCCATATGTTCACGACTCCGGACCGGCGAAAAACTTACTGATGTGTCTCTTCTATCTCCTCTAGGGTTCACCGCTTGGGCGGTACGCTATACTTGCGACTAGCCCGGGAGCCCCCGCGACTTAGTGGCGTCAGATAGCATCCATTATCCACGGGCGGTCAAGCGTCTGTGGCATCGATGGGCATCTCCGGGTTCTTCACGCAATCTGAACAAATTTCTCTTGTCGGCGTATCCCTGTCACTTCGCACACCGGGTCCATGGCTCTGATGGGTACGAAGGTGGTGACTGTTCGGCTTACGTTCCGACTACTACATATGCACATCGTGTTCGGTAACCCACATCACAAATATCTCGTTCCCTCTCACTTACTCTACCTTCACCGCTAGTCTGCTGCGGAGGATTATGCGATCCTTACTCAGGCGCTGCCGGGCCCTACTACGCCGCCCGCAGCATGGTTCGCGTGTATGTAGTGATCAGGTAATCAGCGGTTCATATCAATGGAGGTACCCACAGCATGTTCGCTCACCCGAATACACAGACAACGAATTCTCAGCGCTTTAACAAAGGATTTTTCTCTCGATGTCAAATGGTTCTGATGAACGAACAGTTATGATACCCACTAGTTGGGTGGAAGTGCGCCAATCATCGGGTTATAGTGCCAAGACACCGAACAAAGATTAGTCGACTTGTGTAAAGAGTCGAATCGTTGAAACGCCCCCCAAGCCGTTCAAGCGTTTGACAAGGATTCTCGCTCTGACGCCTCTCGCATCGGGCTTATCCTGACTCTTCGCACATCGTTTTCGTTACCAAATTTTGTTCGGCCCCGTCACCCACTACGCATCCGACCTTACCACTTTCAGGCTTCATAGCCAGGATTTAACCAAGAGAGAAACACTGACGTGTCCTCCCTTTGCCGCCACCGTCACGTTCATCCGTTCGTCCGGTGGTCCCCCCCCCCTCCGCCCAGCCTTCGTTTGGTATCTCGCCCCTTCCCTCGTTTTTGGCACCCATTAAGGATGCTCTCATCTTTCTTTTCAACCACCTCTCTCCTTGTCGCAGCCGTACTGCTTTTAATCTCCGTTGGAGCAATTCCGCCCCACGGAATTCCGGAGGTTGTGGAAAGGAGCCTCGTAACCAGGGCCGTTACCCGAATGTCAGCGGCCGATATATCCAACTTTACTTCTTTTACCCAGTTCGCGAGAGCCGCGTATTGCCGACAGTCCATGGTTAGGAATTGGAGTTGTGGAGGTGGGTTGAGCTCATCTCCGTTTCGACCCTGGTCGATGTCTTGACGGTCTCGTTTACCTCGTTGCAGAAGCCTGCAGCGCTGTTTCCGGATTCCAGCCGACTTTGACGGGTGGAGATGGTGCTCGTATACCATTCTGTGAGTACCTAGATATCAACGCGCATCATCTCGCGATGTTTGACGGGTTTACGCTTACTTCTGACTTTCTAGTTTTTGTTGGATATTGGCCACGACAGAACTCTGTGATCGTCTCCCACCAGGGGACGGATCCAACTCAATTGTGCGTCTTCTGTGACTTAGGAGACCCATGAGAGTTACCCATGCCCCGTCTTTGGTCTTCGATTGTGCAGTTTATCGGTCCTCAACGACTTGAGGATCGGCCAAGTGAAACCAAGTTCCGGCCTGTTCCCTGGGGTTCCGGGCAACGTTTTTGTGCATAATGGGTTCAGAGACACGCATAGTGTTACCGCCCCTGCCATCCTCGCCGAAGTTAAGGATCTGATCAGGTCAAGGAATGCTACGTCTGTGGTGGCTGTGAGCCCAAATTTATTTCGGTTCGCTTGGGTTAGGGGGGTAATAACCGATCGTGATCGTTTGCAGGTCGGGCATTCACTCGGAGGCGCCATCGCGGAGCTTGATACGGTTTACTTCCGGTTAAACCTGCCACGTTCAGTGACCGTCAGGGGTGTTACTTATGGAACGCCGAGGGTCGGAAACCCTGCGTGGGCGAATTGGTTCAACTCCATGGTAGGTATACAATACACCACTTTCCCGGAGACCCAGCTGGACTAATCACTCATGGTGTTGCAAATGTGCACAGGTGACCGGAAACTTCAGGCGCATTAACCACGATTCGGATCCGATCCCCATCGCGCTCGGGCGCATATTGGGATATAGCCACGTTGCTGGAGAGATTCATATTGAAGGATCTGGTCGCTGGAATTCGTGCAGCGGAAACGATAATACCGAGGAAGGGTGCACGATTGATGAAGTGCCCAGTCTCATTTTGAGCAATTTGCTCGACCATCTGGGTCCGTACCAGGGAATCTTCATGGGTTCTCCCTTCTGCGACTGAGCGGTCGTAACTTGTAATATTTCGCGCGGCGTAAACCACCCCCGTCGTCTATTTGTTTTTCCAGGTTGAATTGAACTTGATTCCTGCGCGGCTCGGGTGCCTGCAGGTGCCTGCCTTGACAGCTTTAGGCGAAGATGCACCGTGGACACCCGGAAGATATTGTCGGAGTAACGCGTGCGCCACGGACACTTCTTCGGTTGGTGACTTGACTGTGCCCTGAACATATTCATGAACTTGGTTGTCTCCCATGTTTTGTCTGTTTTGCAAATCTTTGAACAAGTCACAATCAATTAAATACCTTTGTACGATCTGATGATATTGGGGGATCCATTCCTCACTCCCTTCAATTGGAGCTTCACCCTCGGATTAATTGTAGGTGGACTGTTTCTGTTTATTATTGGGTTTGCCCTTACATGATGGTGACCTGTCAACAAGGGGTGTATTTGTCCAGACCTCTATGTAGCTGTTGGTAATAGATTCCAAGTTGAAAAGGGCAGAGGATGCATTGATGCAGGACAATATATAGTCTATTGAACTAGTTGTCACCACACATGGGACAAATGCTAACAACCTCAGACAGGCAAGAGTTCTCTTGGTCCCACTCAGGGGTCAGCCTTAATTCCATTCCAACTGTGCCAATTGCACATGCTTTTTAATCTCCCTGTCTGTGTCACTGTCTCATCTATTTTACATTTCTCCCTTTCAGTTTGAGTTTGAGTCCTTTCCATTTCAGATAAATCACTAGACATGAATCTCTGCAGGGCATCACCCTGGTGCTTGTGTCTTCTACTTGTTGCATGCATATATCCTATGAGTGATTCCCCTCCTACCTTATTAGTTATTTGTGGGGTTGTCTGTCAATGGGGATTCTTGGCATATAGAGATGTAAGCAAATAGAACACAAACACATTTACTACAGATATCTAACAGGGGAGCACATGATTATAGTCCAGAATTAACACCTCTCCAGAGTCATAACCAGCAATCAGACACTGACCATCCCATTGTGCATCAGTGGGCCTTACAAGTCTCCCAGGCAATCAAAAGACCTCCTTTCTAGTAAATTTATCTTCAATCCTAGGCAGAAATGACCTCTCCTTCCTGAGACCACCAACAAAATCAAAATCTAGGCAAGGTTTATTTTCATAACCTAGCCCAACAGGTGAGCCTGAGATCCTAAAGTCCTACCCCTGGGTATTCCAGAAGAAGACTCTTGAACCATCAATGGTCAGGAAGTGGTCTTGTGATGGTTTAGGGTCAAACCCACAACCTCTCCTGTCCCTATAAACCAGGCCTGAATGGACATCTTATACAGGCAGAAAAATTTGGATCCATCCCCTGATACCCTAAGGTCCTTGGCATTATACTCAGGTGCATTCACTACTGGAGGAGTTCCCCTTCCTCAGCATCCAATATTTGAATCAACCTGACATTGATCAGTTGGACATCTCTTTGGCAGGAACCCCTGGCTGGGGTTTAGAAGGATGATATACCGAGGTCGAAAGGGATGGGAGCACATCCCCTCAACAACCCTGATTCAACTTCCAATCCACACCCCTCCCCCCCACTCGACCCTCATAGATAGCGATGTGTAACATGGACATCACCATCCCAACACAATAAACCAGAACAAAAAAAAAAAAAAAAGGATGATATACAGAGGCCAGTTGAGATATTCCAGATCATTATTACCCCACCTAGATCACTTGAGATAGTAATACCATCTTTTGCTTGCAGAGTGATGGACTTAATTGGAACTGAATCAAGGGGTATGGACTTTGGATAAATTATAGCTGGGGCTGTTGATGAGGCACCAAGCTGCCAAAACCTGATGTATTTGTCATAGGATGCTGAAATAAAGGATGAGGGGGAGGAAAATGTAAGTGAGGTGATTTCATCAGTATGGCCAAGGATCCCAAAGAATAGCATCTGCAGACTCTCAGCCCCCTGAGCATACACAAGGATAGAGCATGAAGGGAATACTTTAACGTCAAGAATGGATTCTTGATGTGCCAGGTTGAGGTGGGGAAAGTGAGGGCAAATATCATGAGCTTATTTTTCCCAGAAAGTTTGAGGGGGTTGTGTAAGTACCTAGAGCCATTTTCCCAATCAGAACGCGTTCATTCTGTGATATGGGAACCAGGCCACCGAACGATGAATGACAAATAGTCAATAATATCCACCAACACGAATCAGATAATACCCTGAAGTGGATCGGTACGTCCTGTGGCGAAGGGGGGCTTCTGGTACCCAAAAGATATCCATAAACCGGGGGATTGATCCAAGCGCACCCACGCGACAAACGGATTTGGGTGCTTCCTCGGATTCACGAGCCTCACGGCCCAGGTCGCGACAAAGGTTGTGAAAGTCATCAATCGAGACGGATGCCCCGGGTCCAAAAGCTGCACCGTAAACGAGTACAACCTAGACTTGACCTTCGTAAGCTCGTGCTTGGACTGGTTCACAACCGCCTGAAACGGCGTGCCTTGTCAATTGATATCGTTCCCTTACCGATCGATGTGCCTCTGGAACTCATCCGCGTGCTTTGCGAAACCATCCACCTCTTGAATGGTCCCCTGGACGTGGAACAGCGCGAGGGAAAGATAGGGGGTATCAGAGATCAAGTTGGATGGAAACAAAAGGTGGGTATGCAACGGATTCGCCGTTCCGTTATCGAGACTTTACAGAGTCTTTGCCATTCTCTGAATGCCATACTGTGAGTCCTTGCCCGTGGTCTTGGTCCTCGGTCCGTCTTTCATACCTAGCCTCGTCGAATGAGCGAAGTAAAGCGGGTCGATCCAATCAATCTAACAATTGACGTCAAGCGCACAGTAAAGTAACTGTCAACCTTCTCCCACCTTCACATAATTCGCGTCCATGAACGGTCTGAAGGTTCACCGTGAAGCTTTCGGTTGTGATAATGTCTTCACCAACTTGCAACCCCGCTCGTTTGACGTTCAAGTTGATGACCCAAGCAAAATACTGCAAGACGGCTTCCCTCGATTCGGGACTTGCCCTAACCAAAGTGTTGAAGACCTGGAACAGCGAATTCTGCACGCCAAGAGTAAGTTCTAGCGAAATGTGATGTAGGTGCACAGCGTCCGAGACCCACCTGCAAACTCCTCAACGTTCCTCTGAGACTGGCAGTTGAACTCTCTACATCCGCACGGTTCTTCCTATCCATATCTCCAAAGTATGTTTCCGAAACTGCCGGTCACTCATGTCCAAACACACCCAACCTACACAAAGGACCCATCAAACTCACCCTCTCGTTGCTCACCGCAGTAGCATTCTCGGGACCCCACTTGTCCGACCATGTAATAATCGCGGTGGGTTTAATTGACACAAGAGCTTCGAGAACAGCGACGACCACCTCCAACCAGGGTCTGCCAAGCACTCTCGACGGAAGAGAGTCTCGTGGAAGAGGAGAGCATGGACGATGGGCCCGTTGTCGGGCTCGGAGCGTTCAAAGACGTCCTAGAGGAACGGTTCGACTCCTGTCGGGGAGAGCTGATTGGGGGAGTATCTGGGTAGAAGGAATGATGTCGAGAGCGAGAAGAGAGATAGGTGAGGGCCAGGAGGTTCCGCGGGTCCAACCTCACGTCTAAAACGTTCCGTTGATAAACAAAAATGGGCAGCAAGCACCCACTTTGACAGTCACTTGAGAGAAAATTTCCGGCTCTCGCAATGTCAACCCGGTGTAACCAATTACAATTTCTTGAAGCTTGTCCAGGAGATTCACCGCTTGCTGAGTCTCGGCTGGGGGGGGATCCCAAAGAGAGATTAGCCTTCTTACCACTCGGGGTCTGCAGTCAACGCTTGGCTACAATCGACAGTCGGATCTTACAGCATCTTGCAGAATTGATCGCGTCGTGAATCCGACGCCGAAAATTCACACACTCACATCCATCCCCTCCGCTCGACCGTCTGCAAAGAAGGAGCGGGTCGTCTCTGCTGTGTCTCCACGATGTCGACGACCTTGAGGCTCCTCAA
>Ga0307515_10018349_pt1 | contig 12675 bp, 11 predicted proteins | sample 17_EM_MG_FD_194513 | JGI IMG/M metagenome (GOLD analysis project Ga0307515, IMG submission 194513) | Populus trichocarpa ectomycorrhiza microbial communities from riparian zone in the Pacific Northwest, United States - 17_EM | ecosystem: Host-associated > Plants > Roots > Unclassified | place... | reverse complement strand
GGATCGCGGCGTACACATCGGCGGGGTTGAAGGTCAGCGCGAGCACGAGGACCGGCGGTGCGGCGGCACCGAAGCGGCCGACGAACTCGCCGACCAGCGCGCCCCCATCGGCTCCGGACAGGATGACGACGTCATCGGTCTCCCGGACGCCGGTCAGCTCGGCGGTCACCCGCAGGTCGATGAGGTTCGTGCAGCCGGGCCGCCTGCCGCCAGGGCTGACGAGGACCACAGAGAGGGCTGTCGACCGGCCCGGCTCGGGCGTGACCCGGTCGGCGATCGTTGTTTCTGCGGTGTGTCCGAGCATGTCGCGGCTCCCTCGACGGCTGGCGGCCGGGCGTGTGTGGATACCGTGCCAGCCGGACGTTGAGGAACCGCTTAGGGTTGCTGAAGAAGTACTGAGGGCCGCGAGTCGTCCCTGGTCAGTGCGGTTGCCGAGGGCTGAGCCGCAGCCGGTCGCGGCGCCGCCTGGCCCAGGCTGACCAGGGGTATCCGGGCCGCGAAGACCGCGCCGGGGCCGGGTGCGGCGTCGCCGACCCGCACCCCGCCGCCGTGCGCGGTGACGATCTCGCGGACCAAGGCCAGCCCGAGGCCGGTGCCGCCGGTGGCCCGGGCACGGTCGTCGTCGAAGCGGACGAAGCGCTGCCAGATCCGGTAGCGGTGCTCGGCGGGAATGCCCGGCCCGTCGTCGATCACGGTGAAGACGGCGTGGGCCTCGGTGGTGTGCACAGTCACCACCACAGCCGACGTGGCGTGCCGGATGGCGTTGCCGACCAGGTTGGTGACCACCCGGGTGAGGTGGGTCGGGTTGCCCAGCACCATCGCCGGGCCCACGATGCGCTCTTCCACCCGGATCTTCGCCGCGTCGAGATGGCGCATGCCGTCTTGGACGATGCCGGCGAGACAGACGGGCCGGTATTTGATCGGCGCCTTCGCATCCAGGATCGCCAGGGTCAGCAGGTCGTTGACCAGGTCGCTGAGGTGGCTGTTGGCGGACAGCAGCCGGTCGACGAGGGTGCTGGGCTCGATCAGGTCCGGATGGTTGGCGGCGACCTCCAGGTAGGCGGTCATGCCGGCCAGCGGGGTACGCAACTCGTGCGCGGCGTCGGCGACGAACCGCCGCTGGGTGCTGGCCGCGTCGTCGAGCACCCGGAGCATCTCGTTGAGGGTGCCGGCGAGCCGGCTGATCTCGTCGCGGCCCTGCGACTGCGGGACCCTGCGGCTCAGGTCGCTGCCTTTGGTGATCGCGGCGACCTGGGTGCGGAGGCGTTCGACTGGGCGCAGGGTGCGGCCCACCACCAGCCAGGACAGCGCGGCGACGATGGGCAGGAACAGCAGGACGCCCAGGATGGCTTCGACCTGGGCCCGGCTGATCTGCTTGTCGATGATGTCCAGCGAGTCCGCGAGCACGACGGTGAGGTCGCCGTTCGGGGTCTGTACCCGCCGGGCAATCACGTAGACCCGATCTTCCGGGCGGAAGGTCGGGTTGACGATCTCCGCGGCGCGTTCCGTCTGGCCGGCTTGCAAAACCAGCATCGGCGGCTTGCGCATCGACTCCGAGTCACCGTAGATCACCCGGTTGCCGCCATCGAGGATCTGCACGCTCGCCGTCACGCCCTTGGGGACTCCATCGGAGAGTTGCAGCGCGCCGATCGCGACCTGGGCAGCCGCGCCCTCGGCCGTCTGGGCGAGGCTTCTCTTCCTCTCGACGTTCAGGTTGTGGCCGTAGATCGACAGCGTGACCGCGCTGGTGGCGAGGAACGTGGCGGCGGCGAAGGCGGTCGCCGTGACCGTCAGGCGGAACCGGACGCTGAACCGGGCGCCCGTCAGTAGCCGGTGGGTGCCCCGTCTAGCCGCCATTGGTCAGCACGTATCCGATGCCGCGCACGGTTTCGATCGGGCATTCGGACCCCGGTTTGCTGATCTTCCGGCGCAGCGAGCTGACGTACACCTCGACCACGTTGTGCCGATCGGCCTCGCGGTCGCCCCACACATGGTCGAGCAGTTCCTGTTTGGCCACCACCTCGCCGGAGCGGCTGAGTAGGTACCGCAGCACGGCGAATTCGCGCGGGGTGAGGTCCACTTTCTCGTCGTCGTGCCAGCACTGGTGTAGGGCCGGGTCCAGTTGCAGCCGGCCGTGGGTCAACACCGGCGGGGTGCGGGCGGGGCCGCGACGCAGCAGCGCGCGCATCCGGGCCAGCAACACCGGGTAGTGGAACGGTTTGATCAGGTAGTCGTCCGCGCCGCCGTCCAGGCCGTCCGCCTGATCCCATTCGCCGTCCTTCGCCGTGAGCATCAGGATCGGCACCGGATTGGACCGGGCGCGGATCTCCTCGCAGACCCGGTAGCCGTTGAGTTTCGGCAGCATGATGTCGAGGATGACCAGGTCGTAGATGGTTTCGGTGGCCATGTGCAGCCCGTCGACCCCGTCTCTAGCCACGTCCACCGCGTAGCCCTCGGCGCCCAGGCCCCGCGACAGCGATTCGACGAGCAGATCATCATCCTCGACCAGCAGTACCCGCATCTGAATAGTGTGCTCGCCGGAAGCTGAAGAAACCCTAAAGGTCGTGGCCGTAGGTCCAGAAATGCCAGGTAGGGGGGCAGGTGCGGGCGTCGCTGCCCCCGCGACGCCCGCACCTGCGAAGGATCAAGGTCTGGTTGCGGACAGCCGCAGGGTCCACCGCAAATCCTCCGCTCTGGGTGGACGCGGATCACCTTAGGGAAGGCAGCGCTGATCGCTCCTTAAGTGAGCATGAAATTCTCCGCAGGATTGACATAGGCGAATGCGGAGCGACGGCTGCCGAGTCGGCTCAGCGTGTCCGATACGTCGGGTAGAACGCCGTTGGCGCGGCTTGTGCCTTCGGGGCCTTGGTGCGTGTCCGTAGCCGCAGCAGGATGCCCACGCCGATGAAGACGAACAACGCGCCGACGATCAGGCCGGGGCCGAGCAGGCTCGGGACGCTGCCCTTCCCGGCGGCGGCGTCCGCGGTCACGGCAGTGGTCGGGGCCGCGGCGGCGGTTTCGGAGGGCTCGTCGGTCGCGGTGTCGTTCGCGCCCGCCCCCGACACGTCGTCGGACTCGGTCGGTGAGGGTGAGGTCGGCTCCGTCTCGGTGGGCGACGGGGACGCCTTCGCGGTGCCCTCCACCTCGCTCGTCGCGCCGGCCTGGCTGAGCACCGTGTTGTTCGTGTTCAGGGCCTGCACCTCGTAGGAGATCCGGCCCGACGGCGCGTTGTCGTCGAAGGAGACGTTGTAGCGGGCGGTGACGGTGCTGCCACGGCACAGCTGGCCGGGGTCGAAGTCGGCGTCGGTCAGCCGCGCGGTGTCGCCGTTGACCTGGGACTGCAGCGGGAATTCGCCGCTGTCCTCGATCCGGGTCACCTTCATATCGTCGAACGTGAGCCCGTCCGCCACCCGCAGCACCATCGACCACCGCACCTTCTGGCACCGGCGGACCGTGTCGGTGGAAACAACGGCCTCGATCGTCTTGGCGTTCGCGCCGGCCTCGAACTGCCCGGGCGCCGAGAGCTTCACCTGAAAACCCGCCACGGCGGCGTTCGCCGGGGAGGGAAGGGCCAGGGCTACGGTGGCGACCGCGAGAGCGGCCGAGGCTAGTGCGGCACGATGGCGCACAGCGATCATCTCCTTACGCACAGGCGTCAACTCGCTTGCACATGAGGTAGTTCGCGCTGCGCGGCCGAAAGGTTCAGCACGTGCGCCAGGCCACTCGTCCGGGCCATCTTATTTTTGCCTTAGCTGGCGGTTTCCAAGCCATGTCTTCGCTGGTCAACGCCGGTGTACCGGAGCTGAATAGCAAGGACGTGCAAAGTTGCCGACAAAGACTTGCCCGAACGTTCATCCGAGCGCGCCCCCGGCACGTAGATGGGGGATGGGTAGGGACCGGCAACAACGCACCGTGAGGAAGCCAGTAAGACCGGAACCTCCCGACGAATAAGCGCGGGACATCCCCCACGGGTGTCAGCGTCCAGAACGCCCCCACGGACGTGACCGCTGCGGAGAACGAGGAGTCAATGGCCCGGACGAAGTTGAACCAACGATCCGCCAATCGTGCAGCCGTCCCCATGGGTGCAACAGGTGGCCGCACCCCGCCGTCGAAGCTGACGATGACGTTATTCGGCATATCCATCATCGCCGCGATCTGGGCGCTGGCGATGATGACGACGGCTGGCCGTGTCGGGTACGTGTACTTTTTCGCATATTCCGAGTACTACATGGGCGTACTGAGCCTGGTGGCGTTGTCGATCACCATCATGCTCGGCCTGGTCGCCACGGACCGGCTCGTGCTCTCCATCCGCCAGCGAGTCCTGCTGCAGTCGGCACACCGCACGTTCGGCATCATCGCCGTCGGCGCGCTGTTCCTGCACCTGTGGACCAAGCTGATGGAATCGCACATCGGCGTCATCGACATCTTCATCCCCTTCCTGCGTCCCGGTAACACGCTGTTCGTCGGCCTGGGCACGCTCTCCGCCTGGATCATGGTGCTCAGCATGTGGACGGGCATCGTGCGGTCGAAGTTCATCGGTCGCGGAAAACCGTGGATGTGGCGCTCGATCCACGCCACCTCCTACCTGATGTGGCCGATCGCGCTCGTGCACGGTCTCAACGCCGGCCGCCCCGCCGCCGTCTGGGTCATCGTCAGCTACGTCGTGTGCATCCTGGGTGTTCTGCTCGGTCTCGCCGTGCGGATCTCGGTCAGCCTGAACCGCAAGAAGGACTTCGCGTCGCAGGCTGGCAGCGGTACCGGCGCGATCAAGCCGGTCGGCCAGCTGGTGCCGACCACGTCGCCGGCCCCGAAGCGGCCGGGCCGCCGGGGCGAGATGGAGTCGTCCGGCGCCCGCGTCGACGGCGGCCGTGGCGGTGCACCCGCCGCGGTGCTCGACCGCTGGGAGCCGGCCGCCCCGTCGGCCAGGGAGAAGTCCGCCGCCCCGGTCAGCCCCGCGGTGACGATGAGTGGCCCGCCGCCGATCAGCGCCCCGCCGTACGGCGAGGAACGGCCGGAACGCCGAGGCGGTCGCTCGCGCCGCGGCGAGGAGCCGGCGGAGTACGACGAGCCGCGGGCGCCCCGGGGCCGGGGTGCCGACCCCCGCGGCGGCCGGTACGCCGAGGAGGAGATGGCGCCCGTGCCGCGGCAGCGCCGCCCCGAGCGCGCGGAGCGGTACGAGCCCAACGAACGGTTCGACGAGCAGACCGGGGTCTTCTCGCGCCGGGCCATCGAAGCGGGCCGCCGGGGCTTCGACGACGGCGACGACGTGCCGCCGCCCCCGCGGTCGCGCCGGCGCGCCGAGGAGGAGCAGCGGTACGAGACGCAGGGTTACGAGCCGGAGCCCCGGTCGCGGGCCCGCCGGTTCGCCGACGAGGAACCGCCGCCGGCCCCGCGCCGCCCGCGCGCCGAGATCGAGGCACCGCGCCCCGGCCGGGACGAGGAGCCGACGCGCGCCCGCCGGTACACCGACGCGGAGCCTCAGCCGGCGCCGCGCGGCCGGTACGCCGACCCGGAGCCCGCGCCGGCCCCCCGCGCCCGCCGGTTCGCCGAGGAAGAGCGCTACGACGAGGTTCCCCGCCAGCGCGGCCCGCGCTACCCGGAGGAGCCGCCGTCGCGCGCCCGTCGTGACGACGTCGACCGAGCGGACTCGGGCCGGCACAGCCGCAGCGAGTTCGTAGACTTAGCGGGCCCGGCCTACGACGGCGACGAGACGCCGACGTTGGTCGACATGGCAACCCGCCGCGCTCAGCGGGGCAGCCAGCAAGAGGCGCCCCGCGGGGCGAGCCGGGGGGCTCGTCGCGGCCGGGGGCGTACCGACGAAGGAGCTGACGACGACGGTTACTGGCGTCAGCTTCGTGGAGAGGCACAGTGAGCAGCCAGCAAGTTCCGCCGGTTACCAGCATCGGCACCCCGAGAATCACGGCAGGATTTGACGAGTACGGGCGGCTCGATCTCATCGCCCATCAGGAGGTGCACGGCGGGTTCGCCGCGCTGTCCTCCGGCGAGTTGATCGGGCTCGCCGACCGGATCGAGCTGCGCGGGCGCGGAGGCGCAGGCTTCCCGTTCGCCCGCAAGGTCCGCGCCGTGCTGGATTCCTGCCAGCGCCAGGAACTGCCGCCGGTGATCGTCGTGAACGCCACCGAGGGCGAGCCGCCGTCCTGGAAGGACAAGGCGATCCTGACCCGCGGCCCGCACCTGATCCTGGACGGCGCGGCGCTGGCCGCGGCGGCGCTGGACGCCGAGGAGATCGTCATCGGCATCGCCGACGACGGCATCGGCCAGGAGTCGCTCGCCGCCGCGCTGGCCGAGCGGCGGATGCCGGTGCCGACCCGGATCGTCACCGTGCCGCACCGGTTCATCTCGGGCGAGGGCGGCGCGCTGGTCCGGGGCATCAACGGCGAGGCGCACATCCCGCCCGGCCGCAAGGTCCGCTCCAGCGACAACGGCGTGATGGGCCTGCCCACCCTGCTCTCCAACGCCGAGACCTACTCGCAGTTGGCGATCGCGGCCCGGCTGGGCCCGTGGGAGTACAACAGCGTAGGGATCCCCGAGGAACCCGGCACGGTGATGCTGACCGTCGGCGGTTCGGCCACCGCGCCGGCCGTCGTGGAGTGCCCGACCGGCACGCCGCTGATCGACATCCTGACCATGTGCGGCGCCGACATCGGCCCCGGGCTGCTGGTCGGCGGTTACCACGGCAAGTGGATGACCGCCGAGGCCGCCAAGTCGGTCACCGTGTCCCGCAAGGGCTTCGCCAAGGCCGGCGCCACCCTCGGCGCCGGCATGATCCTGCCGATCGGCTCGGCCACCTGCCCGCTCGGCGAGGTCGCCCAGGTCACCCAGTATCTGGCCGGCGAGTCGGCCGGGCAGTGCGGGCCGTGCCGGCTGGGCCTGCCCGACCTGGCCCGCGCGGTCACCCTGGTCGCGCTGGGCGGCAGCGCGCTGGAGAGCGTGCGCGCGGCGGCCGGCGTGGTGAAGGGCCGCGGCGCCTGTAGCCACCCGGACGGCACCGCGCGGTTCGCGCTTTCCGCACTCGAGGTTTTCGCCCGCGACGTCGAGGCGCACGCCGTCGGCGAGGGCTGCGGCAAGCAGGTACGCGGCATTCTGCCGTTGCCCTACCACGCCGATCAGGGTGCACGGAAGCTTGCGGTGGACTGGTCACGGTGCGACGGGCACGGGCTCTGCTCGGCGGTCGCACCCGAGATCATCCGGCTGGACGCGAACGGCTTCCCGGCGTTCCCGCAGACCCCGCTGCCGCCCTGGCTGGAGAACGGCGCCCGCAAGGCCGTCAACGTCTGCCCGGCGCTGGCCCTGCGCCTGACCGAGGCGACAAAATGAAACGGGTGGTGGTCGCGCTGGCGGCCGGCCTCCTCCTGCGCATCACCGAGCAGAGCACGTACGTCTTCCTCGACAAGAGCGGCCCGGTCGTCGACAAGGGCTACCTGGACGATCTGCAACTCACCACCAAGGTCAAGTCGCTGGTGGCCTGAGCCGTGGACGCGCCGCTGGTGCCCCGCCCCGGCGGCGCTGTGTTGCTTATCACGGGCGGCTACCAGGCCTACTACGGCTGGTACGAGCTGCGACTTGTAAACGATTTAAGAAAGTCTGGATACGATCCGGTTGTGAATCTTGCATTGACAGTGCAGAACCGGTTAAGTGGGGCCGTTGGTCGCTTGGGCGCCGGCTGGCTCGGTCTAGCCCTGGCGATCTTCGTACTGGTGGGGCTGCTACTGTCGCGCCGGCCAAGCGCTGTCGGAGTTGACGGGAGATGAGTGTGGACACCGCATACCGCGTGGGTCCACTACACCGTGGCGACCCCGAGCGGCTGGGTAGGTACCGGCTGACCGGGCGGCTTGGCTCCGGCGGCATGGGCGTCGTCTACCTCGCCCTGGACCGGGACGGTGGATACGTCGCGATCAAGCTCGTGCACGCCTCGCTGGCCTATTCCCCGGAGTTCCGCCTCCGCTTCCGCAGCGAGGTCGAACGGGCCCGGCAGGTGCCGTCCTTCTGCACCGCCGAGGTCCTCGACGCCGATCTCGACCACAACCCGCCCTACCTGGTGGTCGAGTACGTCGACGGCCCCAGCCTGGCCGAGGTGGTCGAGGACCGCGGCCCGCTGAAGGCGGCCCACCTGCACTCCGTGGCGGTCGGCGTGGCCACCGCGCTGACCGGCATCCACAGCGCCGGCGTCATCCACCGCGACCTCAAGCCCGAGAACGTGCTGCTCGCGCCCGGCAGCCCCAAGGTGATCGACTTCGGCATCGCCCGCGCGTTCGAGGCGACCAGCCAGTTCACCCGGGCCGATCAGATGGTCGGCACGGTGGCCTACATGGCGCCGGAGCGATTCTCGTCGCGGCCGGGCACGGATCTGACCGCGGCGGCCGACATCTTCGCGTGGGGCTGCGTGATCGGCTATGCCGGCACCGGGCAGACCCCCTTCCACGGCGACTCCCCGCCGGCCACCGCCGCGCGGATCCTGACCCAGCCGCCGCATCTGGCCGGGATGGCCGAGCCGCTGCGCGGGCTGGTCGAGCTGGCGCTCGCCAAGGACCCGGAGGATCGGCCGTCGGCCCGCGAGCTGCTCGACATGCTGCTCGGCCACCGGGAGATACCGCGCTACGGGCCCTCCGGCGGCGGCCTGCCGGACGGCGGCACCTACGTGGACCGGGCCGAGCTGTTGCAGCCGGCGTACGACTACGACGAACACCCGCTGCGCCCGGTCCGGGCGCACCCGGCGCAGTCCGGCCGTGCCCGCAGCAGTGCCCGCTGGCTCGCGGTCCTCGCCGTGCTGCTGGTGATCGCCGGCATCGGCACGGTGGCGGCCGTGCTCGGCGTCGGCGGCAGATTCGGCGACGCCCTGGTCTCGGGCGCTCAGCGCGGCAACGGCGGTTCGGCGGCCGGCTCGACCGACGAGTCCGCGCCCAGGTCGCCCGCCGCCTCCAGCAAGCCGGCCGCGGCACCGACCCGCACGCCCACGCCGAGCGAGCCGACCGGCGGCGAGACGATCATCCAGGGTGCGCTGCGCGTGCCCGGCCTGTGGCTGGACAGCGAGATCCGCGAGCAGGGCGCCAACTGCTTTACCCGGGGCGTCATGCAGGTGGGCCGGGTCAGCCTCGGCGACTACCGGTGCGTCGGGTCGGACGACGTCGACGAGGTCATCGCGGACGACTTCGGCGTCGAGGTCACCACGTCGCTGCGGAACGCGGACAGTTGCGCGGCCATCTGGTTCCACTGGACGTTCAGCCGGGGCGGGCACGTGCTGCGGCTCTGCTCCGACTCGCTGTCGGTCGCGGCGGACACGGTGAACGACCAGCGGATCTTCGGCACCGTGCAGCTGGCGAAACCAATCCCGCTGCAGAAGTCGACGCGGGTGCACCTGGTGGTCCGGGACAGCCGGGCCGAGGTCTTCCGGGACGGCAAGTTCATCGGCTCGGTCGACATCCCGCCGGGCGAGCCCGACCAGGGTCAGGTGCTGCTCGGGATCAGCGTCACCGGCCGGACCGGCCCACCGCCATACCAGGTGACCTTCGCCAACCTGGACATCCGCTCGCTCTGAGGCCGGCCCGGCGGCGGTCACGGGTGGATCGGGGTTTCCAGCTCGGTGAGGCGGCGGCCCGAGCCGCCCCAGGCCTGCGCGATGATCTCGGCCGCGATCGCCACGGCCGTCTCTTCCGGCGTACGAGCGCCCAGGTCAAGCCCGATCGGGGAGCAGAGCCGGGCGAGCGACTCCTCGGCCACGCCCGCCTCGCGCAGCCGTTTCAGGCGGTCGTCGTGGGTGCGCCGGCTGCCCATCGCGCCGATGTAGCGGGCCGGGGTGCGCAGCGCGACCTCGAGCAACGGCACGTCGAACTTCGGGTCGTGGGTCAGCACACACAGCACGGTCCGCTCGTCGACGGCCGTCGACTCCAGGTATTTATGCGGCCACTGCACGACCAACTCGTCGGCCTCGGGGAAGCGCTTGCGGGTGGTGAACACGGGCCGGGCGTCGCAGACGGTCACGTGGTAGCCGAGGAACCGGCCGATCCGGGCGACCGCGCCGGCGAAGTCGATCGCCCCGAAGACGATCATCCGGGGTGGACTCACGTACGACTGGACGAACACGCTCACGTCGTCGGGGCGCTGCTCGCCGTGCTCGCCCAGGTGGACCGTGCCGGTGCGGCCGGCCGCGAGCATGCCGGTGGCGTGCTGGGCCGCCGCGTAGTCCAGGCCGGGCTCGCCGAGCGTCCCGGCGACACCCCGCGGGGACCCGGGTCCGCCACGCCGTCCGTCGGACCAGGCGCCGGTGGTGGCACCGTGCCGTTCACCGGACCAGGCCTCGGTAGGGGCAGAGTCGTTGGGCCAGACCACCAGTTGGGCGCCCGGCAGTGAGGCCGTGGCGACCGGCTGGCCGGCCCGGATCGCGTCGAGGATCTCGGCCAGCCCGGTCAGCGCGGTGTCCGGCTGGATCAGCACCTCGATCGTGCCGCCGCAGGTGAGACCCACCTCGAACGCGTCATCGTCGCTCACGCCGTACGTCTGCGTCTGCGCCTTTCCGGTCTCGATCACCTCGCGGGCGGCCTCGTAGACCGCGCCCTCGACGCAGCCGCCGGAGACGCTGCCCAGCACCTCGCCGGTGGCCGAGACGGCCATCGCCGCGCCCGGCTGCCGGGGCGCCGAATGCCAGGTGCGCACGACGGTCGCCACCGCGAACGCCACGCCGTCGGCGCGCCACGCCCTCAGCCTGTCGGCTATGTCGCGCATGAGCGAGCGCACCGAGCGGCACCCGGCCGAGCCGGGCGACGACCTCGCAGGCGAGGGCCACGAGTCCATGCCAAATCAGCACGGTATGAGCGAGCGCACCGAGCGGCACCCGGCCGAGCCGGGCGACGACCTCGCAGGCGAGGGCCACGAGGGCAGGCGGAAGGTGAGCACGGCATGAGCGCACGATCCGCGTCCGGCGCCGGCAACGCAAGGCCGGATTAAGTGATCGCTTAGGTGCCTGTTGACTTTGTGCACGGTCAGCGAAAGATTCTCTGCGACAGCGGAGGTGCAAGATGCAGGTGCCGGCACCGTTCGAGTATGAGCGCGCCACCACGGTGGAGCAGGCGATCGGCCTGATGGAACGGCTGGGCAGCTCAGCCCGGCTGGTGGCGGGCGGGCACAGCCTGCTGCCGATGATGAAGCTGCGACTGGCCAACTTCGAGTATCTGATTGACATCAATGATCTGCACGCCGAGCTCGGCTACATCCAGCGCACCCCGGACGAGGTCCGGATCGGCGCGCTGACCCGGCATCGCGAGCTGCTCGAGTCCGCCGAGCTGGCGGCCGCCTTCCCGATCTTCGCGGACGCCGAGCGGGTGATCGCCGACCCGGTGGTGCGCAACCGGGGCACGCTCGGCGGGTCGCTCTGCCAGGCCGACCCGTCCGAGGACCTGTCGGCGGTCTGCACGACCCTGAACGCGAGCTGCGTGATCCGCGGGCCGGGCGGTACCCGGGTGGTCTCGATGGAAGATTTCCACGTCGGGCCGTACGAGACGGCCGTCGCCGACGGCGAGATTCTGCTCGAGGTGCGGCTGCCGGTGCGAGCCGGCGGTGGCAGCGCGTACGAGAAGGTCGAGCGCCGGGCCGGCGACTGGGCCGTGGTCTCGGCCGGCGCGGCCGTGTGGCTGGCCGACGGGGTGATCACCGACGCGCGGGTGGGCCTGGCCGCGGTCGGGCCGAACACCACCGGCATCCCCGAGATCTCCGCGGCGCTCAGCGGTCAGGGGCCCGCCGACAGTCTGTACGAGCAGGCCGGCTCGATCGCCGCGCGCAGTTGCGACCCGGTCACCGATCAGCGCGGCAGCGCCGACTACAAGCGGCACCTGGCCGCCGAACTGACCAAGCGCACCTTGAAAAAGGCCGTCGAACGGGCTCAACAAGCGGGCAGGGGCTAAGCATGCAGGTCACGATGACCGTCAACGACGTCGAGGTCACCCGGGAGATCGAGGGCCGGCTGCTGCTCGTGCACTTCCTGCGCGACGTGCTCGGCCTGACCGGTACGCACTGGGGCTGCGACACCAGCAACTGCGGCACCTGCGTGGTCTGGCTGGACGACGAGCCGGTGAAGTCCTGCACGGTGCTCGCCGCGATGGCCGGCGGCCACACGGTGCGCACGGTCGAGGGCCTGGCCAAGGGCGCCGAGCTGGACCCGATCCAGCAGGGCTTCATCCAGTGCCACGGCCTGCAGTGCGGCTTCTGCACGCCGGGGATGCTGATGACCACCCGGGCGCTGCTCAACAACAACCCGGACCCGACCGACGCGGAGATCCGCGAGGCCATCTCCGGGCAGATCTGCCGGTGTACGGGCTACGCGACGATCGTGCGCTCGGTGCGCTGGGCGGCCGTGCACGAAGCGGCTTCCGCGGAAGCCGAGGTGACGGCGTGACCGACTGCACCGCAGCGAAGCAAGGGCCAGAAGGGCATGCCAAAGGGGGCACTGCGTGACTACCGTGCATGAGCGTCGCGACACGTTCGACGACAACGATCAGAAGCCGGTCGGGCACGGGCGGATGCTGCGTAAGGAGGATCCGCGGTTCGTCCGCGGCCGCGGCCGCTACGTCGACGACGTGCAGCTGCCCGGCATGCTGCACCTCGCCATTCTCCGCTCGCCCGTCGCGCACGCCCGGATCGTCAGCATCGACACCAGCGCGGCCG
>Ga0307515_10018348_pt1 | contig 12675 bp, 15 predicted proteins | sample 17_EM_MG_FD_194513 | JGI IMG/M metagenome (GOLD analysis project Ga0307515, IMG submission 194513) | Populus trichocarpa ectomycorrhiza microbial communities from riparian zone in the Pacific Northwest, United States - 17_EM | ecosystem: Host-associated > Plants > Roots > Unclassified | place... | reverse complement strand
TCGCCGCCCACTCGGGCTGGGCGCGCTTGGCTGCCGCGATCGCCCGTTCAACGATCGCGGGCGTTGCGGCATGGAGCCGGGCGATCACCTCGCCAGTCGCAGGATAGATGCTCTCGATCACACTGCCGTCGGCATCCTCGACATATTCGCCGTCGATGAAGTGCGAGGCTTTCGGCTGGGCTTTCATGTCATTTGTCCTTTGGGTGGTTCGATGTGGTCGTCCCTTCTCCCCTCGGGGGTCCAAGGACGGGTCGAGACGGGTGGCTCGACCCCGGGGTGGCCCAAAGGGCCGGATGAGGGGGCGGCGGTCTCGGCCTTGCCCCACTCATCTGTCCTTCGGACATCTTCTCCCCGCTGGGGAGAAGGGGAGGCGGTGGCCAGGAGCGCATTCAGATAATCCTCGGTCAGCGCGATCGAGGCTTCGATGCCGATCGGCGCGGATTTCAGACTTTGACGGATATAGAGCCCATCGATCATCGCCGCAGCGCCTTCGGCGATACGTTCTGCGGCGTCGGTGGGCAGGAGCCTCTTGAGATCGGCCAGCAGATTGGAGCGCAGCCGCCGCGCATAGATCACCAGGAGGCGTCGCGTCTCTTCCGAACGCTGCGCTTCGGCATAGAAGGCAAGCCACGCGGCGATCGTGTCCGGCGTGAACTGGTCGGCGTGGAAGCTGACCCGGATGATGGCGGAAAGCCGCTCGCGCGACGTCTTCGCTGCCCTGAGCGCTGTCACGGTATCGCTGCGCAACTGCATGAGAAGCGAGCGGATCGTCTCGATCAGCAATTGTTCCTTGCTGCCGAAATAATGATGCGCAAGGGCTGGCGACACGCCGGCCTGCCGGGCGATATCGGACATGGTGACGCTGAGCGAGCCGTGATCGCCGATCACCCGCAGCGCCGCATCGACAAGCGCCTTGCGGCGCACCGGCTCCATTCCGACCTTCGGCAAACGGACCACTCCTTGAAATCGGGGCAGGTTATTTTTGATTGATTGATCAATCAACAAAAATCTTTCTGTCGATTTGATCAGGCGTGGATCTTTCCCTGAGTAATTGCTGCAACATATTCCAGACCTATCAGGAGGTGCGTTATGGCCAGTGTCTTTGATGGAATGCCCACATCCTCTCTGCAGTCGAAATGGATCTGGTTCGTCGGTCTCGGTGTGCTGTTGCTCGCCTGCGGTCTGATCGCGCTCGGCAATCTGATGCTCGCCACTGTCGTATCGGTTTATTATGTCGGTATGCTGATGCTCGCTGGCGGAGTGATCTATCTCGTCCACGCCTTCCAGATGCGCGGCTGGGATCATGTTCTCTTCTGGGCGCTGAGCGGTCTGCTCTACGTGCTTGCCGGCATCTGTGCCTTCATCAATCCCATCCTGACGTCGGCGGCGCTGACGCTTTTTCTCGCTGTCGCGCTTCTCATAGCCGGCGTTTTCCGCATCTTTGTCGGCATGCGCACGAAGCCGGCCAAGGGATGGGGCTGGATCGTCGCAAGCGGCGTCATCACGGCACTTGCCGGCTTTGTCATCGCGCTCGGCTGGCCGGTGAACAGCCTGTGGATTCTCGGGCTGTTCCTGGCCGCCGATCTCATCGTCCAGGGTTGGACGATGATCGCCTTCGGCCGCGGCATTCGCAGCTGAAATTGTGGAGAGCGGCGTTGCGATGCCGCCCTCGACCGTTTCCTTTTTGACAAGGCCATGACAGGGGATTAGACTTTAGGGGTTAGAGACCGGTCCGCACACGGACGGTCCCATGTGCGAATGCACCAAGGCACCGGCGAGGTATCGCTGAGAACGCCGAAAATGGTCATGCGTCCCCCAAGAGGCAGGGTTCTGCCTGATCGAAAAAAGGGAGGAAGTTCATGCCGATGGTCACCGTTTCCATCTCTCCGCAACAGGCCGCGGGCATCCGCGCAGCTGTCGATAATGGCGGTTATGCCTCAAGCAGCGAGGTCGTCCGCGAGGCGCTCCGGCTGTGGGATACTGCCCGCAAGCTCAGCGAATTCCGGGCCGATATCCTCGACGACGAGGGCGTCCAATCCGGCGGCCGATGCGTTGCCGACATGTTCGCGGATCACGAGGCGGAGCGCCGTCGCTCCGCCTGAACAAGTATTTGATTGCCTTGCAAGAATTGAATAAACGCGGAACGCGTAAGGCTCTTTGCGCGTTTCATATAACTTTGACACTGGCGAAAGAGTTCATTGACCCTTCTGCGGCATGTTCCTGACGAAAAAGAACAAGTCACAGTGGAGATCGGCCCACAATGAATATCGGGATGTCTTTGGCTGTCACCGTCGAGCAGGGCGTGCTGCGTCGCTACGCCAGCGATCAGATCGTAACGCTTGCCAAGCTCGTGGTCGAGAATGCCTTCCAGCCGATTGTCGAAGCCGGCACCGGCACGGTCTTCGGCTACGAATCCCTGATGCGTGGCCAGGAACGCATCGGCTTCGATACGCCGATCGAAATCCTCGATGAGGCCCACCATGCCGGCCAACTGCTGCAGCTTGAACAGATGGTTGCCAGCCGCGCGCTCGCCAAATTCGCCGCGCTGTCGAATTTCTCCACGTCCACGCTTTTCCTCAATCTGGATGTGCGGCTGATCCCGCATGGCGAACGCCGGGTCGAGAACCTGCTGCTGCATATGAAGAAGGCGAATATTCCGCCATCCTCCGTCTGTTTCGAATTCTCCGAGCGTTTCGACAATACCAGCGTGCCGGAATTCTCCGCCCTCGTTTCCAGGCTGCGCAAGGAAGGCTTCAAGCTGGCGATTGACGATTTCGGCGTCGGCCACGGCGAGATGAAGCTGCTCTGCGATTATCCTGACCGTTCCGGCGCCGAAGCCCTGTTCCCACTGATGCGCTGCTCGATCGGCGTCATCGAATTGCCGGAAGGCCTCATCATCGACGATATCAACCGCGTCGGCGCCGAGATCGCCCTTATCAAATCGGCAGCCAAGGAGAGCAAGGAAGGCCTCGTCTTCCATCTGCTGGGCGAGGCGAATTGACGCCTTCCCAAGCCTCCGGGGCTGATCTACTTCCTATGTCTAGTGAATAGGGAGAGCCGGGCCATGCCACTGCCTCAGGAAATGCGTTTCGTCGATCTGCCGTCCTTTGGGGCGCCGGAGGTGATGACGATCGGCAAACGCCTGCTTCCTGTGCCTGATGACGGGCAGGTCCTCGTGCGCACCGAGGCGATCGGCGTCAACCGTCCCGATATTTCGCAGCGCCAGGGCAATTATCCGCCGCCCAGGGACGCAAGCCCGATCCTCGGCCTGGAACTTTCAGGCGAAATCGTCGCCATCGGCCCCGGCGTCAGCGGCCATGCCGTGGGCGACAAGGTCTGCGGCCTCGCCAATGGCGGCGCCTATGCCGAATATTGTGTCCTGCCGGCCGGCCAGATCCTGCCATTCCCGAAGGGATATGACGCCGTGAAGGCTGCGGCCCTTCCCGAGACCTTCTTCACCGTCTGGGCCAACCTCTTCCAGATGGCCGGGTTGACGGAAGGCGAGACGGTGCTGATCCATGGCGGCTCCAGCGGCATCGGCACGACGGCGATCCAGCTCGCCCGCGCCTTCGGCGCTGAAGTCTATGTGACGGCGGGCTCGAAGGAGAAATGCGACGCCTGCGAAAAGCTCGGCGCCAAGCGCGCGATCAACTACAGGACGGAGAATTTCGCCGAGGTCATCAAGGCCGAGACCGGCCATGGCGTCGATATCATCCTCGATATGATCGGTGCGTCCTATTTCGAGCGTAACATCGCCTCGCTCGCGAGGGACGGCTGCCTGTCGATCATCGCTTTCCTCGGCGGTGCGACCGCCGAAAAGGTCAACCTCTCGCCGATCATGGTCAAACGCCTGACGGTCACCGGCTCCACCATGCGCCCGCGCACCGCGGAGGAAAAACGCGCCATCCGCGACGATCTGCTCTCCGAAGTCTGGCCGCTGTTGGAGGCCGGCACCGTCGCTCCCGTCATCCACAAGGTCTTTGCCTTCGAGCAGGTGGTGGAGGCGCACCGGCTGATGGAAGACGGCAGCCATGTCGGCAAGGTCATGCTCCGCGTCGGCTAAGCGTCAGTGACACGCCCACTGCCAGAACGCCGGGCAGCGCCATCGCGGCATAGAGCCAGTGAGCTGCCGAGATGCTGCCGGCAACGCCGCCCGGGTCGACGAGGCCGGCGCCATTGGCGATGACCCCGGCGAAGGCCGCACCGAAGGCGCTGCCGAGTGAACTCATCGTCGGGATCGCCGAAGAGGCCTTATCCTGTTCGTTGTCGGCGACAAGCCGCAATACCATGGCAACGAGATGAGCCCAGCCGAGACCGATGCCGGAGCCCATCAGGAACATGCAGATTGCCGCCGGCACGATGAGGTGCGTATGTCCCGCCGGATTGTCCCTGGCGAGGAAGACCGCGAGTGCAGCAGTGGCCGCCGCCTCGATGAGACAGCCGGCGACGATGACCGCATAAGCCCGCCGGCCGGTCAACGAGCCACTAAGGAAAGCCGCGAATGTCCAGCCGAGGGCGACAAGCGCGACCAGATAACCCGAAGCAAGCGGCGTCACCCCATGCAGGGTCTGCAGGAAATAGGGAATAAAGACGTCGCTGACGAGCACGACGGTCATGGCGAACATCGTCAGATAGACCCGAGCAATCGGCTTTGAAAGGCTGACGGCGCCGGACGGCAAGAGCCGGTTCGGGCTCTTCCGCTCGATGAGAAGCATGGTTGCCACCGCGACGACAGAGGCTGCAATCAGCGCCGCTTTCGCGCCTGTTGTCTCGATCGCGCCGGCCGCACTCACCATCAGCACGGCCGCAAGCAGCAGGCCGATCTGGGCAATCGGGGTTTTCTCCTGCTCGCGGTCGTCTTTGACCTCGGGCAGAAGCCGTGGCGCCAAGACTGCCATCAGCAGCCCGAGCGGCACCAGCACGATGAAAGCGTAGCGCCAGGCGTGGCCCGAAGAAAAGAAGCCGCCGAGCGTCGGCCCGATGACGGTCGCGACACCCCAGATCGCCGCATAGAGCGTCGAGGCCTTCGGCCATAGCGGCTCGGGATAGACGAAGCGGATGAAGGCATAGCCAAGGCCTGCAAGCGCCCCTGTTCCGAGACCCTGCACTGCGCGTCCGATCAGCACCACCGGCATCGAAGGCGCGGTCGCGGCGATCAGGCTGCCCACGCCGAAGACCAGCGCCGCGATCACATAGACGGCGCGAAGCCCGATCCCCCGTGGCCGCATGGCGACGAAGATCGAGCCGAGCACGGCCGTAGCCACGAAGAGGCTCGTCACCCAGGAAAACAGCGCGAGCCCGCCGATATCGCGCACGATCGAGGGCGCGATCGTGGCGGTGATATAACTCTCGACCGCATAGAGCGTCACGCCGCCGGCAAGCATCAGCGTTGCCGGCAGATGCTCAGGCAGGAAGAGGCGGAAGACAGAGCTGGCGTTCGGGACGGCTGCGGTTTGTTCAATGTTCGACATTGGATGGTCCCTGATATTTTCTCTGGCAGGCGATTATTTTCCAAGTTATAAATTGGAAAATTGTATGTCGCCTCAATTAAAACAAGACTTGACTTGGAAAAATATGCGCCAGTCCCCAGCCAACCGGATCTTGATCCTGATAAAGACGGACGGCCCGCAGCTTGCGGCCGCAATCGGTGATGCGCTCGGCATTTCGGGCGAGGCAGCCCGCCAGCAACTCGCGAAGATGGCCGAGGAAGGACTTGTGGAGCCGATCACCGTTGCCGCCACGGGCAGGGGCCGGCCGCGCCAGCTCTGGCATCTCACAGCTGCCGGCAATCGTCAATTTCCCGACGGTCACGCCGAACTGACGGCAAGCCTGCTTGGCACGCTCGTCGAACAGCTTGGAGCCGCAGCGCTCGACACAGTCATCTCCGCCCGCGAGGCCGAGACGCTGAAACGCTATCGGGAGGAACTGGACAATGCCGGCGACCTGGCCTCGCGCGTCGAAGGCCTCGCCGCGATCCGCACCCGCGAGGGTTATATGGCCGACAGCTGGCGGGAGGCGGACGGCTCGCTCATGCTGGTCGAAAACCACTGCCCGATCTGTGCGGCGGCCACCGCCTGCGCCGGCTTCTGCCGCTCCGAACTCGAGACCTTCCGCGCCGTCCTCGGCGCCGAGGTCGAGCGCAGCGAGCATATCCTGCTCGGTGCGCGGCGTTGCGCCTATCGCATCGCGCCGCGCGACACGCGTAAAGTTCTTTAAGCCGGCTGTCGCGCCTGCCTCCTGCTGCTCTCGAGGTAAAGCAGCGCTCCGATCGAGACGAGTCCCGCGGCTGCGCCGACGAAGGCGGTGCCGGAATAGTCGGTGATCGTTGTGCCGAAGGCGAAGAGCCCGGCGCTGATGCCGATGCCGATGAAGGTGTTCAGTGAGATCAGCGAGCTTCCGAGCCCCGGCCGGTCGGCGATCAGGTCCTGCAGATAGGTGATCGGCACGCTGAGGATCGCTGCCGCCCCGCAGGCATTGACGAGGAGCAGCGCATAGATGTGCCAGCGCGCGGAAGCAAAACCGAGCAGCATCAGATAGGCGCAATAGATCAGCGAGCCGAAGGCGAGCACATGCGCGGTGCGGAAGCGGCGCTGTGCCAAGCCCCACATCATCATGAAGGGCATTTCGAGAAAGGCCGTCAGCCCGGCTATGAAGCCGACATCGACCACGGTTCCACCAGCCGCATGGGTGATGATCAGCGGCGAGAGCATGCCGTTCAGCCGCTGCAGCCCGAGCAGCATCGACATGACGATGACGCGCATCAGCACATGCGGCTCGAAGATCCGTTTCAGCGACGCGAAGAAGCCGGCCTGATCGAGGGCTGGGCCGGCAGTGCCATTTCCGGGTGCGAAGAAAAAATACAGGCAGAAGCAGGTGCAGCTTGCGAGAGCCGCGATCGAGTAGGCCGGCGTCATCGACAGCGAATTGACGAGATAGAGGCCGATCACGCCCGGCGCCAGCGCCCATGAGCCGGAATAGAGCGCCCGCACCGTTGCGGTGATTGCCGCCGCCCGCCCGCGATCCATCTGGTTGGTCCTTGCGCGCAGGCTGGCGAAAAGCAGCGAATAGGTGGAATTGCTCATCGGCACCAGCAACAGCGTGGAAAAGATGAAGACCGCAGGGCTGTGGATGATGGCGATCGACCCGAAGCCGAGCATGCCGGCGACCGAAAGCGCCAGCACCAGCGGCCGTCGCTCTTTCAGCCTGTCCGACCAGATGCCGAGCGTCAGGCTCGTCGTGACGTTGACGATCGCCGAGAAGAAGACCAGCGCCGAATAGGCTCCATTACTCAAGCCGAGTTCGTTGATCCCGATGATCGATTGGTAAGGGACCGTCGAGGCATAGGTGAAGGCGAGCGCGACAAGCGTCACGGTTGGAATGCGGATCCTTTTGTCGCCAAGGATCAAGGAAAAGGTGGAAGACATGAGGCGGTTCCTGATGCATCACCTTTAGCCGCTTCGCACATATCAGGAAAACGATAGTTTTCGATCACATCCGTCAATTCGTGTGATGGATGTTTAGATGCTGTGATCGCGGCTATCTGCACCCATGGCCGAAGCGCGAATGCCGTTGGCTTTCGCCGCGTGACGCGTTATGGCTGCCCATCCCGCCAGCATCCGGATGAAAGCCCATGACCAATCCCGTCACCGTCGAAGTTACCCGTGGTCTGCTCGTTGAAAGCCGTCATCGCGGTGCCGTGGCAGTCGTCGACGGCGATGGCAAGCTTGTCTTCTCGCTGGGCGACGTCGAAGCCGCCGTCTTTCCGCGCTCGGCCTGCAAGGCGATGCAGGCTTTGCCGCTCGTCGAGAGTGGTGCTGCCGACGCCTATGGTTTCGGTAACAGGGAACTGGCGCTCGCCTGCTCCTCTCACAATGGCGAGGATGAGCATGTGGCGGTGGCGGCCTCGATGCTGTCGCGCGCCAGTCGCGATGCTGAAGTGCTGGAATGCGGCGCTCACTGGTCCTCCAGCCAGAAGACGCTTATCCATCAGGCCCGCACGCTCGATGCGCCGAACGCGCTGCACAACAATTGCTCCGGCAAACATGCCGGCTTCGTCTGCGCCTGCTGCCATCAGGGCGTCGATCCGAAAGGTTATGTCGGCTACCAGCATCCGCTGCAGGTTCAGCTTCGGGATGTGATGGAAAGCCTGACGGGTGCGGCACTCGGCACCGACAATTGCGGCATCGATGGCTGCTCCATTCCGACCTATGCCGTGCCTTTGCGCGGCCTTGCACACGGTTTTGCGAAAATGGCGACGGGCAACGGCCTGGAACCCCTGCGAGCCAAGGCCTCCCGGCGCCTTGTCGATGCCTGCATGGCCGAGCCCTTCTATGTCGCCGGCTCGGGCCGCGCGTGCACCCAACTGATGCAGATCGCCCCCGGCCGCATCTTCGCCAAGACCGGTGCGGAGGGCGTCTTCTGCGCTGCCATCCCGGAAAAGGGCATCGCCATCGCGCTCAAATGCGAAGATGGCACGACCCGCGCCGCCGAAGCCATGGTGGCGGCGACGCTTGCGCTCTTCTTCGAGAGAGGTGGCGAGGTGCATGCGGCGTTGATGGCCTTTGCCGTAAAGCCGATGCGCAATTGGAACGGCATCCATGTCGGCGATATCAGGGTCACCTCCGTATTGGCCGGATGAGCGCGCGAGTATATAAGTTACTAAAAAATAAGAATTGCCTAATATAAAAGCAGGCACGTCCTGCGATCGCGGATGCGCCCCTTCGCGGCGACGTGAGCACGTTCCCTGGAAGCCGAGGGGCAGGGCATGTTTGCAGGTCGCTATCTCTGGTGGATGTTTGTGTGCGTCGGCGTCTTCCTGTTCGCCGCGCTGGGCCTCGAATATATCACCTGGCTTGTTATCCGGCTGTCCGGCTGCGGAGACATGGCCGGCGCCTGCGAACCTGCCATCCGGCTGATATCGGGCGTGCTTAAACCCGCCTGCATCTGGGCCGCCATCGGCGTGCTCTTCATCGCTACGCTTCTCCGTCTTCACTATCTCTCGCTGCTCTGGTTCTGGGGGCCGGTCGTGGCCGTCTGGTTCATCGCCTCCGCGCCGATCCTACTCTTCCTGGCGGCGGACGCGGCGGCTTTGACGCTGCCGGCTATCATGGTGGCGCTGCCCGTCGCTCTCCTGTTTCTGATGGCCTTCACCGCCTATCTCCTGGTTCCCTTCGAAGATGGCGACACGCGCCCGCTCGCAGCCTCGGCACCGTTGCGCCTTGCGGTCCGCCTGACGGCGCTCTACGGCGCACTTGCCGCCGCAGCCTTCATGCCCGAATTATCGCGAATGGCCGGAACCCTGTTCGACATGCCGGCACTTGCGGTCGTCATCGCGCTGGCGCAGCCGCGCCTGCAGACGGTGCTCACCTTCGGAACCGGCAGCATGGCGCCGGCCTATGCCGTGCTGGCGCTGTTCATCGCGGCCCTTGCCGCAAGCCTCTTTCCGCAAGCTGCCATGCGCACTCCGGCCCGCAGCACCATCATGCTGTGGCGATCGCGCCGTTGAGATCGCGATAGGGCTTCAGCCGCTCGGCCGTCATCTCCGCCGGCACGATCAGCCCCGACACCTCTGAAATTCCGAGAACCGGGCAGGGCGAGACGAGATCGAATTTCTCCTCCGTCAGCAGCACATGCGTCTCGGCCGAGCAGCGGGCGATATGCCGCTTGATCGCCGCCTCCTCGAAATCGCCTGTGGAAAGCCCGTGCACCGGATGTGCCGCCGTGACGCCGAGGAAGAAGAGGTCGGGGCGGAGCTGCGAGATCGCCGCCATGGCCGCTGCTCCCGTCGCCACCATCGAATGTTTGTAGAGCCGTCCGCCGGTCAGGATCACCTCCGCTGTCGGATGGTGCTCCAGTTCGGCGGCGATCGTCGGGCTGTGGGTCGCAACCGTCAGCGGTATGTCGCGCGGCAATTGCCTGGCGATCTCCGCCGTCGTCGTGCCGCCGTCGAGGAAGATCATCTGGCCCGGCTTGACCATCGCCGCAGCCTTCGCCCCGAGCCGTGCCTTGATCTCCGAAGAGAGGCCGCGCCGCGCCGTGAGATCCGGCAGATCGGGTGCCAGCGGCATCGCGCCGCCATGCACCCGCTTCAGCAGCCCCTCGGCTGCCATTTCCCGGAGATCGCGTCGGATCGTGTCTTCCGAAAGCGCGAAATCCTCGGCGACGTGCTTGGCGATCACCTGACCGTCGCGTCTCAGGATGTCGAGAATGAGGGTTTTACGTTGGGTCGTCAGCATCGACTCTCTGCACGAAATTAAACATAATAGCCCGATATTGCACGAAATGACTCGACATTCAAGAAACATCGTGCATTTTCACGAAATCCCGTGCATGAGGCCGGGAGTGCTCACGCATAGCGGAGCGATGGAGTGGATCATGTTGATTTTGATTGCCGGTCCTTATCGGTCCGGAACGGGCGATGACCCGGAGAAGATGGCCGCCAACCTGAAGCGGCTGGAGGAGCCTTCACATGCGCTGTTTGAGGCGGGCCACGTGCCGATGATCGGCGAATGGGTGGCACTGCCGATCTGGCGCGCTGCAGGCGGCCGGTCGGTCGGCGATCAGCTCTACGAGCAGATCTTCCACCCAGTCGCCGGTCGTCTGCTGCAGCTTTGCGAGGGCGTGCTGCGGCTGCCGGGCGATTCCAAGGGCGCCGACAACGATGTACGCATTGCCAGGGAACGCGGCATTCCGGTGTGGTACAGCCTGGAAGAGGTGCCGGGCTGCGCCTGAGCACAGCGGAGGGGCCGGAAATTGCTGGTCCCTCCCAATCTCCCCGGTTTCAGCGCGTCGACCCCTGCGCTATAAGGCTTGCCGAAAGGGAGACGATATCAATGCTGACACTGTATTACGCGCCGGGAACCTGCGCGCTCGCAAGCCTAATTGCCCTGGAAGAATCCGGTCTGGCCTTCGAAGCAAGAAAGATCAGTATCCGCGATGGCGAGCAGCGTTCGCCTGATTATCTCAAAATCAACCCGAAGGCGCGCGTGCCGGCGCTTGTCACCGGTCGTGGCGTGCTGACGGAAACGCCGGCGATCCTTGCCTATATCGCCCAAAGCGCGCCCGCTGCGAAGCTGGCGCCGCTGGACGATCCCTTCGAATTCGCAAGATTGCAGTCCTTCAACAACTACATCTGCTCGACCGTACATGTGAACCATGCCCATCGCCCGCGCGGCTCCCGCTGGGCGGACGAGCCCGCAGCCCTGGAGGCGATGAAGGCGAAAGTCCCGGCAAACATGGCCGACTGCTTCACGCTGATCGAACAGACGATGTTCGAGGGTCCCTGGGTGATGGGCGAGGCCTATTCGATCGCCGACCCCTATCTCTTCGTCATGACCGGCTGGCTGCCGTCGGACGGCGTCGATCCTATCAGGTTCGAAAAGGCCAGCGACCACTATGCCCGCATGCTCCAGCGCCCCGCCATCCAGCGGGCGCTGGCCCGTGATCAGGCCTGATATCCGAAACCGGCGGCAAGCTTCTTCGGCGCCCGGAACCGCCAGGCGCCGACCAGCCGTAGCCGCAATTCCTCGTCACCGATCACGGCGGCACGCACCGGCAGATGCGGCCAGCCGATATAATGGTCGGTCTGGAAATAGATGTCGGGCGCCATTTCGATCAGGTGATCCTTGTCGTCGAGCGCGATCGAGATCACGATCGTCTCGGCATTCTTCACCGCAACGAAGCTCTTGCCGCCGACCTTCAGCGCCGGATTGCCGTAGGAGGTGCTCTCCTCGACACCGGGCAGCCCCGCTTCCGCCGCCAGCCGTTTCAGGCGCTCGAAGATCGCATCGACATCGTCTGCCATGGTTTTCCGCCCTTCTTTCCGGACCGAAGCCTAGCATATTTTCAAGCGCATTTCGCCAGCGGTGGCTTGGCCTCAGCCGAAGGGGCTGCCGCTGCCCAGAGCGGCAGGTCGGCGACCTCGCGTACCGACATGCGCTCGACTTCGGGATGGCGCAACGGATCGTTCGTCCATGGCGGCGCGTCTCTGGCTTCGCCGTTGTGCCTCATCGACGTGGGATTCAAGAAAAACTTCAGTAGAGACATGGCAAGCCTCGCTTTCCTGACGCTGCAGCATCATAATGGCCTGTGCCATCTTCAGCTGCATGTGTGCTCGAATGAACTGCCCTATGCTGCCAATATCGGCTTCGGCAGGCGGCTTTTCAATTGAGATTAACGCTCAGGCGCTATAGGAAATCTATATGAGGAATCTGAACGCCGTCCATCTCAACGGTCTGCGCGCACTTGAGGCCGTCGGTCGTCTTGGTTCGCTGCAGGCGGCGGCCGACGAGCTTGGTGTTTCGGTCGGCGCCGTCAGCCAACAGGTCATCAAGGCCGAGGCCCAACTCGGCCAGGTGATCTTCGAGCGCACCGCCCGGGGAATGATTGCGACGGAAGCCGGGAGACCGGTGCTTTTCGCGCTCGACGAGGGGTTCGCTCGGCTTTCGGCAGCCGTGTCGATTGCCCAGCGCAAGGATGACACGATCCTGACGATATCGGTGGCGCCGGTCTTTGCCGCCCGTTGGCTCGTCCGTCGGCTTGATCGCTTCGCCGAGCGTTATCCCGACATCAAGCTGCGGCTGGATGCGACGACCAAGCTCGTCAATCCGGCCATCTGCGACGTCGATATCGGCATTCGCGTCGGCACCGGCAAATGGCCTGACGTGAAGGCGGAGT
>Ga0307515_10018347_pt1 | contig 12675 bp, 9 predicted proteins | sample 17_EM_MG_FD_194513 | JGI IMG/M metagenome (GOLD analysis project Ga0307515, IMG submission 194513) | Populus trichocarpa ectomycorrhiza microbial communities from riparian zone in the Pacific Northwest, United States - 17_EM | ecosystem: Host-associated > Plants > Roots > Unclassified | place... | reverse complement strand
CTTTGCTTAGGTCATTCGTGATTCGGTCACATACACCGAGCACGCTAAGCGAAAGACTGTTACCGCTCTTGACGTTGTCTATGCTCTCAAGCGATCAGGACGCACTCTCTACGGTTTCGGTGCTTAGCCTCACTCTTCTTTGCTTTCGTTTGTATATGTATTATTAATGTATCCTTATTCTACTCTCGTCAATGTTATCCCTGCGTTTCGGCGTATCTCGCTTAGGCTGGTGACGTGCTGGGGGCCAATTCACCATTTTGCCGTCGTTATCAACCTCGCCGGAATTCAATCCGCAAACGCGAAATTAACGATGTCCCGTACGGGGCGCCGCGGACCTGTATTCAGAAGCATCACTCCAAGAGGCTTCACCGCAGGCTGCTTCTTGCCAATTGCAAGGCTGAATTAACGTGCCCAACCCCCACAGGTGGTCTGGTCGGTACGTTCGCGGATCTCCATGTCCAAAACAACGAACCGATTTTGTACGCGCGGGGAAGATTTGTTCCGCAGCGGACCGAACGGCCGTGGCTGACCGTGGGTGCCTGCGTTTGATTCAATAGAGGCCATGAGGCGGGGGATCAAGGGTGCCGGTGTGCGAGATTTAAGCTTTTGTTGCCACGCGATCTCCGTCTGCGTGGACAAAGGTCAATTTTAATTGCAGAAAAGTGTCCCCGAACCCACTTACAACTCTCCTGCAACCTGGCGCGTTGATTAACGTAACTGCGCAGCAATGAACCACGCAGAAGAAGACGTCGGGCGACATGGATCTGACACTGGAAAGAAATGAGTCCAAGATCCACGGTTAATCTATAGGAGATAATCACTCAGTCGTCGAAATATGAAAGGTTGAGCCAAACTTGGGGGAACGACTTACCTACAGGAGTTGTGGAGGCCCGCAACGTAACGAGCACGCCTTTCTCGCAACACCATCGGCTGACGGAAAAAACACGCCTGAAAATAAAAGGGGATGCAGCGTAAAGTGATATTATCTTGGTCGTGTGACAGGAGAATCGAGCTCCACGAAGTCGCATCCCGTCCCAGTCATCAGCTGCGAGCTTGACCAGCAGAACAGACGAAGATCTAGGTCCCATGGGGCACGAACAGCAAGGGCGGCAACACCTCGTGTAACCCTGGGATGTGACACCCAACTCTCGGGTCACTTGTCAGCACTTGTGGATGTATGGGGGGAATGAAATGAAATACGGTAGGCAATACCTTAATCTGAAACGGAATAAACAAACCTGCGTAAGCGGGGTAAGCTGCTTGGCGTTGAAACAACATCATTGACGAAGGACGTATAGTTCCGGCGCTGGGGCCGCGCTCCTCTGTGACCGACAAAAAAGACTCACCAGAGAGGACGCCGAACAAGCACCGGAGTTGCGAGTGGTACTGTTTGTGCGTCACTGGACGGGAAACGATCGCGGGGGGAGCCATCGGAGGAGGTAGGCGGGTATTCAAGTTCATGCGAGGAGAAAGGAATGAACAGCCACCCCTGCCACGTCAGTTATGAAGCATCGAGAGCGATGGGCCAGATGCGGAGTGAAATTCGGAGGGTCATAACGAAGCCAGGGTCATGGGCAAGAGATTATCAGACTCATCAGTGAAGCCACACCCAATTGGCGGCCATTAGATGTGAATCCTCCAGAAGTTTTCCCACTCGATTTCCGAGATGTGGGGTTGGGTGAAGGTCGGACCAGGCGACCGAAGTGAAAGCGATCGGCGCTGATCACCCTTGAGAGTCCAGGCCCACGTGGCTCATCGTGCCTTTCCTCGTGACGCGAACGAAGACAATTCGTCGCCAACCCCACAGTAACCGTAGTTCCTGTGAATTTTGTCTTATTTTCTAATTTCTTTTGCAGATATGGCTATGCATTTAGACCTTCTGCCACCGTTTATCTCTAGAGGCGAGGGAGAGCAGTTTGTGAAGGCCGGACACAATCTTTTGCTATCCATGTCTCCAAGGGACAACTCGATAGGAGTATTTGCGGGCACCGTACGCAACTCACAACTACGCGTCAAGTTTTTCGCCTAACGAGTTGGTCTTCAAGTTAGGTTCATCCGATGTTGGACGAATTAACGGTGTCGCCCCGACTCAAGACAAGGTCAGGGACATTCTATTCGCCAGTGCCGACAAGCTGCCGTCTGTGGAGAGGCGTCTGGTGTGTGTTCTGCTCGGTCACTGCCTCATTCGGAACTGATCTCGAAAGAACAGTTCATTACCGACACATCTGTCATTTTCGCAGCCTTCCAAAATCTGATTTCGGTGGCGAACGAAAAAGGATCAGAGGTGTGAGTCCATCTCGACTCTTTCAAGTTTATAGGGTATTGATGAAAGCATTCCAGCCTATTCAACGTGGAAAATCTTCGTTTAATGAATAAACTTGTCAACGACTATGTAAACTTCGCGAAAGAATGTTGGGTACACGCATCTGTACGTACCCCATGGCCAACCGGAATGTGCGACGCGTACTTACGTATTCTAGCAAGCGGTGGCGCGTCCCGATGGACTTCAATACGCTGCTGATCATTATCGTAGCATCTACACGTGCACTTCACTGTTCCAGACGCTTTACCTACCAGATCCGGATGTGGAACACGCCCCCGTTGGGGATGAGCTCATGGAATGGTTGAATACCCATTTCATCGAGCCTTCCACTGAAGAGGGCGACGTACTCAGCCGTCTAGAGTCAGCCTGGGAGGGCGAAGGTTTTTGGGAGTATCTCACAAGGTTCGTCCCATTGATAACGCCACGTTCAATCACGGGGTAAGCTAACCCGGTCTCATGATATAATCGATCAGAACCGCCCTACGTGGGCTGACAAAAGCCACCGTTTTCTTTTTGAAACTTCTATCGTCATCTCATCCATCTTCCTACCTGCAATCGCTCTCAGATTCACTCATCCCCATCCTCGAGGACCAACCACGCCTTCAGCAGTTCAAAACCGAACGCGAGTTCACACTTGCTCACCACCGGTGGAAAAATCAAGTGAAAGCCATACGTGTGGAGCTCCACCACGTCCCAGAGGATGAAGAAACACGATTCGATGGTTGGGACAACTGGTGGGATCGGCTAAGCGATATCGTGGCAATCCTCGAAGGGAGAGAAGATGTTTTGATGAGAGTCATTCAGGATCTTGGGGGAGGATGGAAAGAGGTTTGCGCCGCTTGGGGTGTCTTTGTAGATCCACGGCTCCGGAGGCAGGAACTACCGTAAGCTGGCACACCTTCAAGTCGTGTGCCTCTTCTGAGTTTTTTCGTTTCAGGGAACTCGTTGAGCGAGTCATCGACGTCATACCTTACGACCCTACCGATCTCGAAGACGTAATTCACGCGCAGCTCCTCACGGGCGAAGTTGTGAAAGTTCTCGTTTCCGCTGAGAAGCTGGACGTTTGGCTGAGTTGCCATCTGGCTGACGTGATGAACGCTCTTGGGCTTTTTTTACAAGAAGGTGAAGAGGTCGTTGAAGAGTGAGCTCATTTACCTCTAGACCTGATGTTCACCTGGACTTGACGTTTTTCACAGAACCGGAACGACCCTCCGACAGCACCACGTCCTACAATACGCCGAGTACCTCCATTCGGATCCGGCCCTCTGGAGAATCACAGTGGATTACATGTGTGCTTGTGGAGAGATCGGAACCCACAGGGCGGATGAAGTGTTGCTCAGGGTTCCTTTGGGCTTTAGTGCCTATCCCCAGCCAACCGGGTCTGGTCCCGGCGGGAAGAAATCTGCTGCGAACGGCGATCAGATTATGGACACAGAAGACGAGGCCTCGCGCATACGAGCTGGAGATATCGTCGGGGTACTGAAAGAGGTCAACCAGTGCTGCTTTGAACACGGGAGAGAGGGTGTCAGAAGGATGGTTTGTAGGGTAAGCATGGTCCCAAAGCAGATCTTACCTTGTGCGTTCTCACGGAATTCCTCGCAGATCGCTGGCAAAGCCCTTATGAACGAGAAGCAGTATGGACTCGCCATCTCCTACTACACCTCCGCTGAGGATTGGCCCGGGCTAGGACGGGTCATTGATCAAGTCTTAAACGAGTACATCACGCAGGGCCCAGCAAAGTTCACAAGTCTCGTTGCGGAAATTGCTCCATCACTCCAAACTCTCCGTTCCGCCGCAGATTCCTCGGATTACCCCATGCACGGCATCTTTTTACATCGCCTGATGTTCATCGTCAAATATGCCGAATTTCACCAAAGAAAAATGTCCAACGACCTCGTTGAAGCGGCAGCGGACCTGATCAGTATGTTTGAAGATGATATCGCCCCTACGTCGTGGTGGGGGGTACTTCTACAAGACTCTGTCGAGTTTTTGAATTATTGCGAGTGTTCTTTATTACAGGATCTTGAGCGTGTCCGTCTAACCCCTTTTGTATTAGCGGGTGGCATGCTTTTCACATCAATGAACATCGGACTGTTGCTTCGTAAAACGGAGGAAGTCCACACTCGAACCTCGCAGGGATCTGGGGAAGATTACCTATCGGTCCTTGTCAAGATCATCCGATCGAGCGGCGGGAAAGGGATTGGGGGTGAGAAAGAAGCATTAAATAAGTTGAAGACGGTTAGATTGGCGTTGGCAAAGTATTTTGCAAGGTGCGGTGTGATTGGGGTTGGGGGTAAGGACAGCCTGAGTGCGGCGACGAGGAACAGTAATGTATATGTGAACTGACTTATAACTTTTTTGAGTCCGACGAGTTCTCCCGTATATTACCAGCCCCGCGATTTCCCTTTGATTCGGTGTTCCGGATTTTCCCTTCCAGTTGTACTCACTAGCCGTCACGCAAGTTTCCAAGGGGTCGGAACTGTTGAGCCAGGGGTGGAAACTGGGCCGGAAAGATGTTCGACACCCTTTCGAGGCTCGATCCCCGACATCGTGTGTTTCATATACGGCCCTCGCCGAGGCTCTGGGGTTGCTGGCTCCGACCCCGGCTGTGCAAGAAACGTGGGGTCTGTGCACTCCGGGGAAAAAATCGAGGAGCCGCTCTCATGCGATCCCCTTGACGGATCTTGGAACACGATCAACCAGGTCTTCTGGACATATACTACCGTGCAGCTGGCTTCAAAAGCGATCTGATTCGTTCTCGTTCAGCGTGGCGAAGCCCTTCCGAGGCAGCGGAGATCCGGTCATCACATGTACGGCCAAACTCGCCCGGAGACTGCTTGGTTTTGGCGTTTCCTGCACTTCGCGAGCACCATCAACCGCTTGTCAATTGCAAGTTAATACGCATCTGACCTTTGAACAGAGTCGTAATAGCGCCCCTCCATGTCAATGAATCATTCTACCTTACGCCCCACGCCTGCTCGATTGCTGGTCGTTCTTTCGACCATATTTCATGGTGTGGATATTGGGGTTCGAAATTCTGTGGTATAAATACACAGGCCAGGGGGCATAGGGACACCACCAGTCACTCCCTTGTACTTCTCGTCGTTTTCTTTTCAAACAGGGGTCGCAGCTTGACCACACACACACATCGACATCGACCCTCGTCGTATATGTGCTACACTGTGGTTAAGTACGTTGAGTACGCTTGCGGCCACAAGTATGTTACGGTTAGAACACCCGTATGTATCGCGACCGACGGTGGTCGTACCCAGGAGATTTGGCGCGTGTACTGAAAGTTTCGTTCGTTAGGTTGATTGTGGGGATGAGAAATGCGTACGCAGTCGTGCGCACCTGACTGGTCCGCACGATTGCCAGCTCACTTGTGCTCAAGAGTACGTTTTCCCATCGACGTCCGCCGCCTTGTCCTCAGAACTGACACCCCCCATCATTCGGCTATTAGGAGGCTAGATGACCAGGGTCTCGTGATGGAGTTCAATCCAACACGATGCGCGTCATGCCACCAGAACTGAAGCCGCCCATACGAAGCCGACCCTCTCTTCAAACACGGATCGTTCTCTTCATCTCGCATTCGACCTAATTATTCATCCCCGCAATCTGTAAATACTCGGCGCATTCACCACCGGACAATTGTGGAGTTAGTTTAATATCGATCTTTTGTATTATGTTTTACGCACAGATAATTTATTCAATCCTCTCGGCGCTGGGGCTGGGCCTCCGGCGTCCAGAGGGCGTCTGTGACGAACGCTTTGTGAGGATTGGCCTGCTTGAAGAGTCGAAAGAATGGTAGAAGCCTCTGGGTCACATTGACGATGGGGGTGGAGGACAGCCGACCTGCTTGCGGCGCGAGGGGCTGGCATGTATTACCATGTGGAGAAATCGACCGTCAGGGTACATCGGGGCTGATCTGCTGACACATTTTTAGAATGGTACATGGCGGAAAGGACCACGAAGGCAAGATTCATTTCAACTAACAGACGACTCGATACGGATCGGGTGAAGAGGAGAATGCCATAACGTGCGAAACCAGCAGGCAACGTTAAAATTTCTCGTAAACCCGCGCAAATCTGTCCCCTCTCCGTGGCTCAGAAACCGGAATGTACGACTTGGAGGAACGCTCGTTTCTCATCCGGGGGTCTGATCACCGCCCAAGATAATCTATGCCGTCATCGATACCCAACGGCGATTACCCCAAGCACGGCGCAGGAACTGGGGTAATTTCCCTGGACTCGGGCGCGTGGGGAAGAGGGAGGGACTCTGGGGCCATAGAATGATCTATAAAATTTAAGGGGTGATTTTCGAGTGAAAAAAAAAATGAATGCGGTGGTTGTCGGTGACATGCACATTGTCGGTGGTCCCGACTACCTAGGTCCTAGACCATGCAGGGTGGAAACAGATTCTGAAACCTGCAGCCCTTCAGAATAACCGACGCTGAACTGTTTGGGGGCCGAGTGTATCCCCAGAGTGCATTTCAATTGCGTAGCGGGTCGTGTAGCTACGAGGTTTGAAATAGCAGGGATGACCCTCTCGTAATGCCGCACGAAAGCGAGCGGTTGTGGGGGAGGGGGAGGGAGGAGGGGCCACGCCGATGCTGTCTCTGGTTTCGTTTGCCGAGATGATACCGGGTGACGAAGGCGCGTTTCGCGGGCGATGCTTGCAGGTCAAAGTAAGGACGTTTGCGGCCCCGCTGCGACGCATTATACACTATGCCACGCGCATTGGACACCATTTCTCCAACGTTGCCGTCGTCGTCGGTCGGAATGAACGGCGACCGTGGCGGTATCACAGAATGTCCCGATTTGGAAGTCAGGGTCAGGCAAGAGCGGGAATCTTCTTTCCGCAAAGTAACGACCAAGTAACTAATCTTCGCCCGGACTTTCGACCCTCTGTGCAATTCTTCGCAAAAGACAATGCCAGACGAAGCGTATGCTTCCTCGACTTGGGAGCATAATGCCGATTCGAATGGCGTGTCTTCCAGTGGCTCGCAAAATCCCCCTTCGAACATCTCTCATTCACCCCCAACGACCGACCCCACCTCGCCAACAAACCAGCTATCAAGCCCGCCGCGCTCAAGTTCCGAGTCTACCGGTCGAACTTCGTCATCGAGACAGAGAGAGAGTTCGGGTCATACCACACTTGAACGCCGGGACACCATTACGACCATCACGACCAATGCGGAAACTCAGAATGTAGTCGAGCCGAATTTTGACGAGAATGTGTTGAGGATGTTGTGCGACCTGGATGTGAGTGATTTGCTGGGCAGGGCGGCTGGCGTTTGGAACTCAATGCCTCCGCTTGATCGCAGTGTTCTGTCCCGTTGCTACTGGATAGAATCAAACAGAGCACGGTGTCGTGCAAGGTGCGTCGTCCGACCACACCTGCTGCTTCCGGAAACCAACTATTTTTCAGGAGGCGTCGATTTTCTTCAAGAAGAGGGCCATGTTGGAGGATGAGTATGGCCGAAACCTGCAGAAACTCGCCCGCTCGTCATCCGAGCTCTACACGATGAGCGAGGGGAAGGCCGGGTGAGACATTTACTTGGGGGGGGGTTTAAGCGCAGAAAACTGACGCCGAAGCTCGCAGTTCCTTCGTCGGGGCCTGGCAATCAAGCATGAAGATTCATGATGTTCTGGCGGAGAACAGGATTCGACTTGCTCAGAAACTGAACGAAATGAGCGACGAATTATCGAATCTTGTTAAAGGGGTCGAAAAGATACGGAAACAGGTAGAGACAGTCGGATCTTACTTAACATGGATACGCCGGCTGAACTCGGCGTTCTTCTCCCCTTAGACAAAGGATCTTGCTACAAGATACGAACGTGTTCTTCAAGAATCAGAGTCTACGGTCGAGAAAATCAAGATTCGATTTGATCTCACGGCGGAGGAGCTAGAACGTCTGCTCATCCAGAAGGAGGGCGAGTCATACAAGGATACTGGCGTGCGGTCGCCTGGAGGCGTTGGTGGCAAGCGTGCGATCGGGAAGGCCGTGGCGAAAGGAGGACTGTTATTAAAGGGGAGAAACCCGGGTAACGTAAGTGTCCCGTCAATCCGTAACATACGCGCACATTGAGGACGTTCGGTGTTTCACGACAGCTGCAAAGACAGGAGGACGATATCCGCTTACGGATGTCCAACGCGTCTGACGCTTACCGGAAGGCCGTGACCGAGACACAAGCCATCCGGCAGGAGTACTTCAACTTCCAACTCCCGCGAATTTTGAGAGTGAGTAACCCTGCCTCACCTACCGAGTCGTGATTAAGCTCCCCCCGCAGGCATTGAAGGAATGCGCTGATGAGGTTGATCTCGGGACACAATATCATCTTTCTCGATATGCGTTCCTGTCTGAGAGTGCGCTGCTTAAGGACGGCTCAACATTGACTCCGACCACCCCCGAGGAAGGTGTGCACACTTTTCTCCATTTGGGCGGGCCTTGTGGTATAACTCCTGACCAAAAATTTCCCAGGCTATGGCCTCAAAACTGTCATTGAATCTATTGATAACCGTGGAGACTTCAAAGTCTTCATGCAAAACTACTCATATGCGCATGGGGGTCAGATTCGCGGTCCCAGAAGAGAGGGCCCCCCAGACGAAGGCTTTGTAAGCTACCCCACACTTCTGATGCGACTCTTCGCTGATCGTTTCATGGCCGTTAGCTGCCTCCATTGCCTTCCCATCTGGAGCGTGTACAGGCCACCCAGCACGGCCCAAATGGGGTTGACAGGGGACCGCCAACCTTCGGTGTCGATCTTGGGGAACAGATGACCCGAGACGATGTTGATGTGCCGCTAATTGTCGTGAAATGCTGTGAAGCCATCGAAAAATATGGCATCGAAGCAATGGGAATCTACAGGATCAGTGGGACCGTTGTGAAAGTGAACAAGCTCAAAGAAAAGCTGGATAAAGGTCGGAAATTTTTTCATGATCCGGAGGAAGCTCTCTTTTCGCTAACCTGAAGATCTCAGACCTCGATTCCGTTGACCTAGATGCGGAGGAGTGGTCAGGCGACATCAACAACGTGGCCTCGGTTCTCAAGCTATGGTTGAGGGAACTACCCGATCCCTTGATGACCTATGAACTACACAACGGGTTCTTAGATGCCGCAAGTACGCGTTTTTTCTTTTCTTTTCTCCCTTGTCAAAATTACCTCAACCTGAGCACCTTCTTCGCTCCCCAGGAAATGAAAACGATCGACTCCGACATATTCGACTGCACGAGAGGGTGAACGATTTACCAGACCCCAATTACGCAACCCTGAAATACTTGATGGGTCATTTAAACAAGTAAGTTGCCCATGCGATTTTCCCACTCACTACAGCCTCTATTTATTTTATTTTATTTTATTTCTCATATGCGTGCTGTTAGGGTTGCACAGTACGAAGAAGCCAACAGCATGTCGATATTGAATTTGGCCATTGTATTTGGACCGACTTTGTTCGGTCAGCAACGTGGTGTTCAGATCGACGCTGCGTTACAGAACAAGGCGCGTAATCTCCAATCCACACCCCGCACATTGGCTCCGTGCTGATGGTTACCTCACTGGGCAGGCGGTAGAAACGATTTTGAAGCATTACGCTGATATTTTTGTCGACGAGTCAGAGATGACTTAGATGCGTTTTCCATCCTTCTCCATCGTGTTGCCGCGACAACGCTCTATGCCCCCTCCTCATTTCTTTTTCTCTTAACATTATATTTTTTTCGGAGCTACCCCTCAACCCTGGAACATCCATGTAGTGATACACATCCATATACCCGATATCCCCACCACTTATTCACCCCTCTGGTCCCACCACCCATCCACTCCATCGCCGTTTTCCCCATTTTACCCAAGCTGGTGCTTGCGCGTGTTGTACTCTATCCCACTCGTTCGTTTGTCCTTCGTCGGCTCTCACTTCTATAATTTTTGTTCAGGAAGCGGATTTTGTTTGTCCGTTAGCTTACACCTCCTTTTCGTGGAATCACGCTAGTAAACGACCTGAAACCAACTCCCCCAGGGCGGGTGTTCTCCTTAACTTGCGCTGGGTGGGTTATAAACCGTTCTCGATACCAGGAGTAGTAAATACAAAGCAGCAAGGGTTCTATCTATGAGCGCGAATGGGGGTTGAGCTCGAAAGGGCGAATTAATTGTTCGTTAATCGACAAGTGAGGCGGTCAATCGAGCGCTCATTGTCGGTGTCGCGTGGATGACCATGGGAATTTTTTTCCGGGTCTCTCACGGGGGGTATGGCGGTAGGGGTGGAGTGTATGGCGGGATCGGACCTTTCAAAAGCAAAAAGCAATGGCTGTGTGAGATCCGCTACATGGAGTGAAAAGTGGGAGACCATGGATGGAGAAAAAAAAGAAAGCGAGCGAGAAAACTCAAGAACCGCAGGAGAACAAAACATAGTGGTCTTATCGAACTGAATTAGCGGGACAGGGGAGCTCACCTTCCGGGGGATTGCCGTGAACTCCAGCAACGTTATCCGTGTTGGCAAACTCTGACGAAGAGCGTCTGGATTTATCCGCACTTGAGGAAGATGGTGATGCGGTGTCATTTCCCCCTACCAGTACCCATCTTCCACTCTCGCCGGATAGCTCGGGCTTTTCAGAAGGTTGAATCCACACATCTCCACTGGGGAAGACCACTTTTCGTAGGCCGCAATACTTGGACCATGTCTGGCAGAGCATCAACTCTTCTTGGACTTGGGCGGTGTTCGCTCCGGTTGTCGGCGACATGTCCAATGTGATTAAATTGGTGAGGGAGAGTAGAACGGGAGAAAGCGCGGTGAGGAGGGCCTGCTGAGAGGATAAGCGGTCCAAACCTCTCTGATCTTTGGATCGCGAGAGATACACTCACGATCCCGCCCAAACCGTGGTGCAGCGTGTGCCTCAGAGCCAGTCTGATCTTCAGATCTTTTACGGTGGGGATCCACCGAGCGACGTCTCGAAGAAGATTGGGTGTTACGGTCATCCCGCTCAGATCGAGGGTCTCGATCCCGTGATAAGCTGGATCCTTGATCGATTGGACTTGGCTTATGCCCTCCCATTCAGCGGCTCTGAGGTACTCGGGCCCTACTAGGCTCAAGGACCTTACCGGTCGACCAGGAAGAATCACGGCGGCCGTGGCTGGCGATCCTTTAAAGCTCGATAAATTCGGTAACGCGTCGTACGGAAAAGGGTAAGGAAGTTCATGGATGTCGGAAAATCGCAGGGTGGTAAGACTTGGGCAAGACGACGGAAGGAAGAACTGTGGAGGTGGTACCAATCCTGAAATGGCGAGGCAGGTGAGGTTTGGAAACGACGTGGGCCTCAGAAGCCGGTTTCCGAGGGCGAGGTGGGTCTCGGAGTCGGGTTGTCTGGATACAGGGGTGGGTAGTTGGAGTTCCAACGATTCGAGAAGGGATAAGTTGGGGAGAATGGTGGCCAACTCGACGAACACGGGTTCGAGGTCGATATCCCCGATGGGTCCGGGGGCAGGTCTTGCGTAATACGGGTGGTGATTGGCATGCCTGACGTGGTTGTCTGAGAACCACTTAATCGCCAGAGACTTGACGCAGTGGACGAGGTGGGGTCTCTCGAGGATCGTCCGACACCAACGCCAGGTCTTATAGGGCCCGCCTTCTTGGGAACCTGTCAACTGGACGGCCTCTTGAATCGACACGGAGGTATAGAGCAAAAGCTCCGTGAGGGCGCGGAATCTGTGAGATATCAACAACGACCGCTGCAGGGATGCAGTGGGGAGAAATGAGAGGATTGCTGTCAAAATCTCATTCGGCAGGTTCTCAATCGCGGACATGGCCTCCGTTCTTCGTCGTCGTCGGCGCTCTGGTGACAATTGGTGGAGTCTTGGGAATGGAGGAGACAGGAGAACCCGACGATGAGCCGACAACGGCCATGAACAGCCCGGAGAGTTGCGAGCGAGGTTCGAGAAACAACCGACGGGCTCGGACTGCCAGGTGAAATTTTGTGTCTGATGACCGGGACAAAGAGAGGGAATAGACGGTGAATTTGTCCGAAGTTTACCCAAAGTTAACGACTCTCGCAACTCCATCGGAGGATTACCATCTCTCGCAGCCAGAGGACCACTGTGATGGACAGGAATGAGCGAAGATTCAGCGAGGATTCAATTCGCCAAACTCGTGGTACGGGACCAAAGTGTTGCAAATTAAGATGGTACAGTATACACCCGATAAAAAAAGATAACATGATAAAAACAAAAACAAGCGAACATCTAAGCACCGAAACCGTAGAGAGTGCGTCCTGATCGCTTGAGAGCATAGACAACGTCAAGAGCGGTAACAGTCTTTCGCTTAGCGTGCTCGGTGTATGTGACCGAATCACGAATGACCTAAGCAAAG
>Ga0307515_10018346_pt1 | contig 12675 bp, 2 predicted proteins | sample 17_EM_MG_FD_194513 | JGI IMG/M metagenome (GOLD analysis project Ga0307515, IMG submission 194513) | Populus trichocarpa ectomycorrhiza microbial communities from riparian zone in the Pacific Northwest, United States - 17_EM | ecosystem: Host-associated > Plants > Roots > Unclassified | place... | reverse complement strand
ATGAAGGCTTCAACAGTGTAATTCCACGTCTGTATCAAATTTTATTTTTGTTGTTTTTGTCTCAGAACTGACTATTTAACAGGGATAGTTTTTGGGAATTCATGTAATTGTGTCGAGAAAACAATCCCCAGAAGAGATGATGAAAGCAGCAGGTTCTTACACGTCCATACAAGAATGAAGGTGGTAGGCTGTTGAAATTTAGATAGAACATTGTATTAGGCTTCATAGATCTTTCTCATGACTCAGAACTGTGTTCCATTTCCCATCGGATGCTTGCTTTTTATGATGATGAGATTTCAAGAGTTGAGCATTTCTTGTTACACCATAGCAAGTGTAATTGTTCCGGGAGAAATTCCAATACTTCAAACATCGCTAGTCCATGCATTTGATAAACGGATTAAGTGATATGTAATATTAAATCCATATGATTTTTATTTTTATGATATTTTATTTTCCTAAATTAGTAAATTAATTCATGTATGATTCAATTAAAGTAGCCGTGGGCTGTCTGGATTACCAGAACTTTTCCCTAGCCGGTCAACATTCAATCAATCAAAAACAAAAAAAAGTGTTTCCTGCTAGTAGATTATAAGATAGTCCATGTGGTTTTAGAAAAATGAATTAATTAATTTCATTAGTTTGAAAAACTATATAAATATTCATTATATTTTTAAATTTGTTAATAACTTAGTTCTTCCATCAATTCAATTTTTTTATACCTAAGTACCTCTCTTTTCCTTTCAAATTTCACTATCAACATTGAAGCACTAAGAAGCACTTTCACCTCTCTTTTTTATATTTAAGAAATTTCTTGCACCGATAAGAAAATTGGTCACTAACAAATGTGGTACGGGGTGTTTGTTTTTGTGATAGAAATAATGTTTTATAAAATTTTAAATTTTTAAATTTTAAGTTATTTTTTGTATATTTTTTAAATTGTTTTGATATATTATATTAAAAATAAATTAAAAAAATATTATTTTTATATTTTTTCTAAATAAAAAACAAACACAGTTATGCCCCAAACACCGCTGGAACAGGAGTAAAGGACAGTTCTCCCGTGCTCTCACTTCTCCATTTTCTGCAAACAGTCTTGTAAAATCAGGTGGCTTCTCCCCAAAAGATGGGACCCATTACCCAATAAACCATTCTAACCAAACATCCCCACCATCCAACGAATCAGAATCCACTGAACCTTGAAACTATCCTGTATCAGGAATACGATATAATTCCCTTTCGAAAGCATGTATAGATGATTCTGTAAGCCTCTGATCTCCGTCTCTCAGCAAAGGCAGGCCGGACAAAATTAGAACGTCTGCCTTTTACCGAGCAGATATTTTTCCCCTCGGATTATTATATCCAAAAAAATGGCGATTTCTTCTCTCTCGGCTTCAACGATTCCTTCATTGAATACTCCCAACTCCACTTCTAATTACTCCTCCAAAATATCTTCATTTTCTTCTCTCCAGTTTCCAGTACAGCTTCATCGACTCCAGTTTCGAAAGAGATGGATTACCTCTCCTTCCCGACCCCCAATTTTGCCACTGGTAACTATTTTTCACTCAACTCTGCAATTTTTTTAACGTATTTTCTTGGAATTGGTGAGATTTAGTGTTCTATATTTGGGACTGCTATACTGACTGGACTGTTTTATTTGCTATTAAAAAAAAAAACTATTAATGTTGGTTGAAACTTGGAAGTTGTTAGGTCTGAGTGGCTAAATAGTTAGAAATGAAATGCTGTTATCATAATAGCTAAAATTGTGTAGAGTGTGTGATGAAGTTGAGAAAAACTTCAATAAATCTCTTGGTTTTTTCACGGCTAAAATTGTGTAGAGTGTGTGATGAAGTTCTCTTCAGTGTCACATTCACAGATAAATAGAGGCAGAGCTCACTAACAAGCTATTATTGAATGAGCAGGAAAAAAGGATAGAAAAAGCCAAAAATGAGTGGGTTGAACTCCTTGACAATATTTTATAGGCCTACAGAACCACTCAAAAGACCTCCATAGGCGAGACACCTTTTTTGTTAAACTATGGTACTGAGGCTATAATTCATGCAGAAATAGGATGCCTATTTATAGAGTGTTATACTTCCCTGCTGATACAAATGCTTGGGAATTTAGACTTGGTGTAAGTCAACTCAATACAATAGTAAAAAATGAGGCTTTTAGACGAGCTATTCAATACTATAACACTAGAGTGAAGAAAACTTTTCAAAGTAGGAGATAGCGCATTGAGGAAACTAAGGGCAACAAGAAGTGCTGAAGGAAAAGAAAAGTTGGGTCTCAAATAAGATGTTCCATGGTCTTCCATGGCCTTCCTTTTAATAGATGCAAGTTCTTCTCAAACCCCTATCATTTCTTCACACATTGCCATTACTTGAGGGAAATTAGTATCTCTATCATTTACTGTCGCGTGGTATGATAATTCCAATTCACGAAGCCGGCTTTGCAGTTCTACACAAACCTTTCTAGACTCCTCAAGTTCCTTGTTCCTTCTTTGTAAGGGATATATGCATATGTATGTTCTCTTTCTCAACTTCCCACCTATTTACAGACGTGGCATGCTTTTGGAAGGCCTGAAAAAAAAATATACATATATGAGAAATGAAGAAGACAGATAAAATAACAAAGTGGAAGAAATAGACGCTTACATGAAAAGGCACCATTGAGCTTCACTCAAATGATCAGTGAGAAGAGCATGTATGTTCCCTTTCAAATTTCAAATGCAACGCCCTCCACAATTCAAAAATCAAGATTTAAATGTAGTTCATCATCAATAGGCATGCAAATTATTCTAGCCACACACGTCCAAGCAAACTCAAAATCATTTTAGCCATAGCATTCTCACATGTTCAGGAAACTCAAGTTTTTCCAGAAGATTTTTCTCCATAAAAAATTTATTCCAACCATAGCTTCTTTTTCCTTTCCTTTCTCCACCTCTTTTATTAAAAAATTCCCAACCATTCTTCTTGTATGTTTGGAGGGCAAGTCATCATCTTTGTTCTCCACTTAGGTGAGTGTTTATCTTGCTTTACTTTCCTTTCCATTTGTACACTGTTTCCTGTTGCTGCTTGGTAACCTGATTTCCCACAAAAGTACTTATTCTAACATAACACCATCAAATTTCCCCTATAATACAAAGATTTTTGTTTGCCTAAGTGTAATCTCACAAGGAATGACAGATGGAATAAATACAAATGTATTAGAAGTACGTTATGAGGCAAGAGCGCCTCATTCTGAGGAGAGGATAAGCAAAATTACTGATGATAGGAGATGCGGTGAGTCAGAAATTACAGTTCCCATGTCCATGTTCAGATGTGATTAAACGTTACTCTTGACTGGTTTTGTGAATAACATATTCACATGGTACGGAATATGTTTGAACTAGCTACATCCAAATGGCTGGGTGATAGTAGCATCCTTCTTGTCATTTTTTTTGAGAAAATCCCTCTCTTCAAGTTTGCTTGTTGGGTTAGGTTGATTTGAAGAGATAGAAATTGGCCCTTTGATTTCTTGTAAGTTTAGAAATTATCCTTAAATATTTAGCTTCTGTGAAAAAACAGAATGAATGAGATTTGGATGATGTTGCTATGGTGGCTGAAATTGTGTCCCATTTAGTTTATTTCCCTGATGTGGAACTGAATTAATTCTGAGAAGAAATGACTTGACATTTATTCTACCTTTGACATCTTTGTTCTCAGTTTCTATTGTTACTGATAGTTTTGGTAGTCATTGTTATGAAATTCTCTAATGGTTAGTTATCTCCTGATGATTGCAACAATGATAACTATCTCTGTTTTAGTTGCTATCTCCAATGGTTTAACTGTCATTCCCATTATCCTTTAACCATGATTTTTTAAACAGAGACTAACGTGGGTCATTTTGAGTTAAACATATTGTGGGTGATAGAGTAGCTCATATGCAAATTTTTTAGAGCTCGGATGTTTGAGAGAAACTGGTAAGATATTTGATGCATGTTCATTATGGGGTAACTGTCATTGCTCAGATGCATGTGATTATGCTATGGCTGTAGGTTTCATTAACAACCACGAGATTCAATCCTTTTTTATATTTTGGTTCTCCCCAATATTAGTCTGTATTTTTTACTATTTAATTGTGTTTGTTATAAAGTAAGCAATGGACAAGAACAGTCATTCTGACTTTGATTGAATTGTTGACACTGGCTTTATGTGATGCTTTTGTTGTGTGGCTGAGCTATCAAGTCGAAACTGCTATTTATTCCTAATGTAATGATTTTTTTTTTTTTCAAATGATAATTGCAGGTTGCAGCAAAGAAGCAAACTTTTTCCACCTTAGATGAGTTGCTAGAAAAGTCTGACAAACCTGTTTTGGTTGACTTTTATGCAACCTGGTAATTTACTTTATTTTCTCTTCTTTTTAGATTTCTCGTTGTATTATCCCCTTACATTATGATGTCATAAGTGGAGGTTCTGTGTAGTTATCTAAACTCCAAAACTGATACTTTGCGGATCCACTATTTTATTTATGCATATAGAATCATATAAGTGGAGTTAATAAGGTAGTCTTAGGAGAAATTTTCTTGCATGTATTTTTAGCTGGGATTAACCTTCTGATTGATAAGGTTATGAATTTTAGGCTACTGAGTAGCTTGGTGATAGATAAGGATCTTTTAAGATTAGCAGATGTTTACCGTTTTGGAATGATTTGGAATCTCAGTTGATAGAAGTGAAGCTAACTTGTGGTGTGCAGGTGTGGTCCCTGTCAATTTATGGCTCCAATTCTAAATGAAGTCAGTGCTGTCCTGGAAGACACGATCCAGGTGGTGAAAATCGACACCGAGAAATATCCTAGCATTGCTGATAAATACAGAATAGAGGCCTTGCCTACTTTTATCATATTCAAGGATGGAAAGCCTTATGATCGTTTTGTAAGTTGAAGTAGTTTTTGTTTGTTCTCAAGTTAAAGTAGCTTTATGTCCCGAGACCTATTCAGTTGTTGAATTAGGGCCATTGAATATTTGCCGCAGAGGGGACAAATGGATTTTATTTTTATTTTATTTTTGAACTAGTGAAAATGGATTTTATGTTCAAGCGTGGTGTTTTCCAAATAGAAAACTGCAGTGAACGTTTTCAAATTGTTTAGGTTTATCCTAGATTTCGGAAACAATTTTTTCTGCATGGATGCTACTGAAATGCATAAATCTTGTTTGTCAGACAATCAAGGAAGTCAGGCCCTTTACTCTCCTGTGCCTAGGAACACGCGTCTGTTTCATAACTTGGTTTTGAATTATTAAGTCAATTGTGATCTTTAGGTCATTCCTTACAAGTTAACTGCACAACAAGAACCAAAGAGAGGATAAAGATTTGCATGTTGACCACAAGGCCTGCGTCCATTAGAGGAGAGGGATTCACCTCCCTCAACTTTATAATGTACAATGTTTTCAGTTTTCCTAGTTCTAATGCTTCTTGTTCTATGGCCACTTACTGTTAACCGTTTGCTGGTTTGAGTTTTATAGCGATCTTGGTTCTGATTTTTGCAGGAGGGTGCTTTGACTAAAGATCAGCTCATCCAACGCATTGAAAATTCACTGAATGTCGAGCAATAGCAACGCCCGGCTTGTTTGTATCCATTTTATTTTATTTCCATAATATATATACAGATCATGAAATTGCAGTCGAATTGTTCTCACTCTCGTGCTCATTTATGTTATTTGGCTCGCAGTTCCAGATCGTTACACTATGAAGCTAGTATGTTTGGATTCTTTACGGCTGATCACCTTCCCCATCCCATCGCCCCCTTCTTTTCTTTTTTTCCTTTTTAATCTCCCCATGTTTGAAATTCGTGAACGTAGAAATAGTGACAGAAATTGTTTAGGTTAGGTTCCTGAATGTGGTGATCATGTCAAATTGTGATGGCATATTGTTTTAACTTCGGAAATTTTGCTAATGATTTGCATCTGTTTTGTAATTTTGATGGGAGAATCTGTTCTATGATGATTACTCTACTTGTTGCGATAAAAACGAATACCAAGCCGTGAACTAATAGATGCTCACAGGTTTTAAATTGTAATTCATTATCCATCTTTTTTTATTAAAATGTTTCATTAATCCAATAAATCAAGCAGGAAAATCCCACAAATATTGTACATTGGAACAAGAAAGCTCGGGGAGGAAAATAGCATAAAATAAAGAGAAATCTCTTTACGGGCATTAAAATATTTAGGATGCGAAATCGCATTAAACAGGAGCTGACAGGTCTGCTGCTTGCTTCTAATATATCTGAAAAATTCTGCAACAGGTGGCAGAAGTTTTGACCTAACAATTGGGCCCAGACTTGAGCCGGGCCAGACAGAGTGAAGTCTTGAATATTCAAGACAGTGTGTAGTTGGCCCACTTATTCAAGACAATGTCCTGATAATGCGCCGCCGTTTAGGGATGAGTCCAGGCTACAAATTCTCCCAGCTGGCACCAAAGTAATGTCACAGTGATTTCCATCTTAAAATAAAAAGGTTCACTGGACTGAAATGGCGGTTGCATTTCTTTTGTTTGCTATAACATATATGTTTGTTTTTGTGAATATTGGTCTGCGGGGAGAAAATGGTGCGCGCATAGCAACATTGGATTCCCAAATGGTGCGCGCATAGCATGATATTTGGTTATTTTACTTACGGAGGATTCGTTTTTATTAAGAATTGGTTTGTAGTGGAAGTGGACCAAGAGTGATTGGTAGGAGTGTGAGGATGATTTAAGAATGGTGAGGAGATGGCTGTGGGTTGGCATACACAGACTTTGCTGCAGCCTGTGATACTGCATTTCTTTTTCACTTCATGTCAGTTCTTTTCTCTGATCCTAACTCTTGGGTGACCAAGTCCACAGGGTCGACCTGATCTCGTGGATCGTTCGACCTTTCTTCTTCTTTTTTTCAAAAAAAAAAGCTATATAACACACATTTCTATGTATTATTTTGTGAATTATAATTTTATGTATAGCAAACATTTTTTTTTTATCTTGCACACAAAAGATTTGTAGAAAAAGCATTGTATTCTCATGAGCTATGAAAAGGCTTATTTCTCATCATGAGCTATGTGGTAACTTATGAATTTGAATTCTTCTGTCTAACCTCTGAAAGTTCAAATCATATGATTGGGACGGTGACGGTGAACATATTTCTCCTTGTTTGAGAAATTGGTGGATGACTGATTCTACATATTGTTACGAACATGCATTAACCCTTAATTCTCACGTCTAGGAAATTTCTGCTTCAAAACTGCCCTCCTCGAGCTTAAGTTCCAGAGACTTGCTGTTAGTGATCCTGAATCTTGCTGCAAGAAGCTTGGGGACCTGCTAATCACCGGCCTCCTCGATGAGCATTCAGAGGCCAGAGAAGGAAAATCACCGTTGAAATTTAGGTTGCATTCTGTGCACCATCTTGCTCCGAACACATATACAACTCTGGCTTTTGCTTATACAGTACGTGCAAGTGATTTATTTGCTCTACATTCTGAAGTGAGTGGACATCCATTGGAAGTTTTAAGCATGTCCAGGTCATGGCAGCGTATTCATTGTTGCTTGTAGCTGCAACTTACCATCTGTTTTGCTTTGAATCTTTCTTGATTGCATCTATTGCAAATTCTGGACAAGTGCGTGAGAGTACTTGTTAGCTCTTGTTTGAAGCTCAGCAAGGGATTCCTTGGAAAATGCGGGTCGCCTGTCTCGTTAGATAAGCAAAAATTCCGAAGTGCATGTAGCTGGAAAGATTTTGAAGCCAATTTATCTCTAGGTCACATCTCCTTCTCTAGATAAGCATGCATTTTCTCCTTCGCGATTACGATCCAACCACAACACCAAATAAGTGCTGCCGCGAGCTTCTTGCTTAAATGCCTCCAAAGACGAGCCTGCAACCTTGAGTTTGAGGAGGAAGAAAGTGGTTGTGAAGGAGGAGGAACCGAGGAAGAAGAGTTGTCAAGGAAGAAGGGATTACGATTTTCAATTCAGGAATTAGGAATTTTGATTCACGGGATTGAAGGAAAGGAATTGTGGATTGGTTCAGTCATTCAAAAAACGAAGCGTTGCCGTTCTCGAAGTTTTTTTTATGAAATCTCATAGTTGACTTCTTGGTAGAGTTCAGACGGGTTTAAATCAAGTCAACTAGGTCGATATAAAACTGTTTGGATCAGCCGGATTTAGTCAAATTAACTTCTTGGTCTTGCTGAGTTTGGACCGGATTAGATCATGTAACTAGGTTAATACACATCTAGCTAGGTCAATTAGGTATTTCTAGGCTAATTTCTTGGCTTAGTTCAATTGTTAACGCGGCGTTTTGGGTCGCTCATGGATCCATCTAGCATGCCAAGATGATTTTGATAACTATGATACAATAATGATCACCTAAAATCTTTAAAAGAATTGGGGGGGTTTATAGTTATTTATTATTCATATGAATAGTGGATTAAATTAAAATATTTGTTTAATCATTTTGCTAATATTATTTTGTTGTAGCTCAAATGGTTGGCACGAGTATATAAATTTAGGTATCGCAGGTTTAAGAGCCGAGAGGTGATAAAATAAAATAAATAAACGCAAACAACATGATATTTGTATTTTATTCTTTTTCAAAAAAAAAAAAGATCCACGAGTATATTTTTCTTTTACACTTTGAAAAAAAAATAGATTCGCAGTTTTAATATTTTTTTAAAATATTATTGAAAATTTTTATTTGGATTTTAATAATTTATTATCAATTATTATGCATAAGACATGAAAAAAATATTAATAATAAATTATTCAAGAAAATTCAATTCAAATTGGTTTTTATTCTTAGAATTTCTAGATATATTTTGAACATGATTTTATGATATTTGTAATTTTTTTTTAGCTTTCAATCATTTACCTATAAACATATTGTTTTGATATTTTTTGTTCATTTATTGAAACAATTATAAAATATATTTTTTTAACATAAACATTAATTTTAGTTAAAAATCTTGTATTCGTTAAGATAAATAAAATATAAATTAATAAAAAATTATCTTAATAAAAAAATAAACAAAAACAATTATATTTTCAAGTTTAACAACAATTTGAGAAAATTTCCTTATACCTATTTCTTTTGTTTAAAACATTTTTGGTCTTTGTACCATAGCGTGGAAATTCAAACGAGTAACTTTCAAATTAATAGACATTTTATATTTAAAAATTTGTGCAATTATCATATATTGGTGTTCTAGAATGAATATTTAATAAAAATAAATAGCAATGTCGAAAGAATCATCACTTTTAAGCTTTAGCTATGGCTCGCTTCTTGTTTGAATTGGCATGATTTATAAAACGTGATTTTTTTTATTTTGAGTTATAATTATAATTAAATATATAAATTAAAATGATTTCAAGTAAAAATATATTTGATAAAAGTTATACATGATTTTTTTTTTAGAATGAACGTAATAGAAGTTAGAATTTTAGTTTTTAATTAAATGAAGATCTTGATTTCATTTTGTAATAAACTTTTAATCTAAGTAAAAAATTATTTCTGACTACTTTTTTATAGATTAAAAGTTAAAAAATAATTTAAATCAATATATAAAAACCAACTACACAGAGCCTAAATCACACTACCAGGTAGAAAGTAATTGGTATTGTGTATCAATGACTGAATTGATTGGTTAAACTGTAATTTTATCAGGACAAAACCTGGAGAGTCTCCCATCACCAGTTTGATAAAATACCAAAAAAAATAAAAATGGCAAATTTACCCGCTTCATTCTCCCGCCATTTGTAAGGGTAAAACTAAATCCTGCCGCCCAAACAGGAGAACTACACATTGCTTTCCTAAATCGCAACTCCCCGTAAAAGAAAACGGTCATCTTTAATGACGTGAGACCACCGCGCTTTTATGAAGGGTCCAAGCTGGCTGGCTGGCATTGGGTTGCGGCTCAAGGCTGATGTGTTTCTTTGTTTTTACACGTGGCAGAATCCCGGCGCTTTAGTATGAGGGCACCATGATGATAAAGTGTCGGTAAAGGGTCCATCAAGTTTCGCTCGGTTCATGATTCGGGATGAGCTGAGGCTGAGATAGGCACAGGCCTGTCTGCTAATCAGGCGCGTTTTATTAACCTCTGGTGCTTGAAATAGCTAGGTGGTTTGAACAGTTAACATTAAAATTTCGGGGACACTTGTTTCTTTTTCTATTTTTCCTGAACTAGTTGAAATTTTGAGCGAATAGCCCTCACAGGAATGAAGAAAGGTTGAATATGGTGGCCTAGCTACAGGAAAGATGGTGCCTACCATCCAGGCTAATCCACTTTACTCTAACAACACCATGTCAGCCGTGAAAACAATGAATTGTGATCATTGACGGGCATATCTATGGTGAAAAAAATAAATGGTCACTTGGGTATTACAAAATCCTAAACTCATGAATTACAAGATACTAAACCCATGGTTCTAAACCCAATTACATTTGACAAGTTTACATCCTATTACTTTTAAATTTAGAATCTTATTAGATCCAAATATATTTTTAAATTAATCAATTTTTTAAGTCATGTGTTGGATCACGATAATTTATCTATTTATTTCTATATTTTTTAACATGAAATGTTAAAAAACAATAATGATTATCTCTTTACATACATAGTTGTATAAAAATCTTTTAAAGACCTACCATATTTTCACCAACACTTAATATTATGTAAGGGGTACAAACCTCTCATTAATATTGTGTAATAAATATATATCGCTCATTAATATTATGTAAAATATATTTATCTTTCATTAACGCTATTAAAATAAGAGGGCATTCTAACCCCTCCATTCAAGTAATATGATAAAGTTCATAAGCTATATATATCTCTAAACTATTCAGATAAAAAGTTCATATTATTTTCTATTCTTTGTTCATATTTTTATTCTTGCAGAGTATTTATCAGGTATAACTAAAAACAAACATTTTTTTCCATAAGATTTTAAAGTTCGTTCCCTTATTTATTACAATTATTTATTAAAAGTTATTATTTTTATCATGGAATAGTTCTTAAATTTCATCAAAAGAAAGTATTTTACAAGTGCTGAATGTTCTATCACCAAATTATCAAACTTCTTAAACTCTGAAAAATATAATATTAATATGAAAACGTTATTATTCGCTATAAAAGAAACCCTTATTTAGTATTTTAGATTTTAAAACATCATCGTTATTAATACAAATCTCTACTAAATACATAAAACTGCGTGGAGAGACTTTCATACAAAACAAAATAAGACAAGCCAGATAAATAGTTTGTGTAATGTTCTTTAATTTATTGAGAATTGTGCCAAGTGATGGTGGTTACTTGATGGACAATAGAGTTTTTAACATATTTGTTGTACTCAATTCAAGGTATCCGATAAAAAAAAATAATAGTTAATCGAGTCATTGGATTAATTTATGAGTTATTAAATTAATACAAAATAGTTATTTTTTATTAAAGTAAAGTTGTTCTATTTTTTAATTCTTGATTTTAACTAAATGAAATTTAATCTGGTCATTTTATTAAATTATTTAAGTTCAGCCAAATTAATATTAAATTTAGTTTAAATCAAAACTTAGCATAAATTATATTTTGATTAATGAGTTTACCATGTTAACTTATCATGCCAGACAAGGTTTAATAGGACTGATAGTGAATCATATATAATAGCACCATAAATTATATTTTATCTGGACAAGCGGCTTTGCATTGCTCTTTTACATGATTGTCGACCGACAGATAATAGGACTGATAGTGAATCACATATAATAGCACCATGAAATGATTTCCACGTGTGCATTTCTACCATGAATTGGAATATTTTAGAATTCTGGCATAGTTCGGTAAAAAATTCGAGATAGTAATACAAGTTAAAAAGATATTAGTAAAATAATATAGTTGTTTTAAAAATTATGTCTATTTCCATTTAATTAATATGTATAAAAAATAAATTCAAAATTTTATAAATATCAAATGATCAAGAAATAATAAGTCACCAATAACACATAGAAACTCTGTTTTTTAATTACACGCTCTGTATCGTTAGAAAAATCTTGAAAAGATAATTCTAATTACACGTTGAACTATTACCAAACATTGTCATAATTTGTTAGAGTTTTATTCGAGATTAATTTAAAGTTAATTATGATTTTATTTGGTGTTCTTTTAGTATGTACTTAAAATTGTCTCATCGAGATCTTTCTAACAGTACTGGAAGTGTAAACAACAAGACTGCAATATGTCCGTGAAGACTTATTTTTTCTTTTATCTTTTTTTTTCTCCATCTCTCTCTCCTACAACATTACTTTATTTTATTTTTTTCTTAATCATTGAATCCTGAATTTCATTTTATGACCCTTGGATGCTGATAAAATTTTAGGTTAATTTTTGTTAAATTAATTAATTTATAAAATAAATATATTTTAAAATATAATTAAACAACCGCTATTTAAAATAGGAAAAACATATTCTTTTTACAAAAGTAATATTCTAAAATGCAATCGTGTTTAAATAGTGATATTTTTTATTTACTTTCTTAACTTGTAATATTATTCCAAAACTTCCAGTGAACTAAGTTATTTTTCAAAAAAAATCTCATTGGTTGCCACTTTCAAATTGGCTCATGATTAGAGAGAGAGAGAGGGAGAGGGACAAGAGAATATTTAAAACAGTTCAAAAGAATT
>Ga0307515_10018345_pt1 | contig 12675 bp, 1 predicted proteins | sample 17_EM_MG_FD_194513 | JGI IMG/M metagenome (GOLD analysis project Ga0307515, IMG submission 194513) | Populus trichocarpa ectomycorrhiza microbial communities from riparian zone in the Pacific Northwest, United States - 17_EM | ecosystem: Host-associated > Plants > Roots > Unclassified | place... | reverse complement strand
CAATTAATCTTTAGATTATATTCTTGTAACTAAGGCATTCCTAATACTGCCTTATTATTCCCTAATGGTAATATATTAAAAGATATCTTAATTTATCTCCCTTTAATAGTTAACTAAATAGGTCCTGTTTTAAGATTAATAATGCCTCCTCCGTAGGCTATTAGATCTCCTAAAATCGTTATTAATAGGTAAGGATGCTCCTTCTTCCTATATAGTAAACCTATTCTTTTAACTGCTGCTAGTAAGATATAGTTCCTTATTACTCCACTATCTATTAACGCCTTAAACTGTTAATCTTGCCACTTAACTTATAAATTTAGGTGTCATTTTTAAATTCCTTTAAGGGTCTAAGGCTCTACTACTAGTTTCCTCTGGTTTTATAGGCCTCTACTTTTCCTAACTAATAGCTACGTAATCTTATTTATACTTAGTCTATCTTTAGCTAATACTTAGTTCGCTTTTTATCTTTAATATACTATAGACACATATTCTTTAGGCATTCCCACTACTATTATCCGTCTAGGTATTCTTCCGTAAGGAATCTTCCTAGCTAAAGTATTAAGTCCCCTAACTTCTAAACTTCTACTAGGTGCTAACTATGCATATACTTAGCATTTTAATATTTTACCTCGTCCTATATTTAATATATTCTTCTTAAGTACTTACAATACTTATCTTTAGGTACTCTATATATATTATATATATTATCCACGCATGCGATCTATACCAATGTATAATATACTTAGTGTCTTAGGTTAACTCTTAGCTTATCTTTATCCCTAAGTTTAAACCTTTCTCGTATTAATCTAAGCGTTATAACTTCGTTCGCTAGTACTAAGATACGTCTTTCGCTTCTTTAGTCCTCTAATTACTCCTTTAGATCTTTTAACGTTATAATTAAGGCTCCTTTAATATAATTTATAGCCTTTTCTATAATTAGGTAGTTTTAGATAACTTTTTTATCCAACTATATATAGAAATCTTCCTACTTGTCGTTATATTGTTATCTATACTACTTTTAGTACAACCCTTTAAGTGTATACGGCTCGTCCGTAAAGAAGTATCTTCTTATTACTATATTATAATAGCCCTTAGTATATCGTTCTTTAAACCTAATTAAAACCCCTAAATTCTCTTCTTGTTCTAGTTCGGTAAGCCACTTAACTTTTAGTATACCTATCCTTAGCCTATTAGTAATTCTTTGTATTAGTGCTCTATCTTATATATATTTTAATATACTAGATCTCTTATCTAGTTTCTATTCTTGTTATAAGGTAATTCTTACTCTAAATTCCTTTATAGTTTCTTTTAGTTTTCGTCTTCTAAGTAGATCTTTAAAGTCATCTTGCTTCTAGATCTCGTTAATAGTCCTTATTCGTGTCTTAAAATCTTAGTTCTATAGGATTCTTAATCCTAAGCTTGCTTCTAACTTAAGCTTAACTCCTACCTTAGTCTAACTAAGCTTAGGTGTTCTTATCTCGTCTTAAAAGTCTTAAATCTCACTTATCTCGTCTTAAGAATCTTATACCTGTAGGAAACTCTATCCCGTGCTTATTTATATATCTTTAAACTAAGCTGCTACTCTGCTCTATCGGTTTTCGTCCATTATAGGTCCTTAAGCTTACCTTATCTTATCTTAAGAATCTTAGTCGTCTCTTATCTTGTCTTAAGAGTCTTAAGCCTTTAGCCTTTTACCTTTATTAAGTACCGAAATGGTTTACTATTCTACTTTTCTTACGTCTCGCGAAGCGATAAATATCGTGTCTAGCGGGGTCTTAATCCCTACTAATATTCCCTATTCTATAGTGGAATTATCCTCTACCTCTTATATAACATCTCTAAGGTCTATATACTCCTAGTAAGCTACCTTTATTACCTTATTATTATAAAATATTTCGCCTATATTAAATTTATCGTCCTTAATATCCAATCTACGAACTAGTTTATTAGTTCCTTTATACGTTATAGGGTTTAGCTTCTATAGCCAATAGCTTACGCTATACTTAGCGTCTTTATAAATTTAGTATGCGTTATTATAACAAAACATAAAGCTTCTAATTAAATATTCCTTTATTCCTTACAGTACACTATTATCCCTCTATACGTATATGTCTTCTACTATTAGTTTAGTTCCCTTTATTATATAGTAACTCTAACTATTTTTATAATCCCTTGCAAAATAACCTTATTTCCCGCAATTTATATAAGCTCCGTTTTTAAACTATTAACTTTATTATAAAGTCCGCCTAAACATCTTCTACTATTAAAATCCTTAGTTTAGCCTCTACTTTTAGGTCCTATAATTACTAAATCCTTAACCTCTAGGTTTCCATAATTTCTTACCCCACCTCTTATAGGTTTCTTTAGTACTACTTAGGTCCATTAACTCTGCGCCATGCTATAGTTTCTAATTTAGCTTTAGTTATTACGTACTTTGCGCCTTATATAACTATAGAACTCTATCCTAACCCTTCTTAGCCTATTCCCTTTAGTAGATCCAATTATTAATTTTAATCACTTAATCTATTAGGTCCCTTAGGGTGTCCGCATCTTCTATTAAAATAATTACGTCCTAGACTTTAGCCTTAAGTCCCTACTTATACTATACCATAAGCGCCCTATTATTCCACTTAACTTATATAGCTAGCGTCTAGAACTGCGTCATATACTTAATTACTAAGGTTTATTATATAATATTCTAGAGTTTTCTTTTTACTATAGTTGTTCCTTTTGGGTCTCCGAATATTTATATAAGTTACTCTATAAATCCTTCCCAGCTTAAGAATATAAATTGCACCTTTTAGTTAGTGGTCGTTATTCCATTTATCTATATCTCCGTAAGGTAAGGCTTAAACTATTTAAGTGCTCTTCCTAATAGGAATAGTCCTGCATAGGCTATTCGATCCATAGGTATTAGTAGTTTAGCTCCTTCTTACATGACCTTAAAGTGCATCTATATAAAAAATCCTTTAAGCTTTAATCTTTCTCCTAAGTATCTCTTAATTAATAGTAGCTTAATCTTCGCTGCTTTTATCCCATTAACCCTTTCTTCTAACGCTGTATTATTAGTTATTAACCGGTTAAACACCTCTTATAGTTGCCCGACCGTTATAGGTTGCTATAAGTTAGTATCTGCTATACTAGTATCGTCTACTAACCTTAAAGTAGTTACCGCCGTCGTTAACGTTATAGTGGCTGCTTTTAGTGGCATATTATTTGACTTTCTGTATTTAATACCGTAACTAGGTAGTAATTATATAACGGAACCTTGTAGTAGGAACTACGATAGGCTTATTATTGGGCTAGGTATATAGGTAATATAAATTAAAGTTAATAACGTAATAATAACTAATAAAGTGGTTGCCTAATAGATCAACTCTAATTGTATTCTAAGAATTACTATAAGGAAGGAACTATCTAGGTAGGGACTAAGGGTCCTTAAATACACAACTGTACTCCTAGGAAATCCTTCTTATATGTAATGTACGTGTTATACGTATTATATATACGTTCCCTTTATACACTGTGTATACAGCGTATAACGTTATATAACCTTAGTTACTATTCTTCATTATATAGCTCTATCGGCTCTATTTTAGACCGTGCTTGTATTAACTAACTAGCTTCTTTCGACTCCTCTTCTAGTAGTTATAACATTGTACTTAAAGCGTCCGTAATAATAGAACGACTAAGATAAAGAAGTACGGGCATATCAGCGACCTATGCGCAGCCACCGCTATAAAGAATAAACTGATAATACTTGCCGAGCTCTCTATACGGGAATAGTAGTTAGTAAGCAGCGATAAAAAGGTAAGTACGTAGCATAGTAAGACAAAGGATAAAAGGAAGGACTATGGTACACTAGGAACGGCAGAGAAAAGTCTTTTATATTTTATTTACTATATTTATAATAGTCTATACTATTATTCTCGCATTTATTAGAGCTACCTTTAAATTTATAATAATGGCGATAATACCAGCAATGGGATTGTTAGGAATGTTAGGCCCATTCTATAATAATAGTAAGGGTACTAGAAAGGGAGAGGAAAGCAAGCAGCCTATTAAACCGCGAAGCTCTCCTAAACTAAGGCATGCGATACTAACCCTAACTCCCGTAATATTAGGAACTAACGACCCTTAATAGATAAAGGATAAGGGTTATAAGGTCTACCTACCTATCCTTAAAGAAACTGTAGATCTACTACCTCCTACTAGATTATTAATAGAACGAGATAAGGTATATGTTATAGCCCAGCCTATACTGGCTCTAGGAACCCCTAGGACCCCTTACTTTATAGGATAAAATATATTATAATTTATTAAATAATATAAGTGGCTATATATCTAGCACCGTGTTACGGATAATAAGAAGTATTAAGGACTTCTAGAGTATTGCGATTATTAAATAGGGATATAGATCCGAAATCTACCTAAGTTTACTATTAGTAATTAGATAGAACTTATAGGAAAGCTTAGGATAGACTACTAAGGAAGTAACTACTTTTAATAAGTCAAAACGGTAAAATTCTTAAAAGCTTATATACTGTAGTGCAGGAATAATCTACCTAGTAGTATACGCGAATACTATAGGTAGTTTACGTTAATCTCCTAAAAGGTTACTAAGGCTAGTAATTTAGAAAACTGTAAATAAGGGTACTGGTTTGCAAGAGGACTCCTATTTAAATACTAAAAATATATAATAACTAAAATAGGAGCCGACCCCGATAGGTAAGAGTCTTTTAACTTTTACCTGCTAAGGAGAGCTGTAGAAGACAGGCTTAATTTACATAAAGGCGCCAATTAGTTATTAATAATAAATCCTAAGGAATAAGGCCTTTATTAGCTAGTTAGATAATTTTATAATTAGCAACTAGCTATAATAAACTAAAGAGATACTACCTTTTAACCACCTGTAGTCTCTTAGCTAAGTAAGTTGGTAAATACCTATTAAATGACTTAGGAAATAGACCCTAAACTAGAGAAACTTACTAATTAACTCTGGAAGCTTAATCTTAGGACGGTTAAATTGGCAGGCATTATATCTTTAATGCCGTTCCTAAATAGGATTTGCTAAGATCTAATATAGTATATATAGCTCCTAAATAGGGCGTTAATACGTTAAAAATAAATGGATCTATAACCGGCACTAGGTAATAATAGACCGTAGCCGCCCTATAAGGGAGCGCTATAAGAACGATATAAGCTAGGCCTAGGAAGGTATAGAGGGCTAGGGAACTTTGGCGTATACTAGATATAAAATTAAACGTATTATAGATGCGGGGGTGCCTACTATTTTATTAATTAGTGTCCAGAGCTCTAAGAGTTAGTTTATTATAGTTTCCTATATATAAACGAAAATAATTAAATATGCGCTAAAATACGTAAGCGCTTAGGAAATACAATTCTATATCTATTAAGCAATAATTAAATCTAGTTCCTTAAAGACTGGCTAAGGTAGAACGCGAATATTAATCTTAATACGCTAGCAATAGGTATTTAACCTAAAGTAGCTTCTATGGAGCTTATTAAGGGTAGTAATATTAAAAGTAAAGAGGAACTTAGTAAGTCCTAGGAAGATATATACTAAGTAGAGTCGATATATATTAATTTAGTAGGGGCCGTAACTTAATTATAGTCTACGCCATAGGCACATAATTTTAGGAGACCGTAAGGGGAAGTAAGGGTAATAAAATAGCCTCTAAAACCATCTAGTCCGTAACTAGTAATAGTTTAAAATATATAATTAGGAGGACATGTCTAAATTATACCACGGCCCTAGTAGTAGGCTCCTTTACTACCGTTAAGTAGTAATAGGGGTAATAAAATGAATTATACCAAACAGCTAAGGTAGATGGAGTAAATAGCGGATATAATAATGATAGTTAAAGCATCGCGACTAAAGCTAGTTAGGATGATGGATATACTAAAGGGAAACGTCCTAAGCCTAATAGTGATAGCGGACAAGATCTTGTTAAAAACTATTAAAGTTACTATTAGTAACTGCCTTATGTACATGCCTAAAGTTATAAGGCTATTCTTTAAGCCTCTTCTATTACCCCTTACGGAGCCTTACTAATAGAAGTAGGAGGACGTTAAGGTATCCATATTGTTAGTATATTTAACGTTTTATGCTAATTAAGCTAGCCTAATAACTGCTAAAGTGGACCAGATTAAATAAGAAGCAGGATTTATCTAGTTTTAAAGGCGGTGCCTAAAGGTAGAAGTACAGATAGGAGACGAAAGGGCTAAATGCTTAATTAACTCTGGAGCTAAGCTTAACCTTATTAAGGAAAGCGTAGCCCTATAATACGGCCTGCTAATATTAAGTCTGCCTTTATAGTTATAAGGCGCGCGTCTAACGTCTATAAATAGAACTTAGTTTAAGTTTATTGGGCTAGTATATACGGTCCCTATAGTAATAGGTAATATCTTAATATTTATAACGTTTATTGCTATAGGGGAAATGTCATATAAGGTAATACTTGGTAAGCTATAGTCGGTAAGGGCTAGACTAGTAACAAAATAAACCGCAATAGGTTAAGTATCTTATATTATTTAATTAGAAGATAGTAAAGTTAAAATAAGGTTTTTAACATCCTATAAGGATGCGATGTTCTTTAAACTAGATAAAGGTATTAGTATAGAAAATAGTTTGGGAAATATATAGCTAGTACGGCTATTGGGATTATATTTAGGGTTACTTATAACCTAGCATATTAGGATAAGGAGGACATTAAGAATAAAGAGGAGGGAAATAAGGTGCGGCTCTAATACGGATATATGCCGTTTTGGATATCCGCTAGATAGAGCTATTAGTAGGGAGAGTATAATATTGGATAGAGAGAGCTTAATAGTAAAACGTTAAAGGAAGTTCTAAAGAAATACTTAAGGAAGAATTGGAAGCTAGTATTTAAAGTAAAAGCTAAGTCCCTTATATATTGAATATTAAAGATAACGGATCTATTTATAATGTAAATAGAAAGCTACTAGAGTAAGGCCTAACTAAACACTATAAATGTAGTAACTGCGTATAAATAGAAGGTAGATAAAGTCTACCCAGTTAATTTATTGGTACTAGATGGAACAGTTATAGGAGGTATAGTGGAATAGTAAGAGGTGGCCTTACGTTAATAGAAGGCGTCTATTTAAGGATTGCCTTTTAAACCGTATAATTATTCTCTTAAGCCGCGATACACTAAGCTGGCTTATGGTGTATAACTAAAGCTAAAAATAATTAGAGCGTATAATTATAGGAGACATTTAGCTAAGAGAATAAGAGATCCTTAAGGCTATGTTATTTAACTAAAAAGAGGCTCTAGTATGGGAGTTCTTTAAGATAGGTCGCGTTAGTAGAGACGTAACTTCACTATTAAAGATTAAAACTGTGCCGTATAAAGTATAGTAAGTACTAAACTTTCTAGTACCTAGGGCCCTATAAGGAGAAGTAATAAATATATTATAAGAACGACTAGCTTAAGGGACTCTGGAATATTGTAAAAGCCTATATAGGAATTTATAGTTTTTTATAAGTAAGAAGGAACGTAATAAGTACTAACTAATTAATGTGGCGATGAATATTAACCGAGTAACTATTAGGGACGCAAATCTGCCGCTATATACTAATGAATTTTCCAAGGAGTTTATAGGGTATAAGGTTATGTCTTTAGTAGACTTCTTCTCTAGCTATAACTAATTAGAGCTAGATATAGAAAGCCGGAACCTAATAGCTTTTATAATACCTCTGGGACTTTTATAATAAATAACGGTACCTATAGGAGGTATAAATTTTGTAGCCTAGTTTGTGCGGACGATTACTAAGATCTTAGAATAATATATCCTACACTATACCCTGCTATTTCTAAATAATATTATAGTAAAAGGCCTATAGATAGTGTATAATAAGGAGGAGAGCCTTTTAGGTATACGTAGATATATTCTAGAATATATTATATAGCTAGACGGAGTGCTTGCAGATTTAGAACGAGCTAGGTATATAATCTTAGGCATAAAGTCTTATTTCTATAAGGACGAGATTATAGTGGTTGGCTACTACTGTAATAGAAAAGGATAATATCTAGAAGAATTAAAGGTTGTAAAGATTATTTACTAAAAAGACTGTGAAGATGTTATGTCGGCCTAAGCGTTTTTAGGAGTTGTTATATATTACCGAATATAGGTAGAAGACTTTATAATTAAGGCAGAGCTAATCTTTTAACTGCTATAAGTAAACGTTCCGTTTGTATAGGGTATAGAGTAAATAGCCGCTATAAAGACTCTAAAGTATATAGTTACTACTATACCTGTATTAGTTTAGCTATATTATAGTAAAGGGGCTAGGCTAATTATTCTCGCTATTAATGGATGTAAGAATGGATAGGGGTACGGCCTTATGCAACTAGATATATAAGGTTATTGTTATTTATATTAATATAAAAGTAGTATCTAGTCTTGGGCGGAGCAGAAATATAACTTAGAAAAGCTTAAATGTTAGGTATTGTTGTATATGTTAAAGAAGTGTCGCGTATACCTATACGGCGTTCGCTTTATAGTGGAGATAGATATAAATACCCTAGTTATATAACTAAATTGTGCCGCTACTAATTTACCTAGAGCCTTAATAATAAGATGGCTAGCATGGATCCAGCTATAGGACTTTAATATTAGATATATGCTAGGGAAGAAGAATAGCCTAGCTAATAGACTTTTGCGATAACTACCTAATGGTAAATAACCTAATGAGCCAACTAAGGATATTAAAGAGTTTATTAACTGTAAACTAAGTGCCTTAAAATATATGGCTGCCCCTTTTAAAATAGAAGCGGGTTTGCCATTAAAAGACTTATATTTAGAGAAATCTTAAAAGATTATAAAGTGGCTAGTAACCTTATAATGTCCGGAAGAGATAAATACTAAGGAGTTTAAGAAGTTTAAATAATATACGCTGAAGTTCCTAGTGTGTAATTGGCAGCTTTTTTACTAATAGTTAAAAAAAATGTACTAATATAAAGGGTAGTTAATAATGACGCTTAGTAGAAGATTATTAAAAGCCTTTATAATTAAAGCGGGTATTATAGATAAGAGGGAACGTATTAAAGGGTCTTAAATTAATATTAGTGGCTAGGGCTATAGGATTAGATATTATAGTATATTAAGTCATGTTTGTAATACTAGGAGTAATAGCTAGGATAGGAAGAAGAAGCGATATACCCTATATGGGAGTCCACCTTATAGTAATAAGTAGTAGTGGATATTATATTTATGCCTTTAAGCCGTCTTAGATTTTAGTACCTAGCTATTACTTAAGAATATATATCTAGATAGGTGGAAGCTCGCGCCCTTTAAAATAAGGATGCAAAAAGTATAGCGAAGTTCCTTTACGAAGATGTTATCTGCTAATAGGGAGCATTTAGACAGCTCTCTATAGATAGTGGAAGAGAGAACACTAACGTTACTGCTGTGCTTATAGAGCTCTATAATATTAAGAGGGTTATAGCTTCTACTTACTATACTTAGGCGTAAGGCTTTATAAAGCGAGGTTATAAGCCTATAGTAGATGCTTTAGTAAAGATAGATAGCTTATAGCTGGATAATCTTTATACTATTTTATGGGTAGATAGGATAACTATTAAGCGGTCTACGGGAATAATACCGGTAAGAGTTATATATAGATATAAGTATATCCTTTCTATTAAACTCTATATACCTACTTAGCAGATACTGCCTTAGTAAATAGTTCGGACCACTATAGAGCTACTAGCACTTTATATAAAGTAGTTTAACTAAAGAGACGTAGATATAAAAGAGGCTATCGTGCGTATAAGACGACTAAGGGTAATAAATAAAGAGTACTTTAATAATACCTACTATATTTGCTAAGATAGATTTAAGGTTAGAGATATAGTTATACTTTATAATACGCAGCTTAAGTAAAACTATTTTAGCAGTTGTAAATTGGACCTAAAGTAGCTAGGCCCGTTCTATATTTATAAGACTTACCCCTATAAAGGATAGTATTTAATTAAGGATTTTAACGGCATGCTATTCCGCGATTAAACTCTAGGGAATAGATTAAAGAGGTTTTATTAATAATAGATATCTAAAGTCCGCTAGGAGGATAGGCCTAACTAGTTAGGCAGAACTGTGCTATAAAAAATAATAGTAGAGCTAGAACCTAAAGAAGATATTATATAAGATCTACTATTATTATAACGCCGCGTAGTTTAAGAAGTATATATTTTAGAAAGATTGTTTAATAGAACTAAGTACGAAATGTTTAACTAAGGGATAGTTAAGTTCTAAGGTGGGGGAGGGGACGTAGATAATAGCTATATAGTTTATTTATTTATTCGCTATATTTCCTAAAGCTCTTTTTATTACGCCTGCCTTTTAGTTATAGGAATTTGATACGTATTAACAGTATAGTAAAGGCAGAAAAATGTTTGTATATAACTATTTAGTATTATTTACTATAAAGATATTAGTTCCGCTTACCGCCTTTACTAAGCTAATAGTAATTTTCTATACTAGGTATAGAAAATTATAATTAGTCTATTTAACAATTAGAGCCGGTAGAACTCTATACTACTACCTAAATTTAGTAGACTATTTAGATTAGAAAACCCTATTTAGAACTTTACCTTTTCGCCCTTAATAAACCTTAGAGATAATTATAATTAGTTAAAGCAGAAACTAGGTAGAATTAAGAATAATAATATATTTATTATATCTTTATCTAGTAGACTACTAGTCCTCTATAAAGGAGCTAAGTAATAGATTAATAACGTCCTAGCGGAAGTTAGAGGCTTTATAGTTAATTAGCGTTAAATAGTGCTTATCCAAATCTATAACGAGATTTTACTCTTATGAGAAAACTACGTAGATGCTGCTAGTGTAGTAGTTAATTTTATTAACTAAGATAACGGACTATAAGCATCTCTAGGAAAGAACGCATTTATATTAATCTTTAAGGATATCTCTAACGTTAGTAAAATGGCTAAAGATTAGAGAAACTAATATAATAAAGCTAGAGAAACCATCTAAAAGGCCTAGGGATAAGATGTTTTTAACGGACCGCTAAAATATATAATCTCTTATAACTTTCTCTCTGCTATCTAAAAGCTCGCAATCTACCTACTTCCTAAAGTTATAGTAAGAGTTAATAAAGCTCTAATTAATAGGCTTAAATATCTAGGACGCGGTATTAAGAATACTACTTAACTATAGCTAACCGATTTTGCGCTCGCGTTTAAGATATTAGGAAGGGCAATATTAGACTAGGTAGTAAAGAAGTATAGTTTAGGAAGACACTTAACTGGCTTCCTTATTCTAAATAAGGACCTACTACTAAGAAGTAGGAGACTGGCTACCGTAGGACTAAAGGTTACTAATGTCGGAATTAGATAAGCAGAAAGGAGCTTAGCTCTTATACTATAAATATATTTATAGTATGCTTCTAACGTAATAAATCCCTTAGCTTTTTAGCCATTAACACCTGTTTAAGGAGGAGGCGTTAGTATTATACTAAGTCCGTTCTAATAAGGATTACCTATATTAGTTAACTTACCTTTATTATCTATAAATAAGAGCATTCTCGCAGCTAGAACGCTAGTTAGCTCGCCCCTACGGCTGCTAATATCTTTGTTAAGAAGGAATTTAAGAAAAGGGCTAATAATTGCTTACCCGGAAGTAGGAGGGCTAGAAATAAAATTAATATTTAATGAAAATGTTATTAAGCTGGGAGATAATAAGAAGTATATTAAGGAGGCCGTAAATACTATAGCAATACTATATATAAAATAAGGATGTGACTATAAGGATAACGTACCCGCTTATTTTAAGGTGTCTTTAAACTAAACTACTAAAATTAAACTAACTAAGGTTATAAAGCTCTTGCGTAGTTAGTATAGGGTAGCTAGTTCTAATCTAAAGATATATAAGGTCTGCTAGATGCATATATAAGCCATAAAAGGATATATAGGTTTAGTAATAAAGGGTTTAAATTATACCGTACTATATTACAGACTCTATTTAATATATTACGCTTATAACTACCTTAATACTATAAAGACTAATCCTACTACGTACTCTTAGTTTAGAAAGGCTTATAGACCTCTAGTTCCGTTTAACTCCTTAGGACTATATAAGTTTATTTATAACTTAGCGCTAAGTTTTTTATATAATAGAGAGGCTTTACTTAATTAGATAATATTACTAAAAGATTAAGAAGTACGGCAGCGAGAAGGATCTGTAATTTTAAACGTGTTTAGATAGTAGTAGGATTCTAGTATCTTAGTAATAATTAATAAGGAAATGCGTATATACCGCCACTATTAGCGTCTAATTAATAGGCGGCTAAATTATAGCTAGTTAAGAACGATGGTTTATGGTCTTTACTAATAGCTAATAAGATAAGACCCTTAGTATTATTGCTTTTATTACGCTCTCAGACCTAATAGTTAGTGGCGACTTATTTCCTACCCTTATTATATAAAATTTATAGTTAAAGGAGACTTTATAACTTTCCGCTAAGCTCAGACCCCTAGAACTCGGTTACCCCCCGAACTCGGACGGGTTTCCCATATAAAACGTCAGTTTTCTACCTCTATAAAAACAGTATTAGTAATACATTATTAATAATATAAAGTTTTAAACTTAAAGCTTATATAGTCCTAAGTA
>Ga0307515_10018344_pt1 | contig 12676 bp, 7 predicted proteins | sample 17_EM_MG_FD_194513 | JGI IMG/M metagenome (GOLD analysis project Ga0307515, IMG submission 194513) | Populus trichocarpa ectomycorrhiza microbial communities from riparian zone in the Pacific Northwest, United States - 17_EM | ecosystem: Host-associated > Plants > Roots > Unclassified | place... | reverse complement strand
AGCTTGGCGATATCTCGACACTTCAATCCGCGCAACGATGAGACGGCCCTCGCCATAATTCCGGACCCGGTGGTCACTCTTCCGTTCGAACTGGTAGATGAGATGATCTGGATCTATCACCTGCACATGGAACAGGTTGCCGAACTGAGCGCCTGAGGCAGAGAGGAGGAGGCCCCAGTGGGAGCGATGGTTTGGATCTTGTCCACAGCCATCGACGGCGATGGAGAGCTCGTGGTAGGGCATTTTATGCAATGGTTGCTGTTGGTCATTTATTTTGTTTTCAAGTCTACTGAAGCCGTCGACTTAAGGTTTTTGAGAGACAGTGCTTACGCCGCATGGGTTATTTAGTCTGTTTCATGGAGCTGGGCCGCGCTGCCTAATGGAGAACTGCGTCGGACAGGGCGGCTGGAGTCTTAATGTATATTTAGAGAATTCTCCTATTCTCGTAGGCACTTTCCTGCTTCGATTGGAACCCGGCGTTAATACCGATTAACTGAATAGTAGACTATTTCATCAAGTCCTCTCTAATTTCGGCGGAAAGAACAAAAATGGTTAAAAGTAAGAGTGACTTCGCACTATTAAATGTAGTAAAATACTCTCGAAACCCAACGATGTAATCGGGCTCTCAACCATCTCAGAACGAGGGTAGGCCGGGAGGGCTGAGAGCTGAAAAAGCAATATGCTGCCCCACCACGACGACTTCTTTCTTCACATGACACCGTCTCTTCGCATCTTCGTCGTAAGTGCCCGTCGATCTTGCTGATCAAAGGTCGTAAATCCACACTTTTTCGGGTAATAACCATAGCTACTTCGGCGTATTTTTGCCTTCTCTAAGGGTCCTATATAGAAAGGGTACAAATCCACACCAGTTAATAAGTACAACTAACACGCACTTACAACAAGATGCAAAGGGATGGTGTAGTCTCTGTAAAAGACATGCATACACGTCGGGCGGTATTTCAAGTTTAATTTCTTGCCAAGACACTGTCGGAGGTTTCGGGACCACTGACCGACCTGTGACTCAAAGACTCATACCCGAACATCTAAGCATCTTCCCACAGGCGCGCCTATTTCTTCATCTCTTCAGAGCAGTAAAACCCCAGTAAAGCCTCGATGAGTATTGAGAAGGCCTTGGATGTTTTTGGCGTCGTTGGCGCAGTCCTAATTATATCGGTCGCCCGCCTTGTTCTCATCCTAGTCCCACAAGTTCTACAACTGGATTGCACCGACCAAGTGAAGGACCTGAGCACCGCCTCTGGATTCTATGGCCCAGGAGCGTATATAGCCTGGATCTTAACTTTCACTTCGACCCTGATCTCATACGAGATAAATCTTTCCGTTATCAAACCTTTCAGACAGTTCTTCCAATGGCTTCAGCGCCCTGAAATAGACGAGGATGTCGATATCCGACCTTCCCCAATTGATGGCAATTTGATTGCTAGTGTTGCATTTCCTCTCGCCGCTTGCATTGATTTCATTAAGAGGAGCAGAGCAGGGATATTTGATGCAGAGCTCGACGCTGCCGCCTGTGTTGCCCGCACTTCAATGCTGTTCACGTTCGTGGCGTTCTGTGGAAGCCTTTTCCAGTACCGTATCCGAAAGTTAGGCAACTACGATTTTACAATACTAGCTATAATTCGACTCTCAGCTTTGTATGCATTATGGTTTATCAGCATAACCATAACATATCGTCATTATGCACTCAGTCGGACGAACCTTGATACGTCTATCCCGATGATGTTCGCTTATACCGCTGCATTCGCTACCATGGACACGGTCATCGCATTTTCCTACAAGTGGTTAGTGGTTTCCGTTGTGTGTTTCTGCCTAGGATTGGAGCTGCTCAACGGCTGGCGAGACTTCATTGCCGGACAACCCCGCCCTTGTATTTTAAGAGTTCAGTTTCCCTTTCCTCAAACAGCTTTCAAGCTTGGTGACTTGGATCAAGCAGCTGCGTTGGCAACGGGGCTAGCAGTATTTATGTACCCTATTCTGAAGGCGACTACCCGAATAACATGGAGACTTCTCGACACGCCGCAGAATCCTCCCAACACCAATCAGCCTACGTGGCCGCATTAGGAGCATGTGTTTGGAGTACCTAGTGGGAAAGGGTTCATACTCAGAATTCAGACTAGTGAGAAACAGATAGAGTACACATATTCTATATGCTGGTTTCGAGAACGCCTTATTCATGACTCTGTAGGTCTTAGATTTAAACGCGTAACTTGTATTAGTTGTTGCTACGCAGACATGCTTCTATTAGTTCATTGGAGACTTTAAAAGAAGAACACACCGGCCCTAGTCCCAATTACGTTGGCGTCAAACTTGGTTTGTTAGTTGGTATACTGAGAATAATCTAGTCTGAAGGCGTTGAAAAGTTTATTCAAAATACTCAGGACATGGTGAAAACTAAATGAGCTGAACCCCGACCCCCATGGAAAAGCCTGGCATTAGAATGGTCTGTACAAGCTAACCCATTTTCTTTACCATTAGCGCATATTCAAATGTGTCAAACCAGGCGCATCCTTCTCCGTTCGCCAGTCCGCACTTCTATAATCCACTCAATGATGATCCCAAAGCTCAAACGAGCGCGTCGGGAAAGTCCTGTTCATATGATGCTACCCACCCCCAATAACTAACTCCGTCATATGCATACACTCTTCGTCGACAAACACAAGGATGGTATGCTTCCCCAAGTTTGGATCCAGTGTGGCCAACAGGCAGCGTTCAGCGAGCGATGACGCCTTCCGCTGACTGACTGTGGCCAATCAAGCCGCTCGCTGGACGCTCGCTGGAAAGGTGTATACGCTGACTGCAGAGCTGACAGCGCGCTTATCCTAATCGGGTAATTTATATAGATCTGATAGAGTCATAGAGTCAAATTTTAGTTTTTTGGCAGCACTTCTGTATATACAAATATTGGTATTATCCAATCTTAGATCTACCCAAATTGACCTTTAATAGTATCCAAATATCGTCGGATTCGATTAGCACGCCGCGTAGGCTTTAAAGTAGGTATTTGCATCAGTGTGGGTAACAGTTAGCGTACAGCGAGCTTCGCTGACTGACTATACTAATTGAATCGCTCGCTGTCCGCTCGCTGGGTATATGTATACGCTGACTGCACAGCTGTTAGCGCGCTTATCCAAATCGGGTAAATTGTATAGATCTGATAGTCATAAAGTTAAATTATAGATTTTTGGCAGCACCTCTATATATACAAATATTGACGTTGCCCAGTTTCAAATCTACCCCAGTTTACCCCATATAGTATTTAAATATCGTTAAATTCGTTCAGCGCGCCTGTGGAGGCTTTGATAATGACGTCAGTAGTAGGGATTTAGGTTAGGTAGCTCGGCCAATTAGTAGAGGCCCGCGCGATGCAGAGTCGTTCGACTCGTCCGACTCGGGGGTATCTTCAACCGCGAGGGGACGGAAGCAGTAGAGCCACGACACCTGCGGATTACTAAGTGGCTTAATTAAGGCGCAGATTGTAGAGGCAATAAGGAGGAAGCAGAGGAAGAAGCAGAGGAAGAAGCTCTACTACTTAGCCGGCAGGTAAAATGTAAGGTGCGTTGCATTGCCCCGTGTTGGTAAAAAGGTAAATATCGCGAGGGGACAAGTTTCATCTACGCGACGGCGATTTTAGGGAAAACAGTCTATTTACTATGGGTATTCCAGGGGTTTCCCGTGCTTGGCGCGTCAGTGGCCAACCGGATTTAAGTCGAATATCCGAATATCCTTAACTTCTACCAAAAGCTTCAAGATCTATCTTTTCTTACCACCTATGCAGCGAGCTGTCAGCGCGCTGTATATATATCATAGACTGACTGTTATAACTCTATACGCCGACTGACTGTTACCCACACTGTTTCAGCGCTGGGCCGAAATCAGATGACTTCGCTTCATAAATAATCTCGCGGTGACATGCGCGTTTTAAGAGATCCAAGTGGTCTTCGCCCACTGGGTTTTCATTAGCGAACAATATAAAAAATTTAGATGCTTATATTCACCATTCCCTTCGCTGTACACCTTAGGATTTAGCTCAGAGCTCCCTTCGACATATTCCTGAAGGTTACTTGCGCGGTTTGGTTGACTCTCAATATCCGGCTCACCCGTGTTGGCTTGCATTTGTCGAGGTTCGCTGGAAACCCTTGATACAATCCGTCGCCCTTCATGGGAGAGTTCGATGAGGAAAAGTGTATTCGTAGTGGACTGAAATTTGAAATCACTATGACTTCATTTTCGGCACAGATGCCAAGAGCTACCCCGCGCGCATTCCTGGAGAAAAAAAGGTCCCTACGCAGGCAATGCGCCAGACCAACACTCTTGAGAGCCTGTACGACAAGCTTGGCCCGCTTGGGTTTAGGTGTTACAGAGAACTGGAAGGCACAAGTTTATACCCCGTATGGGACCCTCCGCTGCACGGGCTTGTGATTCCATTAAGAGTCTATCATGTTAATGCGAGTGGTTGAGGACGGAAAGACGATGGTGGAAGTTTTGCTGGATAACTGGTGACTAGACCTTAATATGAAAGGCTTTACCAGCACAGGGCCCACAAGATAACCACTCCAATGGTATTATCTAGCCAGTTGACGGAGTATATACCAACCTTGTCCTTGGATGATTTTAATTTTCCAGGACACGAAAAATATGCGACGATATAGCAAAGTGACGGGCCTCTGGATTAAGATAACGTCTGCTCCAAGTGGTGGTAGTGTCTAATGTTGGTTGCTAGTAAATCAAACCCGGGAATGCACAAACCACCCCGCGACCCAGAAGATGGACCGTGTGGCGTTTTGCAGGTTTTGGATCTCGCTAATAAACGTCGCTATACCAAAGAAGCGGAAACGACTGCAGGGGAGGCCTTGCTAGCATGTTGCCAAGCCTCGCAGATTTCGGACACGCAGTCGTCAAGCCTTGCGGATTTTGGACAGTATATTTTGCCTCGCCGTTAGCAATGGTAATGGTATAAATTCCTTCAGTTTGCCGCTGGGCAACATGGTCCATCGTTCGCAGTCTTATTCCTGGATTTATTCTTCAAAATGGCCTTTCTACCGCAGGATAGGGCGGCGGCTGATGCGGAGCGTCTCCGGGCACATTTATCCCACACATTCGTGATTAGTAAGCGATTAGTAAGCCCGCACGGGCCGCTATTGGGGTGGCTGAAGAACTTTAAAAAAGCATGTCCTTACCGCAACTTATATTATAGAATATCTATACAACTACGTGATAAATAGACTAGTTTAGGGCGCGGAATTAATAGCTTATTATATAGACTAAAAGCCCTAAACAGCTTATAAAGTAAACATTAGTACTAGGTTTAAGATATAACGCCAAAGTCGGATAACTTTAATAGTAAGTTTCTGGAAGTTTTCCACTATAAAGTTGCTCTAAATCTATACCTTATAAAGCCTATATCAACTTCCTACTATATAGTATAGCTAATAGCTCTTTATTTAATATTAATTTAACTCTTCCTAACCTTAATAAGCTTCTGTAGTATTGCCCTACTGCCTATACTACCTATATTACCTCTACTACTCCAGTACGAAAACCTAGTAATCGCTAGAGCAACCCTATTAAAGTTCTTAATACCCTACCCCCCCTTTACTAGGTTGCTTTAGCTACTTAGTATAAGGTTTCTTAGGCTCCGTTAACTCTATCTTAGCTTTGCTGGCTATAGTATATAGGTATAGAGAGCTTGGCGTAGGCCTCTGTGTAGGAGTTATTTTCTTCTTTACCCCCTCCTAAAACTCTAACCCCTAGTGGTTATAAATATCGTGCTGCTTCTGCTCCTTTGGTATATAATATAAATAATCCTCTTTCGCTATAGCTTTAATTGCTATTGCTAGAAGTTAAGATCTAACGTCTAAAGTAATAGCCGAACTACTATTTACACCCAGACCTGGCTCTAGTAGTAAAAAAGGTGGTTAACTCTATGCCCGCCTACTACCTTTTAGAGCTATATAATAGTGAGACCTTTAAGGATTCTAACGCCGCGTTTAATTAATACTAGGACTACGCCTTTAGCAAAGGCTTCTGTAAGCTTTGCAGTGTGAAGGATTGAATGAACGACTTGATTGTGAATGTAGCTCTAGAGGCTCTATATATACACGAAGAAGGTAGAAGTGATGGGGTAATAGATAGCTAAAATGGGAACGGTAATCTGCCACTAATATTGATCTGCAACCACTATATTGGGTGGCGTTAACGCTATCTCGGAGCCTTCTAAGCGGTGATCTTGTGTCTTAACGCAGTGTCGGTAGTCGGTTATATACCCCCCTAGATTTAACGGTGTAGTTAAAGCTGTAGAACATAAAATGAGGGCAAAAGCTATACTAAAATAGGAAATTTAGATACATTTTAAGAGTAGTAAAGGGTAGGGTAATTAAAATGGTATATTGCGAATATTGCGAATATCGCGGATATTGCGGATATTGCGAATGGAGTCAATTGATCTAATATCGAATATCCACCAAATTTAATTGCTTTATTTATGCCTCGTGCTTTTGACGGGGTAAGATCTTAGTAAGGCTGTCGGCAGGTATCTTGTCTATAGGGACCCATTAGACGTTAATTTTTTTTTCTTAAACTTCCTGTCTCAGCTAGTGCTGATGGACGTCAATATGTCGAAGCTTAGTGTTAAGCTTTGGTGTATCCTGTTTTAGGAGTCGTATAGTCTGCATATTGTCGCAGAGCACGGTAAAATCGCGTTCTAAATTAAAGCCTATTACTTTAAAGAATCGTTACCACCAGATAATTTTAATGGCAGCAGTAGATAGGGAGAGAAGCTCTGCTTCGGTAGTCGAGCGTGTAACAGATCGCTATAGGGTTGCTTTCCAATCAATTAGTCCTCCAAATAGGATAAATAGGTATCCTTAAGAGCTCCGTCTAGTTTCTATATAGTCCGCAAATGCTGCGTTAGATGCTCTGTAAAAGGTGACGTCTTCTTCTTTAGGGTTTCTAAAGTAGATATAGGCTCCAAATACTTCGCCAGAGTATTTAATAGCTGTAGATTTTGTTCTAAAACAGTAAGCAATAGCTTGGTTTGCTGCGTCAAGGTATTATTAATTTGGATTAGTAAGGAATTCGGCTAGCTTAGAATGCGTCTTAGTAATATTAGGTCTTCTAAATACGGCAAGGTATGTAAGTGACCCTACTCGTTGCTAGTAGGCTAGGGTTCTTTAAGGGTTCGTCTGCTGGTCGGACGGAATTAGTTCTTTGGCAGAAAGTAGTGACTTAGGAAATCTTTCTAGTGGTTAAATATTGAATTGATTGGCTATTTTTTTAATATAGGAGTCTTGGTAAAGCCAGAGCTTCCTACTTGCTCAATTTCGACTGATTTAAATACCTAGGAACTACTGTAGGTCTCCTAGTGCACGGATCTCGTATCGGTGCAGCAATTTTGCTTTAAATTCTTTAAGTCTTAAAAGGTCCTTCTTGGCAAATAGGACGGCTATATCGTCTATATAGAAGAAGACAATAAGTCGTCTATTGGTAAATAGGCAGTTAGTGCCTGGTACTGGTTCTAATCCGAATTTAGCTAGTGTATTAGTAAGCTCTTTATACCAAAGTAGTAGTGAGATTTTCAATCCATATAGCGCCATGAGTAGCTTTAGAACATATCCGTTTTAATTAAAACCTTCTAGGCAGTAGCAGTAGATTGGTTTACTAAGCTTGGCGTTTGTAAATGCGTTTACAGCGTTATACTGTTGAATTTCTAGGTCAAATGCGGCTGCTATAGCCATGAGAGCACGGAATATTCGAGCAGCTAGGGTTACTGCATAGGTTTCTTCCTCTGTAATCTGTAGGTCTCCGCGAACGCATAGTTGAGCTTTGAGCTTTTAAAGGTAACCGTCGCTGTCGAGCTTATATTTAAAGACCTATTTTAGAGGGAGGATCTGCTCGTTGCCTGCTTCTACTTTTGGTACAGTCTTAAATGTCCCTCGGCGTTTTAGGTCGTTGTATTCTTTTTCTATAGCCTTTTAAAAGCCAATAGTCAAAGGGTGCTTTCTTAGATCTTTAAGATTCTTTAGTTTAGGAGGAAGGTTATCCCGATATAGAGATGAGGATCTAGTTTGGTTGATATCCTTTACTAGTCCTGTAGCAAATCCAGCGTAGTAACCAAATAGGGTAGATAGATTGGTTAGTGCTGCTGTATACGCTTAACGTTGAATTCGTTTTAATCCTTCTAGTAGGATAAGGTCGGCAGAAGGTTTGGCCGAGACTTCGTTAGCTCATAGAGCTGTATTAATTGCTCTATTAGATGGTTCTGGAGAGCTTGGCTGGGTTGGAATTGTTTTAATTATATCTAGGATGTTATCTTAAAGTTCTTGTGGTGAGGTGTTCGATTCTAGTAAATCTAGAGATACCGTTCTGCTAGGTGTCGGTAACTGCTTAGTATCCTTCGTACGAAGCTTTGCTAAATCATTCGATTTAGATATAGTCGTTTAATCTACACCTAAGGTAGATCTTTAAGGGTCCAGATTGACTATGTATAGGATTAATTCGTCCTTAGATTCGTCCTTATGTAGAGGTTCTGGTAGACTGATTGTCTAGAGGGTGTCTTCTAATGCTTCCCTTAGTAGGTAGTCGATGTCTTGACCCTTAGGGTCATAGAACGAGGTCTCGTCAAATGTGACGTCTTTAGTTTGAATGACCTTGCGGAGACTCGGAATCCAGATTTAATAGATATTGGTTAAATTATAGCCGACTAGGTGTTTAATTGATGCACGAGGAGCTAGTTTATCTCCCCTTTTAATTTATTTGTCCAGTGTATAGGTCTTACAGCCGTATATATGCATATGGGTAAGTGATGGTGGCTTACCGTAGGCGATCTCGTACGGAGTTTTCCATCCTAGTTGCTCATTTGGGGTTCGATTAAGTGCGTAGCCAGCAGTAAGGAAAGCCTCTGGTTCTAGAGATGGGGGTAAAAATGCTTCTAGCTGCATAGCCCTTAATCGATCTATAAGGGTTCGTCCAGATTATTTAGCTCCGCTATTTTGTTCTTCTGTATACGGGGCTCAGCATTTAAAAGTAATGCCTTTGTCTGCGCACTATGTATTTAAGGTGTCTCCTGTTTGTCTAAAAGCTCGTTTATTGTCGCTCCAAAAGAAGATCACGTCTTAATAGAATCGTATTTTAATTAAACGGTGGGTCTTGCGGATGGTAGGTAGGACGGTAGCTTTGTCTTTATTCTTGGCGGTAAATATAAAATTGAATTTGGAATACATGTAATAGAAGTGCATCACGTATCTATTGCCGTTGTACCCTGGTTTTCTAAGGGTAATGATATTGAATGCTACCCGCTCAAATGGTTGAGTGGCTGGAAATTCGTGTTCTTGTCTTCGAGAGATCTGCTATGTGTGCTTTGATATTAAGCAGACTTCGCATTTAATTTTTAGCGGTGCTCGTTTGTTAATTAGCTCTTTAAGCTCTGCGCCATTAACGTGCTTAGGAAGCTGTTTAATAGCGTTAGGTCCTGTATGGCTAAGTATTTTATGCCATTTTATAGCTGTGGCTCCGACTAATTTACGGGCTATTCTGCTTGGTTGATGTTTTCTTATTAAGAAGGTTGATTGAGTTATCAAATCTAGGGTAGGCTCTCTGTGCATTAGTGCCTAGTGGCCTTCTAGTTGTTTCGCATAGCATACTATTTTGCTAGTTGCTAGATGGTATAGCAAGTTTCGTCCTAAGTCGAAATGGATATTATTATCTGTAGCCCTTAATAGTGCTACAATATTTGTAAATATGGTAGGTACTAATGCTATATGGGATAGCTTCATTTTTAAGCTCCTAGTAGGTGTATTAATAGTAATTATTACTGTTCCATAAGCCTGTATCTTTTCATAATTTCCACTAGTAATTAGGTAGTCGTCTTCTGTAGCTGGGTAGGAGAAGGTAAAGTCTTCTTAGTTGTTATAGATGTGGGTATCTGCACTAGGGTCGAGTATCCAGGTGTTCTGGAGTTTAAATAGAGTTTAACCAGTACTAAATATAGCAGTATGGCTAGTCGGGGTTTTGGAAGGTAGGGTTTTGGAATTAAAATTAATTATAGATTTTGTGTTCTTCTTTGCTTCCTATTCTTTTTTTAAGATAAGGTTAATAATGCGTTTAATCTAAGGCGTAGATAAGATTGCTTTTTCTACTTTCTTTTAGATGTCTGGGTTTGGTTTTTATTCTTAAGGGCGCTTCTGCTTGACGATGTAGTAGCAGCTGCTGAATTGATGTTTAAAGCCGTATATGCATTCCTTATTCCATTTTAAATCTGAATTAGAATTGCTATTGGAATCTGAATTAGAATTAGAATTGCCTAGGGTTGCAAAAGCAGAGTTATTAGTAGGGGTAGCAGAGGATGCTGCTTGCTGTATGCGGTAGTGCTCCTTAAATTCTTTAATTAGATTAATAATAGATGGGGCAGCTTTATCCTTCCGTTCTTTTTTAATAAGGTCTACTTCTAGTGCTTCTATAAAACTAGAAGAGATGGATTTAATGGCTTAAACAAAGTTATAGTGTGGCCTAAACCCTTATACATCTAGTAGCTTTAATTGCTCCGTAAGCTTATAGACATTCCGCCAGTTGTTTAACCATTTATCAATGCTCTGCTTTTTATTATAGACTTTTAAAGCCGTGTACTAATTAAGGACGTCTCGTTTTTGACCTAAGGTGGTAGGGGCTAGTGTAGTCTTAAGTGCTTGAAGCCGTTCGTGTACCGTGTTGAGGTCGTCAATAAGTGGAAGGTAGGCTACCGATATAGTTCGAACGATATAGTTGCTGATATTGTTTATAGCCCGTTTTTGCTTCTCATATATGCGAAGATCGTCCTTGTATTCAGCATAGAGCTAGTTATAGGCGGTGAGCTGACTTGGGTCTAGCTTTGCTATTAATGTAGCCGTAGGTAGTATGTCCCTTAGTATAGGACGACTTGGTTATACTAGCTTTGGACGCTCGTCTTTTTTGGATAGGTTAATGTACTCCCATACCTCATTAGTTGTGGCTGTGTCTTTAATGATAAAGAACCACTGTGTCTAATTAGAAGGCTGGTTAAGGATTAAGTTAACTTTTGATTCGCTCGTGGTTATCATTTTTAGGATTTGACAGGTCAGGCAGGGTCCAATTGGCGTCTTAGCAAAAACCTTATTTTGACGTTTCAAACTTTTAATTTGATTCGTCAGTTCGTTTGTTGGTTGGGTACGTACGTCAACTGGGGTCGATCGTCCGTTCGTTTGATAGGTGAAGAAGCTCGAGACACTGCAAAGGTAGTAGAAGTAGTGACTTCTTGAATAAGGTAGTAGATTAATTGGTTAGCAGGTGGTGCGATCCGGGCTTATAACTGTAAGCTTTGCAGTATGAAGGATTAAATGAACGACTTGATTGTGAATGTAGCTCTAGAGGCTCTATATATACACGAAGAAGGTAGAAGTAATGGGGTAATAGATAGCTGAAATGGGAACGGTAATCTGCCACCAATATTGATCTGCAACCACTATATTGGGTGGCGTTAACGCCATCTCGGAGCCTTCCAAGCGGTGATCTTATGTCTTAACGCAGTGTCGGTAGTCGGTTACAGCTTCTTTATTATTATACTGTCCTTAGGCAATAAAACTACTCTATAGCCGCACTATGTCTTTGGCTATAAACACTATAGTAAGTATACCCGGAATTACCGCAAGTTAAATAACTTCTATAGTAAAAATAGTAACTAGTAGCGAGAGGCTACTAAAATACACTAAAAGAACTGCGGCTGGTATATTTGGGTGGCCTAGAAGAAACTTCCTAGCTATATAGGTAATATTAAAGGATAGGTGGCGACTATTACGCGTGCTAAGCACTCTAATCTAGATACTCTAGAGGCTTTAGAACACGACTTTGTCGCGAATCCCCTTGCTTATATTAGCCACTAGGATTAACTACTAGAGGCTAAAAAGGCAGCCGTAAAAGCTTACGCTCTTAGGGCAACTTAAAAGACTTATTTTACTATATAGCGTCAGCTTTCTGCCCAAGAGTTATATATAAGCAAAAAGAAATACTATAGCTTAATATAATTATTAAGCGGCCTTCCTAGTAGAGCTAAGGGCCAGCTGCAAGCGCTTGGCGCGCTTAAGCTGCTTCTTTACTAGTATAGATTTAAGTACTGGTCTTAATATACCTATATAATTAATCTAAAATTAGGTTATCTAATTACCTAAAGTCTCTAACAGCTTATATTCTGGCTTCCTATTTAGGTAGATTTGGCATAAAGGTTTATTACTAACTTTAGCTGCTAAATAGATGCTATATTTAATACCAATTAATCTAAGCTCTTATTAGCTATTATTATTGGCGTTACTAATATAGGGTCCTCTTTTCTAGTAATATAATCATTTATTAAGAGCGAGTCTTAGCTAAATTAGACCTTTTTACTAGAGCCTACTTAATAGAACCTTTGGAAACGGCCACCTAAAGTTATTATTACCGATTTCGGTAAGGGCCTTGCAGCCGCCTTATTGGTAGGGTAGTTAATTGTAGTTATTCTCTAGTACTGCCAGTGGCACGCCATAAAGGTAATAAAGAAGTAGATTAATAAGGGGATCTAGATAAAGGCTAAAAGGCTATATAGCTACTTAGCGGAAGAAAGGAAGGTAGTAAAGGAACTATTTTAGCCCTACCTAAAATCTAAAACGGTAGCAGAGCT